>Ga0247774_1000811_pt1 | contig 15790 bp, 13 predicted proteins | sample UWRJL001104B6_FD_179933 | JGI IMG/M metagenome (GOLD analysis project Ga0247774, IMG submission 179933) | Plant litter microbial communities from Arlington Agricultural Research Station in Wisconsin, United States - UWRJ-L001-104B-6 | ecosystem: Environmental > Terrestrial > Plant litter >... | reverse complement strand
AGGTGCGGTGCGAAAAGTAACGGTGGTACGCGCCGGTCACGCCGAACATGCGCACGTAGTACAGGGCGACCGCCAAGAGCGCGCCCGACCAGGACCAGCCGAACCAGAAGATGCCCGCGACGGCCGCAACCTGGATGGCAAAGAAGGGAGAAGCTTTGAGCCAGGCAATGCTCTTCGAATTGCCCAAGACCTCGGACGTCGACATGCCCCTCAAGCTAGCGCTGCGTTGGTCAGAAACGGGTCATGTCACCGTCACGACTGCACGTGCGAGCGGGTGCGAGTGCGGGCCACGGGCCGTTTCAGTTCGAGACGTTCGGTCAAAAGCCCTGATTCTTTGGGCCCGGCCGCGGAATCGACGCGCGCCCGACCGCCAGCCCTAGCGACCGTAGCCCCCTCGCTCGGCCGAGCTGAGCGTCGCGCCGTTCGAGGCGATCACGCGTTTGTACCAGTGCGCCGAGTCTTTCAGGGTTCGCTGTTGCGTGGCGTAGTCACAGAAAACCAAGCCGAAGCGATGCTTGTAGCCGTGCGCCCATTCGAAATTGTCGATGAACGACCAGTGAAAGTAGGCCTCGATCGGCACGCCGTCGGCCAACGCTCGGCGCAACTCGACCAGGTGGCGATCCATGAAGTCGATGCGCGCGGCGTCGCGCACCTGGCCGTCGAGCGACGGCCAGTCGCGCGACGAGAGGCCATTTTCCGTAATCACGATCGGCTTTTGGTAGCGCTCCCAAAACAGACGCGGCCCCCAATACATCGCTTCGGGCGTCACCAGCCATTCGAAGGCGGTGATGGGATAGCCCACGGGCATCGTCACCGGCTCGGGCCCGGCCTGCCCTGCGCGCACGTATTGACCTTGATAAATGTTTATCCCGCAGAAATCCAAGGGCTGGCTGATCAGCTGCAAATCGCCCGCGGCAATCGGCGGCAGCTGGTCCGCAAAGAAGCGTAGCCCTTGTTCCGGGTAATGCCCCAAGAACACCGGATCCATCCACCAGCTGTTGGTCCAGGCCGTTTCGGCGTTCACGGCGAATGCCGCCTCGCGCGCAGCAGCCAGGTCGGCCGGGCTGTCGCTTTCGGGGATCTTCGACAGCCCGACCGGCGCAAAGCCGATTTTCACGGGTTTTGTGCTGGCCGCACGAATGGCCTGCACCGAGCGCCCGTGCGCGAGCAGCGCGTGATGGCCCGCGCGCAGGACCTCGGCAAAGCGCAAGCGATCGCCTGGCGCATGTCGGCCTTCGTGATGGCCCGCGCCGATGAACACCTGAGGTTCGTTTAGCGTCATCCAGTTCCGGACGCGGTCGGACAACTTACGCGCGACCACGTCGGCGAATTCAGCGAACCACTCGGCCGTGTCGCGATTCAACCAACCGCCGCGATGATAGAGCGCGAGCGGATAGTCCCAATGAAACAGCGTCACCCACGGGTCGATGCCCGCGGCCAACAGCTCATCGACGAGCCGATCGTAGAAATCCAAACCCCGTTCGCTCACGCGACCCACGCCATCGGGCATCACTCGCGGCCACGAGATGCTGAGCCGATACGCGCCCAGGCCGATCTGCTTCATCAGCCCGACGTCTTCGCGGTAGCGCGTGAAGTGATCGCAAGCGACCTCGCCGCTCTGTCCGTTCCAGACCATGCCCTGCTTTTTGCAAAACATGTCCCAAGTGGACAGGCCCTTGTCGTCTGCGTAGGCCGCGCCTTCGATCTGATACGACGCCGCCGCTGCGCCCCATACGAAGTTGGCTGGAAAGGTACGACTCATTTGCGCGCCACTTTCGCTCAACAGCACGCCAATTGCCAGCGACAAGCCCCGCGCTCGCGCACTGAATTCGGCCAATCATCTTGCCTTTCGGAGCGGGCTCAGCCACCGAGCAGCTTGCGAATGCCGGCCAGTAGCGTCTCCGGGGTGAACGGTTTGGCGACGAGCGCGACGTTACCATCGAGCCCCCCGAGCCCGCTGAGCACGTCGCCCGTGTAGCCCGACATGAACAGCACCCGGAGCCGCGGGTGCTGTTCCAACAACGCATCGCGCAAAGCGCGACCATTCATGCCCGGCATGACCACGTCGCTCAACAGCAGGTCGATGCGTTCCTTCTCCAGGCGCGCGAGCTCGAGCGCAGCCAAACCGTCCTCCGCGACCAGCACGCGATAGCCGTTGCGCTCCAATACACTCTTGACGAGCGTGCGCACGCTGGGATCGTCCTCGGCCACGAGCACGGTCTCACCACGCCCTGGTTGCGCAGAGACGGCCGCCGGCGCAGGCTGCAGCTTCTGCTTCGTGCACGGAAAAAACACGCGAAATGTCGCACCTTGGCCGCGCGCGCTGGTGACCGCGATCGCGCCCCGGTGTTGTTTGACGATGCCGTACACCGTGGCCAGGCCCAGACCCGTGCCTTTACCGCGTTCCTTGGTGGTGAAGAACGGCTCGAACATGCGCGCGCGCGTCTCTTCGTCGATGCCGTGCCCAGAATCGATCACGGACAGCACGCCGTACGAGCCTGCTTCGAGCTCCAGCTCGGCGTCCGGCTCAGCACGTTCGACGAGCGCGACGTTGACTCGCAGGCGGCCCCCGCTGTCGCTCATCGCGTCTTGCGCGTTGACCACCAAGTTGAGCACGACTTGTTGCAGCTGCGTCGCGTCTGCGCGGATGACCACGGGCTCCTCCGGCAGCTCGAGCGTCAGCTCGATCGATGCCGGGATCATCGCTCGCAGGATCTTCTCGATGCGGCGCACCTGTTCACTCAGGTCGAGCGGACGCACCTCGAGCGCTTGCTTGCGACCGAAAGCCAGCAGCTGGCGCACCAGCAAGCGCGCACCTTCGGCGGCCTCCAAGACCACGGCCAAGTCGCCGTAAATCGGATCGCTCGCCGGCACACTGCTGCGCACGAGCTCGGTGTAGCCGATGATCGGCGTGAGCAGATTGTTGAAGTCGTGCGCAACGCCGCCCGCTAGATGTCCAATGGCTTCCATCTTGCGTGCTTGCGTCAGGTGTTCTTCGAGCTCCGCGCGCTCGCTCTCGGCGCGCACGCGGTCGGAGACATCGCGCACGTTGACGATCACCCCGCCGACCCCGCGCACGTCGAAGGCCGGGCGTCCCACGAGCTCGACGTAGCGCGGCTCGCCGTCTCGATGCCGCACACGCAGCTGGTCCAAAACCGGTTTGTCCTCGGCCACGGCTTGGCTGAGCCGCGCGCGCGCCGGCGCGATGTCCTCGGGCACCAGCCAATCGAACCAATTTTCGCCGATCACTGCGCCCAATTCGCGCCCCAGCAGGCGCTCGATGGACGGGCTCGCGTACATCACCCACCCCTCGCGATCGATGACCAGGATCACGTCCAGCGCATTTTCGACGAACGCGCGCACCCGCTCCTCGCTCTCACGCGCGGCACCTTCCGCGCGCGTTCGGTCGCCGATTTCGACCAACAGACCGTCCAGGGTTTCGCGCACTTGCCCGGTCATCAGATTGAAGGCACGCGCCAAGGCCTGGACCTCGCGCGGGCCCGAGACCTTCGCTTGGGTCTCGAGATCCCCGCGAGCGACGCGCTCGGCGCTCTCGGTCAAGCGCAGGATCGGCGCGGCCACACGCGTACCGAAGAAGACCGCTGCCAGCACCGCAAATACGGCCACTGCCAGGGCAACCAAGCCGGCGCTCACCAGCTGTTCCTCGACGGGCGCCATGAACGCTGCGCTCGGGCGCACCACCGCCACGCGCCAAGGTTTGCGTTGGATCATGCTGCCCCCGACCTTTTGCTCGCGTCCCCCGCCGTACGCCTCCAGCGCCAGATGCGTGGTGAACATGGGCGCCTTGCCGAGCTCGCGCAGTCCGCGCGACAGCTCCGGCGAGTCGAGCGCGACGCTCTGACCCACGACCCGCGGCTGCAAGCCGTGCGCCAGGTAGCGCCCCTGCTGATCGACCAGCGTCAGGAATGCACCGGGGCCGAGCAACGCCGTGTCGCGCGCTACGAAGCGCTGCAAAATTTGCGCGTAGTAGCGCAAACGCAGGACGCCGACGACCTCGAAATCAGCGTCGCGCACCGCCGCGCTGAAGGTCACGACCAGGCGCTTGGAATCGGGCACGATCGGCTCGAGCTCCGAAACGTGTGGCAAACCGTCATGCATCGGGGCCCGAAAATAGCTGGAGGCGGATTCGTCGCCGCCGATGTTCGGGTGACTGGAGTCGGCCACGTTGCGGCCCGCGCGGTCGAGCAACCCGTATGAAACGACGAAGATCGAGTCGCGCAGCGCGCCGCGTTCCAAGAGCTGATCGAGCTCCGGCTTGTCTGGACTTTTGGCGCGCGCGCCGGGCGACAACGACAGGAAGCGTGCCAGGGCCGCGGCTTGAGCGTCGCTCCGGACATTGTCCAGGCTCTTGCCAATGAAGTCGTCGATTGCGTTGGCGGTCAGCTGCGCTGCAGAGGTCAACAAGCGTGCCTCGCGCTCGACCAGCACGTTTTGGGTGACACGCGTCTGAATCAACGTGAGCACGATCAAGGAGCCGAGAGAAATACCGAGCGCCAAAATGATCATCCGCCCGCGAATCCCCAACCGATCGCTGAGCGGGAGCTTCATTTCGCCGCCGGCAGGAAGCTCGAATCGAGCAACAGATCGAGATCGGGCGCGGCGCTGATCGTGCCGCGACTCAGGAAATAGTCGACGAACCGTTGCAAGACATGGCGCGCCGAATGATTGGTCGGCCCCGGTTCGAACAGTCTTCGTTCCTCGTCCAGCGTAAAGAGATGGATGCCGGCGCGGGTGATCGCGGGCTGGGACGCCGACAAGCGCTTGGTCAAGAGCGCGTCGTCCTCGTCGGGGTGCGCCTGCCAATGCTCGACCGCGCGAAACCAGGCCTTGACGAAGCGACGCACCGCGTTCGGATGCGCGCGCAACGTCTCACCCGAGAAAATGAAGCCGTCCAGCACCAAGCCGTCTGCCTCGCGGCTGGTGTACAGCACCTTGGCCCCCAGGGCTCGAACGCGCGAGGCGTACGGCTCCCAGGTGTGCACGGCGGCGAGCTCGCCCGAGACCAGGCGCTCGACCACCCGCGAGGCGTCGACGTTGACGACCTTCACGGCCGAAGGCGGCACGCCGTGCTGATCCAACATCTGTCGCACGAGCACTTCGCCGAAGCCCCCGAGGTTCGTGCCCACGGCCCGTCCCCGCAGATCCTCAGGGGTCTCGACCGGCGGCATGCCGAGCACCATGTCGGCGCCGCTCGACAGATCGCTGAACAGAATGATGCGCGCGTCCGGGTTGGCCTCGATCACGTTGATCGTGTCACCCGTCGCCACGCCGATGCCGTCCAGGGTGCCCGCAGCGAAGTCGACCAAGAGCTGGTCGGTGTCTTCCGGGATCGAAAGCTCGACCGCGACCTGCTCGGCGCGGAAATAGCCCAACTGCTCGGCCAGCAGCGCCGGATAGTAGCCTCCCCACAGGTCGAGGCCGATCTGCAAAGGCGGCTCACGGTTGGCGGGTGTGGCCTCGGGGCGCGTGCAGGCCCCGAGCAGCAGGGCGACCAAGCCGAACCCCGCTCTTCTTAGCCAAATCCGCAGCGTCACGCGCGAAGTAGAGCAAAGCCTTAGCCCCACTCCAAGTCAAACGCCGAGCGCTTGCATCTTGTGCGCAAATTTGGCGCGCGGCTCGGCGTACGCGAGCACGGAGCTCGGCGAGCTTTCGACGTGAACGCTCGCGTCGGCCACGACGAAGCGCGCGTACAGCTCAGCCCAGGGCAAGCCCGTGCCGGCCTGGGCCGCGCGCACGGCTGCACCCAGCGCCGCCGAGTTCGAGACCTGTATGGTCTCGATACGCGCGTCGAAGACATCCGCGATGACCTGCAAAATGCCGCGATTTTTCGAGGCGCCGCCGGTGACGCGCACGCTCCGCGGCTTCTCGCCGATCCAATCGGAGTGGCGCTGCATCGACAAGGCCTGCGCTTCGACGATCGCGCGCGCGTTGGCCGGCGCATCCTGAAACGCGCAGAAAGCCGGCGTGCCCTCGAGCGAAAGCTTCGGCTCGAGCAGCTTCGGGGTGATCTCGGGAAAGAAATACGGCAGCATCGAATTGCCTGCATTGCCAGCTTTGGTCTGCTGCAAAATTGCGGCCTCGAAGGCCGGCCACGACAAGCCCGTGCGACGTGCCACCTCCTCGCGTGCGAGCGAGCCGTTGGCGAACGCAATCAAGCACATGAAGCCGCCCGCGGGGTTGCCGAAGACGTGTCCGTAGCCACGCGGATCGGTGCGCGGCTCGCGCATCGCGGCAAACACCGTGTCGCTCGTGCCCAGGCTGATCACGGCCGTGCCCGGCTCCGTCGCGCCCATGCCGACCAGGCTGCTCGGGTTGTCCCCGGTGAACGCCAGCACCGGCGTGCCCGGCGCAAAGCCAAAGCGTTTGACGAAGTACGGTGAAAGCTCGCCCACGCGCGTGGCGGAGGGCACCGCGGGGAGCAGCTTGCGCGCCAGATCCGGCGCGGTCGCTGCGAGCAGCTTGGGACTCCAGGCGCCGCTTTGCAGGTCCAGCAAGTTCATGCCAGCGCCGTCGCCGAAGTCGATGGGCGCGGACGTGCCGGTCAAGATCGACGCCATGAAGGCGCTGACCAGGGTGATTTCCACCGTCTTTTCGTAAGCCCCGGGCTCGGTCTTCCAAAACTTGCGGATCTGGGGGCCGCTGAAGCGCTCGATGGCGCGCGAGCCAGTGACGCTCACGACCACGGCATCCCCGCCCACGGCGGCGGCGATCTCCCGGCACTCCACGTTGGTCGAGCTATCGAGCCAGATCGGCGCACTGGGCCGGCTGAGCAGTGGCCGCACCTGATCGACCAACGGCAGCGCCGTCGACCAGGCCGGCGCGTCGCCAATATGCGTGTTCAGATACACCGACCCGTGCTGCTGGCCCGAGCCGCTCACCCCGCGCACCGCCGCGAAATCGAAGCCGCCGGCCTGGATCTTCGACAGCAGCAGATCGAGCGCGGCGACCCAAAGCAGCGGGTTGGCATGGCGAAGCTGCGCGTCCGCGTTGGGCAAGAAGCCCTGCGGTGAGCCGTATTCCGGCAAATCCTGACCGAAATTCACGGCCTCTTGCAGCACGACCTGACCCGCGTCGCTGTCGATCACGAGCGCCGATAGGCTCTGAGTGCTGGAATCCAAACCGAGATAAAGTCCCATGCCTCAGGCGTATATCAGAAGCCCCGCGCTTCCCGCGAGCCGAACCCACACGAGTCCAGCGTGCAAACTTCAGCGCTCGATGGAACCTCCTGGCGGACCGGGCGCGCACGCTCATGCGCCAAGCACGGCAGTTGTCCTGTGAAACCGAAGCGTTAAACAGCGAGCTTCCGCTCTCGACGCAATCGGGTTAGGTCTAGGGGATGCCCTCTTTCGATTCCGCCCGGGATTGCCACATCGTGCGCATCGTGTACGACGGGCCGGGCATCGCTGGAAAAACAACGAATTTGCAGCGCATTTGCGACGTGATCCCGAGCTCGCGGCGGAGTGAGATGTACACGCCCGCCGAGCTCAAGGGCCGCACCATGTTCTTCGATTGGTTGGAAATCGACGGGCCGGCCCAAGGCGGGCAAGCCCTGAAATTTCAGCTCATTACCGTCCCCGGCCAGGTGGAGCGCTCGTACCGTCGCAAGCCCTTGATCGAGATGGCCGACGTGGTGGCGTTCGTTTGTGATTCGAGCCCGGCGGCCATCCCGGAGACGATGCGCACCTTCTCCCGCCTGCGCGCCTTGATGCGCCGCCGAAAAGAGAAGCTGCCGCTGGTCGTGCAAGCCAACAAGCAGGACGTGGAAGGCGCGTTCACGCCAGACAAGCTGCGCAAGCGACTGAAGCTCGACAGCGCCGTGCCCGTGGTCGGCGCGACCGCGGTCAACGGCGGAGGCGTCAAGGAGACGCTTCTGACCGCGATCCGCGCGGGGGTGCACACGCTGCGCGATTCGCGCATCACGCCCTTGGCCAAAGCCTTTGCCAATGCCGACGCGCTCTTCGACCACGTGCTCAGCTTCGAAGACACGCCCAACACGGACGAAGTGGTGGACGCCGAAGAGTTGCACATTGCCGCTGAAGACATGGACGTCGAAGGCGCTGCCGCCGCCGCCCAGTTGCAGGCGGCCTCGCTCGACGACCTCGAAGCGCGCGCCCGCCGCGCCGCGAACCGCAACCGCTCGCAGTCGACCAGCAAGTGACGTGAAGGCGCGACGCGCCGCATTTCTCGGCCATTTCGTCCCGCTTGCGCTGATCTTGGTCACGACCAGCTCGGCGTCCGGGGCGCCCCGGCGGCGCCACTTCGAGCCCGACGATCTGGAGCTCGAGCAGCCGGGCATCCTCGACCTCGATTTGCAAGTGGGAGCGGTGCTCGGCAGTTCCGACCTCGGCAACCATTTGCTGATCCCCGATTTCGAAATCGGCTTGGGGCTCGCGCGCAACGTGGAGCTCGACGTGAGCGGGACGTTCATGCTCGAGCGAGAAAACGGGCGACGCCATGTCACGGGCAATGCGCTCTGGATCGCCAGCAAGCTCGGCCTACTCGAAACCCGTGACCAGCGCGGGAACGCTTGGGCACTCGGCCTCGAGCTCGGCCCGCGCCTGCCGACCTTCGACGCCGCAGGCATCGGCTACGGCGTGCTCGGACTGCTCGGCTTCACCCGGCGCGGGCTCGGGCTGGTGCTCAACGTGGGCAGCTTGATCGATCCCGGCGCGAGGCTGAGCGATCCGCGCCCGAGCAGCCTGGTTTTCGGCCTCGATTTCAATGCCGAGCTCGACCAGCGCGGCCGCTGGTCTCTCCAATCCGAGCTCGGCGCGACTCACTACTTGAGCTCGGACCCCGATGAGGCCGCGGCCGCAGTCGGCGCGACCTACGCGGTCAGTCGGCGACTCGACGTCTCCCTGACCGCGCTGGGCGGCTTCTTGCGCCACACCGATCACGCAGGCTTGCTGCTCGGCGTTTCACCGCAGCTCGGGCTGTGGTGAGGGCTCGAACGCAGGGGGCCGCGGCGCGACGCCGAAGGCTCAGCCGGGCGCGGGACGCCGCGTGACCATCCCATCAAGCCAAATCGAACAGCAGCACCTCGGAGTCGCTCACGCCACGCAGCTCGAGCGTGGCTTCGTCGCTGACCTGCGCAGCATCGCCCGCGCTCAGCTCTTGCCCATTTACGAGCAGTTTGCCGCGAGCGACATGCAGCCAGGCGTGACGCCCGGGCGCGAGCGTGTAGCTCTCCGACTCGGCTTCGCCGAACGTGCCCGCCAGCAGCTTCACGTCTTGGTGCACGAGCACTTCGCCGTCTTTACCTGCGCGCGAGGCGACCACGCGCAGTTTCCCTTTCAGATCTTGCTTGGGAAAATTCTTCTGCTCGTAGCCGGGCTCGAGCTGCCCACGCTCGGGCAAAATCCAGATTTGCAGGAAATGCACGGGCTCGGTCTTGGACGAGTTGAACTCGCTGTGTCCGACTCCGGTGCCGGCGGTCATGCGCTGCACGTCGCCCGATTTCATCACCGAGCCGTTGCCCATCGAGTCCCGGTGCTCGAGCGCTCCGTCCAGCACGTAGGTCACGATTTCCATGTCCCGGTGTGAGTGGGTCGGAAAGCCTTTGCCGGGCGCCACGCGATCTTCATTGATCACGCGCAGGGCGCGGAAGCCCATGTGCTTCGGATCGTAGTAGTCCCCGAACGAAAACGTGTGCCAGGAGTCCAGCCAGCCACCGTGCTGCGCGTGACCGCGATCTGTAGCTTTTCTGAGAGTGATCATCGATACCTCCAAAGAACAGCCGAGAAGTTAAGGCTGCCCGCTGGGTGAAGAAAGGGGCCCGGCGACAACAGACCGTTGTAGGCGCGCAACGCGAACTTTCCCTGCCAAATGCCGCTTGGCAAGGCCGGCCCAGGGTCTATCATCCAAGGAAAGGAGCTTCGTTGATGCAGCTGGCTTCGGTCTTGATCCTCCCGGGCCTCGGAAATTCCGGGCCCGATCACTGGCAATCGCACTGGCAAACGCAGCACGGCTACCAACGCGTCGAACAAGCCAATTGGGATCGGCCGAAGTTACAGGACTGGCTGGGTAACCTGCAGCGCGCGGTGAGCGCGCAGCGCAGCGGCGTGGTGCTGGTTGCGCACAGCCTGGCTTGTTCATTGGTCGCGCACTACGCCCAGACGCACTCCGAGCGAGTGCTGGGCGCGTTCCTGGTGTCACCAGCAGACGTGGAATCGCAGCGCTGCACGCCCGACGAAACGCGCTGCTTCTCACCCATTCCGCTCACCCCCCTGCCCTTCCCAGCGCACGTCGTCGCAAGCTCGGATGATCCGTACGTCGATTGCGCGCGCGCGCAGTTTTTTGCCCAGAGCTGGGGCGCCGGCTTCACCGACATCGGCGATTGCGGTCACATCAACGCCAGCTCCGGTCACGGCGCCTGGCCCGAAGGCCACGCGCAATTCCGAGCCTGTTTGGCGCTGTGGGGGCTCGGTTAGCTCACTTCGGCACGACGACCACGCGGCACACTCCGTCGCGGCAATCGGTCAAGGCGCCGTTGCAGCAATCCCTGGCGGTACTGCATGCGTCGCCCACGCCCACGCACGAGAGCGACGTCTTGTCGACGCATTGGCCATCGACGCAGAAGCCCGAGCAGCACTCGAAGCCGGCAGTGCAAGCAGGTCCCGTCTCCGGCGGCTTGGGCGTCTCGATGCACTTTGCCAGCGCCCAGAAGCCGCGCATGTTGGGTGTCTCGTCGTTTTGACCCTCGACGTAGAACGCGGGGTGACTGGGATCGACCTTGCCCAGCTTTTGATCGACGGCCGCGACCCATAGCCTGCGCTTGCCGTTGATTACCGGTCCCGTGAGCGCATTGCCCCAATCGCGCATACTCGTAAACACGACCCACGAATAACCCCCGCGGTTGACGGGGCAGAACGTGGGCTCGCGTTGCGTCGCGTGATCGGCCTCGAGCGGGGGATCGTCGAGCTTGGCCATGCGGATCGGCGCGCCACTGCCATTCGTGGCGCTGACCCACAGCTCGCCGCTGTCCGGCGTCGCGTCCACACACCCGAGGTCGTTGCAACCGGTCGAGTACTTGCCGCTGTGATAGGAGATGTATTTGCCGTCGGGACTGAACGTCGGATAGCCGAGCTGATCATTGCCCGCGGGCAAGCTACTGGCCTTCACGACCTCGTGAATGTTGGCGCCGTCGAACTTGGCCGTTTTCTGGTCGAAATCCAGATAGATGATGCGCACCGACGTGGGCAGCACGTTGTCCCGACGGTCGCCGAGCGCTTCGACCAAGGCCAGCTTCGTCCCGTCGGGCGAGAACGACGGCATCATCACGCCCATCGCCTCACTGCCCAGCTGCAAGTCATCGAGCCCACTGTCGGCGATCACCTTGCTAGTCGCGGTATTGGCAAGGGAGATGAACTTGGACCCGGGCACGGACGTCTCCGTCTGTCCCCCGAACACCACGTACTTGCCATCCGGCGTGAGCGCCGAATTCGCCCCGTACATATTGGTCTGCTTCGATAAGGTGGCAGGCTTCCCCGGATCCTCGGGCAGGGCAAACGCGGCCCAAGCGCGCGTGTTCGTCCAATTGCTGTACGGCGCCACGGCAGGCGCGCTCGCCAAGTCCTCGACCGAGGCCACCAGCGTGCTGCCGTCCGCGCTCACCGAGTGGCAGCCCATGCAGCGCCCTTCGTTCAGCGTCTCCGGCGCAGCGCCCGCGCCGGGATAGATGCGGGTGATGTTGCCCACGCGCGTCGAGGCGTCCTTCGGATCGGATTGCGAGGCCGTCCAATAGTAAATTGCACCGCGCAAACTCTCGGGCGCAATCGTGAAGCTCTCGCTGGCCGAAGCGTACGCCTTCGACGACGCCTGATCCCAACGCGACACGCTGAGCGTTAGCGCGTCCCCCGTGTTCGACGCGGTCACGCGATCCCACGCGTCTTGCGGCACGCGCACGCGCGCTGGCGCGTTCACCGCCGTGTAATAATCATAGCTGTAGCCCGCTTGCTCGAGGTGCACGCGATACACGTCGCCCGCCGGATTCGGCGCGTTCCACATGATCTGCGGCGAGGTCAAACCGAGCGCAAATACCGTCTGATCGTAGGGATAAAGCAGTGAAGCCAGCCCCGGATCTGCTGGCAGATTCGCCTTGCCCAGCGCCGTCAGCACAGCTTTCGGGATCGTGCCCTCGAGCTTGCTCTCGACCAAGTTCACCACCAAGTCCGCCGTGGCCTCGAGCCCGCCGTACACCGCGTGCAGCTTGCCCGTGCCCGCCAGCGCGCCCGTCGCGGTCAGCACTGCGGGCGGTCCCAGCTCGAAGCTTGCCAGATCGGGCCTGTCGAACTCGAGCGACTCCGCCGCCACCTCGACCTTCGAACCGTCCTTGAGCGTCGCCTCGAGCACGTAGCTCGCGGTCTTCAGCGCGCCCGCAGCGCCGAGCGTGAGCGTAACGCTGGGCGGATCGAACTCGAGCGCGCTGGCGTCCAGAGCCGAGCCGGGCCCTGGCCCGTCACCGCCCTCCTCGGTGATGAGATTGCCGGTCGCAGCATTCCCACCGTTGGCGACCGCCGCGCTCGCGCCCGTGCCGCCAGAGTCATCCAAGCCGCCAAATCCGCCGGGCGGTCGAGTGACCGAAGGGTCGCTCCCGCAGGCAGTGGCGATCGCCACGGCGCAACAAAACGCGAGCAACTTAGTTCGATCATCGAGTCGCGCCATGGGGTCACACTATTTGCACGAAGCGCGAGATTTTCAATGCCGTGCGGGATGGCGCGTTCGCGCGCAATGAGGCGGGAGTGAATCCGCGGAAACAAAGTGAACCCTCCGCGGATCATTCCAGCGTAACCGCTGCACCAACCATCGGGCTAGGGCTCTCCGTGATGGCCGAAAAGTGGCATGCCAATCAGTACACGCCCGAGCAGCGGGGAGCAGTTCATCGCTGAGATGCGCGCGAGCAGCGAGCGGCTATTCTCACACCACCAAATCCAGCCCGTTAGCTCGAATCTTGTAGGATTCATAATCTAGCGAGTCATCGAGGCAAACGATTTTCCCGCCGTTATCGAACTCTAAAACGAGCGTTCCGTCGGCATTGCCCGTGGCGGCGACAACGTGTTCTCCGATCAGCGTCATCAGGTCCGAAGATTGAACGGGCGGTGAATATTTAACCGGCTGAAGTCCTGCTCCCGCACTGACAACGAACGCTGCCTCAATCGATACAACAATTTCTGGCTCAAAAACAAGATTGACCGTGTTTGCCGAAAACGACACCTGCATCAATTGAACTCCGACAAACACTGAAGCGTCGAAGGTGACCGGAAGTCCGTACATGACAGTCCTAGGGCTTGGGTGGGAATGGACGAACTTCTTTCGCACCCTTCGACCAACACGCACGAAGCTGGCCGCGGATCGAGCATGCCGCGTCTGTTGTCCGATGATGTCCAACGCGTCGAGACCTTCGCGCTCGACCTCCGGCGGAATGAGCTCGATGTAGAAGCGCGGCCAGTCATCGCTCGGGCCCCGCCGCTTCGGAACCTTGCGCGTAGGCTCGGGGATGACGCGAGTCGGCTCTTCGTCCGCGGGCGGCGGCGCCGGCTCGTCGCCACCGCCGAGCACCAAGCCAAGGATGGCGAGCGACGTTCGGCGACTCAACGCCGCAGTCTTCGCGCCGACGAGGCTTCGCTAGCAGCTGAAATGCTCCATCAGCAACTCGTACATGCGATCACATGCCTGCTCTTCGGAGGCAAAGGTTTCGAGCTCGCGTCGAATCCCACGCTCGAAATGTTCGATTTTCCACTGTCCATTTGATCTCGAAAGAATCAAGCCCTCGTATGATGGCAACGGGCCATTATTAATGCTGTATAAGTCGGAACTGAAACCCTCCAATTTCAGCCGACTTTTGAGTTCCTGCACCTTCATGGGATCCTCCGCAGGAAACCCTGCTTCACAAGTGACTCGATAGACTGGGCGAACTCGTACTGTATGCCACCACCTGTCTGCCCAAACCAGGGTGCAGCAGTTCCGGACTGTGCCGAAAGCGGCTTCAGAACTTCGTATCCGCGCAACGGAGTGGTCGCGGCTTCTGATGGGAGCGACCTGGCCCCAAAGGGCGTCCCCCCCCCTGTGCCAACGTGACCTGAGACACCTTGCTTCCTCTATATTACTGAGTGGGGCGAGAAGTTCTGAATCAGATGAAATCGAATTCCGCGACCGTGGCCTCCAACTCGGAAGTGCCTGAGAGAGCAGCGCGCCGGCAATTCCGTGCCGAGTACAAGGCCGGCATCCTGGCTGAGTACGAGAAGGCCGGCCGAGGTGAGCAGGGCGCGTTGTTGCGCCGCGAGGGCCTGTACTCTTCTCACATCGATGCCTGGCGCAAGCTGAGCGAGGCTGGTGTACTGAGCGGGTTGGCCCCGACAAAGCGCGGCAGGAAGCCGAAGGTCGTTAACCCACTCGGTCGCGAGAATGCCGAGCTTCGCCGAGCGCTGGCGCGTGCCGAGCACAAGCTGAAGCGTGCCGAGGCGATCATCGAGATCCAAAAAAAAGTTGCGCAGGTCCTGAAGGACTTGGACGCGGAGGCGCCCGAAGGCGACGAGACGAAATGATGGCCGCCGTAGACGCGCATCAGGCGCAAGTCGGTGTGAAGCCGTTGTGCGACGCGCTGGGGCTGTCGTTGGAGACCTACTATCGCCAGCGCCGACCGAAGCAACATCGCGCCTTGCAACGGCGGCGTAGCCCGGCACGAGCACTCACGGAGCGTGAGCGACAAAGCGTGCTCGACGCGCTGCACTCGGAGCGCTTCGGCAATCGGGCACCGACTGAGGTGTATGCGACGTTGCTCGACGAAGGCGTGTACCTGGCGTCGCCACGTACGATGTACCGAATCCTTGCGGGCAATCGCGAGGTCCGCGAGCGCAGAAATCAACTTCGCCACCCGATGTATGCGAAGCCCGAGCTGCTCGCGACGGGCCCGAATCAAGTGTGGACATGGGATATTACAAAGCTGCTCGGCCCGGAGAAGTGGACGTACTATTATTTGTACGTCGTACTCGACATTTTCAGCCGCTACGTTGTCGGTTGGATGCTCGCGCGGAGTGAGAACGCCGAGCTGGCGCGTCGGCTCATTCGCCAGACCTGCACCACTCACGGCATCGAGCCCGGCCAACTCACCATCCATTCCGACCGCGGAGCACCCATGACCAGCAAAGCGCTTGGGCAGCTGCTCGCTGACCTCGTGGTCGAGCGGTCGCTCAGTCGCCCGCACACGTCGAACGACAACCCATTCATCGAGTCGCACTTCAAGACCTTGAAATACGGGCCGGGCTTTCCAGACCGCTTCAATGGCGGCTTCGACCAGGCGCGAGGCCACTGCCAAACATTTTTCCCTTGGTACAACGACGAGCATCGGCACAGCGGCATCGAAGGACTCACGCCTGCACAGGTGCACTTCGGCAGCGCTCCGCGTGTCCTCGAGCAGCGTCAGCAGGTGCTCCACGCTGCGTACGACCGCCACCCAGAACGCTTCGTGCACGGCCTGCCAACCGTCGCCGAGCTGCCCGCCGCCGTGTGGATCAATCCTCCGTCTGATCACGCCGCCGTGCCCGTTTTGAAAACGCCCTCGCTGCGCACCGAGGACCAGCCAACGTCAAACAATACTCACTAATTCTACGACACCAGGTGTCTCACGCGCGTTGACAATTTTCGCCCCGCCTCCTGAGCGACCGAGTTGGCGCTACGCCCACCCAGCATTTTCTGAACCATCTTCGCTTTGAATGCCGCTGAATACTTCATTGCCGATCCGAAACGCCCCCGTGTGGATCAGAAATTCTCT
>Ga0247774_1000810_pt1 | contig 15790 bp, 10 predicted proteins | sample UWRJL001104B6_FD_179933 | JGI IMG/M metagenome (GOLD analysis project Ga0247774, IMG submission 179933) | Plant litter microbial communities from Arlington Agricultural Research Station in Wisconsin, United States - UWRJ-L001-104B-6 | ecosystem: Environmental > Terrestrial > Plant litter >... | reverse complement strand
GAGAGAAATTGTATCCAACAATCCCCAGGGTCCCAGAGAGGATACTCAGTCTAAATCCCAACCCAACACCTTCGCAATCTCAACGCCAAGCATAGTTGGTTCGAGAGGATTGACGATCGCTGCTGCAAGTTGAGAGTTGTGGAACCAACTCTGTGGTAAATCTGACCATTTGGCTTTGAGAGTTAGCAGCATAACCGGAATTTCTTGGGTTTCAGGTTGGCTTTTTAGTTGTTTGAGAAATAGCAATCCATCTATTTCGCCGATAGAAACCTCCAAAATAATCGCATCTGGCTGATAGGAACTTGCTTGTCGCAAGCCTTCTAAAGTCGAACCCGCAACTTCCACTTTCCAACCTACAAAATCAGTCAAGCAAGCCTGGATTACCTCCCCTATAGTCGGATTTTTGTGAATTAATAAAATTATTTTTGTAGTCATACCAATAACTTGCAAAGGCTTCATTTCTTTTTTGAAGAAAAGCCTGTAAAATAGTAGCCATATCTGGGTTTTTGGCGAGGTGGTCACGCCCCCAGGGAGAGTTTGGGAAGCCTACCAATAGGAATATTAAGATTGTAAAGTCTTAATATTCCTGGGTCTGCCATACCGGGGAGTGTCAATCATTCCATCCCAACATCTCTGCCACTTTTTCCGGCAGGGTGGTGGCTTCAAATGGTTTGCGAATTACCCCAGCAACACCCATTTCGGCAAATTCAGCCATATCGCTTGACAAAACTCTTGCTGTCAGCAGAATCACTGGAATCGATCGAGTTATGGGATCGGATTGGAGACGATCGTACACAGCAAACCCATCCATTCCCGGCATTGATAAATCCAGCAAAATAGCATTAGGTCGTTCTGTTTCTAGGATTTGTAAACATTCTTGTCCTGATTCGGCCACCAGGGTGTTCCATCCCGCGAGGTCTTCCAGGCACAACTTTACCAGTTCGCGGAGGTGTTCTTGGTCATCAACGATGAGAATTTGTTTCCCTATCATCTTGTTTTCGGGCAGGAGACTGCCCTCATAATTAGCTACTTGCAAAGCGTTCATTTTATTTGGGTTGATTAGAAATCAATTTTTCGGTTGCCAATTGGGTCTCAAATATACATCTTTGAGGAATAGCTCAAATTTGCAGTTGAGAGTGGAATCCGAACTTGGGATGGCGGAACTCTCAAATCTTTAGCAACCTGAATTGTTAAACTATCCTGGTGTATTTCAGTTACATAGAATTCAGGATGTACGCGGTGGGGCAACGGGATGAGACTTTGAAATCCACTAGGAAGGAAATAACCTTCTACTCCCGCAGCTTCGGTAGGTTGACCTTGGATTAAAACAGTTTCTGGAGTGATTTGGAGATTCAATTTGACAAGATTAAGGTCAGAAATGTCAACTTTAAGGATAAGTGTCACATCCTTTTCTAGAATTTTAATGCCTGCGATCGGTGTTTCCTCTGTATGAGCAATCCAAAGTGTGGATTGCTGACAACCAGTCGGCAAACCGGAAAATGAACCTGCGAGATCCTGATTTCCATCATTCAAAGCCTGAAAAGCATTCATTGAGTCTCCTCCTAATGCAAAGAACTGTTAGCTGCATAACAGGAGACTAAATAGCAACGGTAAGGATTTGGTAAAGATTCCGTTATTGTTACAAAAATTCACAAAAATGGTGAAAGTTATTCATCCCACCCCAAAATCTCTGCTACTTCTTCCGTCAGGGTGATGGGTTCGATCGGTTTGGCTATTACCCCAGCTACCGCCATCTGGGCAAATTTAGCCCGATCGCTGGGCAAAACTTTCGCTGTCAGCAGAATCACTGGAATCGATCGGGTAATCGGATCGGACTGGAGGATCTCGTACACAGCAAACCCATCCATTCCCGGCATAGATACATCCAGCAAAATAGCGTTGGGTTGTTCTATTTGCAGTATTTGTAAACATTCCTCTCCCGATCCTGCCCCTACTGTTTTCCATCCGCCTAAATCTTCTAAGCAGGCTTGCACAAGTTCCCGAAGGTGTTCTTCATCGTCAACAACTAGAATTTGTCTGTCTGTCATGACATTTTGGATTGGAGATTTGGGATTTGGGATGGATGCTACAGATTAATCGAAGGGTTATTCAATGACGCGTAAGGGTAGGGTGAAGCAAAATGTGCTGCCTTCACCTAAGATACTTTCCGCCCAGATTTTGCCGCCATGCCGCTCAACAATACTGCGACAGATTGCTAAACCTAAACCGGTGCCTCCTTTTTCGCGGGAGTCGGAGGCATCGACTTGCTGAAATCGCCCAAAAATCAGTTCTAGTTTATCGGCAGGAATGCCTCGTCCGCGATCGCTAACTTGGAACAGCACAAAGTCTGTCTGGTTTTCGGCACTCAGATGAATTGTGGAATCGGCAGGTGAGAATTTAATCGCATTACTGAGCAAATTTGTTAAAGTTTGGACGATCGCATCTCCTGTTGCCCAGACTTCTGCATCCGTGGGGGTAACGATTAATGAGATCTGCTGTTGAGTAGCCAGCGCCTGGATGCTCTCGACTGCTTGCTGCATCAAATCGGCAGCTTTGCAAACGGTTTTCTCCACAATTGCCCGCCCGGAGTCTAGGCGCTCCAAATCTAAAATATCATTAACCAGGTTCACTAAACGATTGGTATCGAGGAGGGCAATTTCAATCATGCGTCTAAATTTTTCGGGTTTTTTATCATAAACCCCACTTTGAATTAGCCCCAATGACATTTTAATTCCTGTCAAAGGAGTGCGAAGTTCATGGCTGACAATGCCAATGAACTCATCTTTAATGTGTTCTATCTTTTGTCGTTCGGTAATATCTTCCCCAATGCTGATAGTTCCAATGATGTTTCCCTCTGAATCTTGCAGCATGGTATTGTTCCAAGCAATAAATCGTTCCTCACCCGATTTGGTTAAGATTAAATTTTGATAATAGGGATGATAGTTATGGGCTAATACTTCCGAAAAAATAACTTGAATCGATTCTTGATTAGAAGGAGGTAAGAAGTTTTCAAACCAATTTTTTCCTAAAACTTCTGGGTGAGTATATCCCGTAATTTTTAAGAAGAAAGGATTAACGTAATTGACATTTCCCCCTATATCAAGTCCGACAACAATCAACTGCACGTTATCCAAGAGCGATCGCCAGCGTCGTTCGGCTTCTCGGATCGTGGCTTCGGCTTGCTGGCGTTCTTGCAGTTCTAGCTGAAGTTGTCGGTAGAGTTTGGATTGCTGAATGGCGATCGACAATTGGCTGGCAATCTGTTCAAGTAATTCTATTTCCCACGATTGCCATTGACGAGGTGCCGTATTTTGGTAGATAGCTAACAAACCCCAGAGATTTTCTCTCAAGAATATCGGGAAAACTGCATAACTTTTTGCTTGAAATTGTTCCACTAGCTCGATATGACAGGGTGGAAGTCCAGCGCTATAAATATTATTAACAATAAAATTTTCATGATTGCGGAATCGACCGCCGTGAGTTTCTTGCAGATAGGTATCTGCACAATTTTTTTGAATATCGCTCCCTATCAGTTTTACCCAACCCTCACCAACTGACTCGAAAATAAAATCACCACTCCAATCATGATTAAAGCGGTAAATGGCAGTGCGATCGGTTTGTAATGTCTCCCTAATTTCAGTAACAGCAGTATTTAGAACGGCATTCAGATCCAAAGATTGGCGAATCCCTTGAGTAATCCTCCAGAGCAAATTTTCCTTTCGGGATTTCTGTAGTAAGGCTGCTTCCGCCTCTTGTCGAACTTTTTCGAGGTGCTTCGCTACTGTGATATCTTGATGAACGGCCACCAGAACATCGCCATAGTCGGAATGATTGAATACAGAGCAAGTTGCACTACACCAAAATGGAGTCCCATCTTTCTTGACATTCTGAACTTCATAGCTAAATTCATTACTTTCTAAAACAGCAGCTCGAATGGCTTGATTTACATCTTCAGCAGTTACCGATTCGCTAGCATAGTTCACTATCGAAACGTGCTCACCGTTAAGTTCACCACAGTCATAGCCAAACATCTGCTCAAATTTAGGATTGGCATAGACAATAACTCCATTATCTGCTCTTACTAAACAAATGCCTTCCGCCATATTGCGGGTAATGACAGCCTGAAGCTCCAGCATTTGTTCGGCTTGTTTAAGTTTAGTCAGATCGCGCAGACTGACGATAACGCCTGAAATATTTTCACCTGCATCACGGAAAGGCGTATAGGTAACGCTCAAAAATTGCGGTACTAAATTGGGATAGTCAAACCACTTTTCATACTGAATTATTTCTCCAGCCAAACATCTATCTAAGCGAGGTTGGATGAAGTTATCAAACAACTCTGAACCCAGGATATTCCTAACAGAATTTCCAATAACTTCGCTTTCAGATTTGTTGCACCAAGTCAAATAACCTGGATTGGCTATTTGATAAATATAGTTAATATTTATCAGCGCAATCCCATCTCTTGTATTGAATACGATGCGTTCATATTGGCGGAATGCTTCTTCAGTAAGTTTGCGCTCGGTGATATCAAATACGCTAGAACGACTCATCATGAAGTTACCGGCTTCATCATAAATTGCTGTAGCATTTAAGTTTATCCAAATGGGTTTTCCGTTTTTATTCAACATCTGAAACTCTAAATTGTTGATGCAGCCTTGTTTTTTAAATAAGGGAAAGTTTTGATAAAAAATATTTTTACTTTCAATGGGAATTAAATCAAAAAAATTCTTTTTGTAGACAATTTCCTCGCGGGTATAGCCTAACCACTTCAGTTCCGTATCATTAATCATAATTATTGTTCCTGCTGCATCTAGGGAATGATAGCCACAGGGAGCATTATTATAGAGGTCTTCAACTTGATTGATATATTGTTGCAAGCTATGGTTGACTTCAGTGAGTTCTGCTGTCCGTTCTATGACTCGTTGTTCGAGTTCAGTATTGAGTTGTTGTAGGGCAATTTCTGCTTGTTGCCGCTCCCTCAGTTCCGTTTGTAGTCGATCAAATAAATCAGCTTGCTGAATGGCAATTCCCGCTTGAGTTGCTAGCTGTCGCATGAGTTCAATTTCTGATGGTTGCCATTCGCGAGGTGCTGCACACTGATGGGCAATCAATAATCCCCAAAGTTCTTCTCCCTTAAGGATAGGAATAACCAGGTTAGCTCTAACTTGAAAATTTGCCAGGAATTCCCGGTGACAAGTATCAATTCCGGCAGTATAAATATCAGATTTAGAGGTGAATAAGCCTTGTTTGAAGGCTTCGATATAGCTTTCAGCAAAGCAAGGAGCGTGTATCTGAGTGGATAAGATTGCTGTACATTCTGAACCAACGGACTCTACCACCACTTTTCCGCTCCAGTCTGGAGCAAATTGGAAGATAATTACCCGATCGCATTGCAGAATGTTTCTGAGGTCCGTTACCGTAGTCTTGAAAATATCTTCTAGTTTGAGGGATGCGGAGAGAGAAAGTGCTGTTTTAGCCAGGATTTGCTGTGGCTGTTGTTGCCATTTCCCATAATCTTCATCAGTATGTTCTATCATTAATCTACTTAATTAATTACATTTTTTAGATTGATGCAGAAACCGGGTTTTTAGCCCTCGTGCGTAAGTTTTATTTAAGTATTCCCAGGCTTAAGTAAAGGACGAGTGCGCTTGATTCGGCTGAGTACCCGCGTGACTAATTCAGGCCCTAGTATCGGCTTGGTAATAAAATCATCGGCTCCCGCTGCAAAGGCTTGTTGGAGAGATTCTGGATCGGTATGGGCTGTCACCACCAAAATCGGTAAATTTTCCCATTGGATATCCTGTCGGACGACCTGACACAATTCTAAGCCGCTGACGATCGGCATTTCTAGATCCAGCACTACTAAATCGGGCTTAGTGCTAAGTAACACCTCCCAAAATTGTTGTGGTTCTTTGAGATTTGTCACCTCAAGTCCCCAGGGAGTCAGTAACGCTGATAATTTAACCAGCATCACAGGGTCATCATCTACGATTAAGACTTTGGCTTCTGAAGTTTTGGGACTGGGTAAAACACGGGCTATCGCTCGAAAAATTTGCTCGGTGGTTGCAGGTTTGTGGAGAAATTGCTTAGCACCTAAGCGCGATACAGCCAAGCGATCGGCAAGACTATGTCGTCCGGTAAAAACGATTATAGGAAGAGTAGGCGATCGCTCGCTCAGTTCTCGCAGTAGCGTCAATCCATCTTCCTCTGTCTTTGCAAAGCTTAAATCTAGTAACATCACATCAGGCATTGACAAGGCAAGACGCGATCGGGCAGCAGTAATATTCGGCGCAATTTTCATCCGAAATCCCCAAGCTTCGGATTCTACTTTCAATCGCTCCGTTAATGCAGCATCATCATCAACTACCAAAAGGCGATAGTTAAAATTTGAAATAGTAGAAACTGGTACAGCCGTTGATGTAATCGGTGTTTTGGCTAATTCCTGCTGTAATCCTGTCACCAATTCCGAGAAGCAGGTAATTTCCGCAGCAGTGAAAGAGCGATCGTTTATTAGCAAATGCTCTGCTGAGCGTGCCAATTTCGAGCCTTCGGGACAACCAAAAGATCCCAGAGATCCTGCCAATTTATGAGCTTCATGTTTGGCCGCTTGCTGTAATTCTGTTTCTAAATTTCCTGCTATTAGAGCAGTTTTTGCCTGTTCCAATACAGCAATTTGTTGGTTGAAGCCTCCCCAAAACCGCTCTAAAACTTTGTCGCTCTCAGACTTATCTACCCCGCGAGATTGATGTTTTTGGGTGCGCTCAATGCCAGGATTATTTGAACTAGACGACGCAGATTGGGGGTACGGTTTCAGTCGATAGCCCATGCCATAAACTGTTTCGATGATTTCTTCAGTTAAGCCGCCTGCCTTCAGTTTCTTTCTGACATCCTTAATATGAGTGATAATAGCGCGATCGGTTGGTGCGTCATCAAATCCCCACAGACGATCCAAAATGGCACTGCGGCTAAAGATGCGATCGGGATTTCGCAGTAATAATTCCAGCAGATTATATTCTGTCGCTGTCAGTGAAATTATTTGTTCGCCAAATGTCACTCTACCAGAATCTAAATCTAAACAAAGCTCTCCCCAAGTCAATGTATTAGCCGCTGAATTATGAGTAGAACCTCCTGGGGAAAGTGCTTTACTGCGCCGCAATAAAGTTCGTATCCTTGCCAGTAATACTTCCGTAACAAAAGGCTTGCCGATGTAATCATCGGCTCCCGCATCCAAAAAAGCCACCACCTCCGCATCTGAATCCTTTGCAGTCATTAACAGGATCGGTTTGCAGTAGCCTTGCGATCGCAGTTGCCGACATAGACTAATTCCATCTAGTTTGGGAACCTGCACGTCTAACAAAATCAGGTCATACTCAATTGCTGCGGCCAAGTCTAGGCTCACTTGTCCATCATTTGCCCGATCGAACCCGTAATGATTTGCTTCCAACACCTTTGCCAGTGTTGCACTCAGCCATCCATCGTCCTCTACTAGCAGAATTTTTATCGGAGACTTCTTCATTTTGGCTGTGCGGTTCAATTCCCATGCGATCGACGCGCTTTGATGTCAGGCCGAAGCGTGGCTTTTAACTAAATCACTGCTACTCATTACTACTGTATTTATCTTACCCTTTTTACAGTCCCATCACCTAAAAATTGCTGTCACTCCCGCAGGTTACATAAAACCGATCGCCCTTTCATTCATCTGCGTCCATCCGCGTTAATCCGCCTGCATCTGCGGTTCAAAAAAAGAGATCGCCCCCAAAAAGAGCGATCGAACTCCACCCAAACAAACTATCCTTCATCCTCAGATTTCACAGGAGCACGCCCAGAAATCACAATAAATCCCACAGACTCAAGAGTCATGTGCGGGTGGCGAATTCCAGCTAAAACCGCTTGACTCAACAAACTTTCCGTACTGATTTCCTCAGCCAAAACCGATTCTAAAGCTTGTTCAGATTTAGAAAGTCGATTCAAGCGCAATTGCAATTGATTCACCCGGTTTTCCAGTTGGATAGCAGCACTGACAGCGGAACTATTGCACATTTCCAGAAAAGCCGATCGCCCGCGCAGCAATTCCTCCGATATCACCCGTCCCTTTTGGCAAAAATCATCCCATTCTAGCGGATCGACAAAACTGTCAATAAGCGACGTGCGATTTTTTGACAAATTGTAATCCCGATTCGCTGGGCTTTTCCCCTTATAAGCCCGCTGCAAAATCGCCAAAAGTTCCGCATCTTCCACCAGCGACATCTCCTCGCTACGAGCATCTACATACACCGTTTCAAAAGTTGGGAGAAACAGAGCATCAGCGCGTCGCTGCAAAGCTTTCAAGTTGTAATTTTCGATGTTTTGTGCTTCCAAAACTTGCTGGGCCGGCTGCACATCAGTCTGGATTGAATAATTAAACTGAAAGCCGAACCACTCATTCCCGGGCTCCGCATCCCAACTTTCATCATGTCGCCACATGGCAAAAGCTTGACCCCGATCGTCCCAGCGAATATAAGAGCCAAGTGCATCGATCAATCCCTCACCAATTCGGTAAAGAGCGACATCCGCATTCTGATAAGCAATACGGCGATTGTAACTGCCATATTGCTGGCAATAAGGAATCAATCTAGTTCTCAAATCGTTTGAGGGAATCAAAGTTTTTTGAGTAGGTTGATAGCGCAGCAACCCCGATATACTCGGATGTTCGATTTGTTTGAAGTGGAGAGCTTGACACAACCAACCTTCCACAGCCCGCTGCATTTCTTTATGCTTAGCATCGCAGTTGTCGAGAGATTCAAAATACTGAGATGCGCTGTCATCAAGAGTATCAATTTCATCGAGAACGTACTGTTCGTCGATTTTAATTTTCTCTTGTTCGATTTCATTCTTGATGGATTCAACTTCGCTTGATAAGCCTTTTGCTCCCTCATCGAACAACTTTTTTTCAAGTTTAAGAAGTTTTTCCTCAGGATAAAACTGAAGGCTAGCAATAGATTTGTTGAAGATATCAAACCCGTCTTTTAAAACTTGAAACCAAGCTTCGTGGGGACTCTCCGGCAAATCCGGGCCTGCAAACAAACAAAATTGCCCTCCCATTTTGCTACCAATGCGATCGACTCTGGCGAGTCTTTGTTCTAACTGGTTGGGAAACCACGGCAAATCGAAGTGAATTAACCAATCAACAAATTGCAGATTTACCCCTACTTCCGCCGATCGATCGCACACTAAGATAAAGCAATGCGCCTCTGTCTTAAACCGCTTAACATTTGCCTCAACCTCATCCGCCGATTTGCCCGTGTCATGGCTGGCGATCGCATTTTTACCAAAGATTTTAGCTAAATTTTCCGCAATCTCTTTGCAAGTTACCGTAAAACTGGTAAAAATCACAATTTTCGGGAAACGCTCGCCCGGAATCGGCCGTTTAATTTGCTGTTGAATTCTCGACAGCAAATCGCGAGGATTGCTGTGATACTCGCGCGGAACCTTCAAAGCAACTGCCAGAAATCGGAGAATCGCGATTCGTAACAAACTCAGTCTATCGGCTCCTTCCTGGGGCTTTTCCAGGGTATTGAGCAAGGTTTCCAGCATTTCCCTTTCTTCGGGAAACAGAGCAGTTTTGGTCAAAATTGCCGTGTCATTTTGTCCAAATTCTCGATCGAGTTCTGGAGTCGATTTTTCCTGCAAACGAGCTTTGACAACCCGTTCTAAAACACTCAGCCAAGTACCAGAAGCGCGGAAAAACAGCAGAAAAATTCTCTGATATTCGCTAGACTTCGGAGCGACTGTGCGCCACTTATCGAAGATACTGTGAATTTCCGACCACTGTTCATCATTCAGATCGTACTCGGCTTTGGGGACAGCATCTCGGTCGAAAATCACATCCTCAACGGCATCCCGGCGGTTGCGAAGGATGCGACGGTGCAGGCGGTAGGTATCGCTAACGTGAGTGCGAATAGTGCGGACAAGGCGAGGCTGTTCTGCGGTTCCTTCAGTTTTCAAACAACTTTCTAACTCACTTGCTAATCCGATTAAATAATCGTCTTTTGCAAAAAGAGTGCGGAGTTGAGCGAGTTTTGTTTGCAAAACAGCAGGCTTGGCGTTTTCTCGGAAATCAAGCAAAGCACGGCCCATTTCCTGACGGTTTTGCACCTGTTCTTTGAATTTTTCCAGGTCATCAAGACGGTAAGTTGTCGGCTCTAGCAAGTGCAGCATTGCCAGAAAATCCTGCTCGCGGCCGAGAACTGGCGTTGCAGATAATAACAATAAATTTTTGCTTTTGTGAGCTAGTTTCTGACAAAGTTCAAAGCACTGCTGCTGAGTGCGATCGCTCGAATTTGCCATTGCCGCCACATCATGGGCTTCATCAACAATCAGAAAATCTAGGTTGGCGTTGCGGCTAATTTGATTGATTTCGCTAACAGCAACAAGCTGCACTCTATCAGCAAAGTGAGACAAATAGAATTTATTTTCCAACTCCTGTCGCCACTGTTCGAGCAGGTATTTCGGAACCAGTACCACAGCGCGTCCGTTGGGATCGTCGAGCAGAAATTGGCGGAGAATTGTGCCGGCTTCTACTGTTTTTCCCAGTCCTGGTTCGTCTGCCAATAAATAGCGCACGATTGGGTCTTCTAGAACGCGCCGGACGACTTCAACTTGGTGCGGATAGAGGTCTATGTTAGCAGAAATTAAACCGGTCATGCCGCGGCTGACGGCCCGCTGTTCGATCGCAGATTGAACGAATGCCAATCGGCGATCGTGAAAATAGGGCGTTTCTTGGCCTTTGACTGCTAAAATATCGATCGGATCGGCGATCGGGATATTGCAGCGAACGTAAAGTTCGGTTTCGACAGCTTGCAAACTTTGGCTGTCGGGGAGGTCAATTTCGTATTCTAATTTATCTTCATCCCAGTCATAAACTCGACCGATAATCCACCTTTCCTGACTTGTGCTCCAGAGGTAGCAGCGGGTTTGGCGCTGAAGTCTGGCTTCTTGCAGTAGACTTAAGGGCACAGTTTTGCGGATGCGGTTTTTAACTGAGCAAAAATATTCAATTAGGGCATCGGTATGCGATACCTCGACAACTTTTCCGACTCCCAAATCGTTTCTGGGCGATCGAACTAACGAACCAACATCAATCATAATTTCAGCCTGACAATACTTACTAGAATACAGTAAATCCTTTCCCGTTAAAAGTTTTAGCAAGATGCGATTTTGGCCTGCGTCACTTTTCTAGTCCCCTGACAGCCAATCGATTTTAGATTTTAGATTTTAGATTTTAGATTGAAGCATTGACCCCACGGATAAATTCGGGGGCTTGTGTATCGGATACAGGTTTTTTATTTCTGGACGGAGGAATCCGGGGGCTTGTATCCTGGATGCTTTCGGTCAATCTTGTATACTGAAAAAAATAAGTTTAGCACGGTAACATTTCGGGAATTGAATAAATAGGCGAGTAGCGAATAAGAATAAGTAATTACGAGGAAGGAAAAACAACGCCTGGATTACCGGATTCCCATGGAGGGTATTTCTGCATAACACTGCTATAAATTTGAGACTCTGTGAACTCTGCTAACCAAGCTTGTAGCTCAGGCCAAGGCTGTTCGTTGAACCAAGCTCGGTCCGTATGAGCGAATTGACGAACAAAAGGTGCGATCGCCATATCGGCCAATGCTACATTGTTACCAAACAAATATTTAGTCGCGCTTAACTGTGCATTTAGTCGGCCCAGATATAAAGAACCTTCATGTCGGTGCGCTTGGGCATCGACACCTGGATAACGGTCCGGGTACTTATAACGGTCAAGATGATATTTAAACCCCTCATCAAATAGAGCGATAAGTTCCAGCATTTCTGTAACAGAACCTTGCTGTGGCATCAACCATTTTTCAGGATCGTGTTGTCTCAATGCCCACAACATGATATCGATACTTTGATCCAGTACGCGCCCGTCAACATCAATCAATATTGGTACCGTACCTTTGGCAGATACCTCCAACATCTCTTGTGGTTTGTCTCGCAAAACAACTTCCCGCAACTCACACACCCGATTGCTAACCATTAAGGCCAAGCGCGCGCGCATAGCATAGGGACAGCGGCGGAAGGAATACAAAATCGGGTATGTTGCTGACATATTATATCAATTCCGGTTGCACCGGAATTATTGTTGACTGTTGACTGTTGACTGTTGAAGTCGGGGTCGAAAAACTGAATGGTTGAGTGTTAACTGTTGACTCGATTTTATTATTCCGATGCAACCGGAAACGATATAATTAGTCGATCGCGCGATCGGGTTGTTCGGGTCAGAAACCCCGTTTCTTCGTAGATTTCTTGTCGCTCAACAAGATTTTTCGTAGAAACGGGGTTTCTTTAAGCTTAGTGAATAATAATATTAGTCGATCGCACCATCTACTTTTTTCTTCGCATCGTAGCGCGCACCTATATGTACTTCGTTGCGACGCTTAGCAAGCTCAATCTGACGTTGACGCTCAGATAAGCCTTGTTTTTTGGTTTCAGTTTTTGAGTCATGACAATAAGGACAACTCACACCAAGTACAAATAATTCAGAAGCCTTATCTTCCTGACTAATCGGGTGACGACAACCGCGACAAAGTTCATAGTTACCCGACTTTAACCCATGACAAACAGAAACCCGTTCATCAAAGACAAAACATTCACCTTCCCAACGACTTTCTGCTTCCGGCACGGTTTCCAAATATTTTAAAATTCCGCCTTCGAGATGATAGACTTCCTCAAAACCTTGAGTACGCAAAAAAGCAGTAGATTTCTCGCAGCGAATACCACCCGTGCAAAACATTGCCACCTTGGGTTTATTGCGTAAAGCAGTTTCCCGCAGCACCCATTCAGGTAATTCGGAAAAGCTTTTTGTTTTTGGATTAATAGCGCCTTCAAAAGTACCCATAGATACCTCGAAGTCGTTACGAACATCAACCACGACAACATCCGGATCGTCAAGCAGCTTATTCCACTCATCAGGCTTAACATATTTGCCAGCCATGAGGCGGGGATTAATGTCCGGTATCCCCATGGTGACGATTTCGCGCTTCAAGCGTATTTTCAGGCGATAAAAAGGTGCTTTTTCCGAGAAAGATTCCTTGTGTACCAGATCCGCAAAACGCGGGTCACTACGCAAGAATGCCAGCACTGCGTGTACGCCCTCGGAGGAGCCGGCAATAGTGCCATTGATGCCTTCAGAGGCCAGCAAGATAGTGCCTTTGACCTGATTGTTGTTGCAACAATCGAGTAGCGGTGCTTTCAGGTCGGCAAAATCGGGTAGTTCAACGAACTTATATAAAGCAGCGGTTAAGAAATAAGCCATAGATTGAATTGATAGCACTAATTAATTTTCATAATTATATGAAAATTCAGTCAAAGCGGACGGTGGGACTCGAACCCACGACGTTCAGCATGGGAAGCTGACATTCTACCACTGAATTACGCCCGCGCTTAGTGTTTTTTACCTGCTTTCACCTTCTTTGACTTTCTTTGACCTTCTTTGACCTTAGAGGGGGTCGCGGTAAAAAACGACTAGACAAACATTGTACAACTATTTTCTGATTTTGAGTATAGCATTTTGACGATTAATTTTGGGCGGCAGCCGATCGCCCCGGAGCCGCACAAGAAAAGCCCTGTACCAAAGGCAGGACTTAATCTAACTTAAATTTCTGGCGTTCCTGATTCATGGTATGAATCAACTTTTCTCCGAAGTTACAAAACTCACCCTACTTAGCCTATAGCCATTCCGAAATCTTGAATTCATACCTGTATTCAGCAACGCCAAAATCACTACCCAACCTGAGCAGGTTGCAGAATCTCGTTAACAGACCTCCCCCGTTGCAGCTCAACCCAATTAGACTCAACGGGTTGATAAGCGCAGTAACACACCACGATTTGCTGATTAGTGTTGTTAGATGAGAACTGGTCGATACTCTTAACAACCCAGTCCCCATCTCGACCGTGAGTGATCCCATTCTCAGGGTCTTGCGGGTTGGCATATTCCCGCAGACGATCGCCTACTTGGGGCAATCTACCGGAACTGTCCCATTCTTCTGTCAGGATGTCGGTCAAGCCGCCGGACGGCATTAGCTTGCGTTCTTTCCAGCCTTCGGCACTCATTGATTCGACTTTATAAACAATCCAGGTTTCCTTATTAGACATAATTACCTCAGTTTTGGTTGTCGTGCCAAAGGTCTTGAAAAGAAGTCTGTTCGCCGTGAAAGACGCAATCGACTTCCAGTGGCGAATCCTTGTTTGTTTTGATTCGCTTAAGTGTCCAACCGTACCGGCGCTCCATTTCCCGGCACTTCTGGGGGTCGGTGGCACTGTGTACATTTTCTTGTTATGACGGTTCTTGTTCCACTCGGTTTCTCAATGTTTTCGATACTAGAGATTAACTAGACTCATCGGGTTCGGGGCAATCCTCTCCGAGGGCTTCGCTAACGGTGCTGGCTTGCCGGGGAGACGGGGATTGAGGACGATGGCTTGTGTTTGTCGTTAAGGCATTAGAAGAGTGTCGCTTTAGGTATTCCGCTATAGCTCGCTTGACTACTACCCGTGCTAACTGGGGTATCGTCAAAAACTCCTCTTTTGCCCAATTTTCTAAGCAATCTATGTCTTCTTGGTCTAGACGCAAAGTTAGACGGGGCTTGTCAGAGGGCATATAAGTGCATATAAGGATGTCACTTTAAATTACCCCTTTTTGCCCTGCTTTGTCTTTTGCGTCATACCTTGACGAGTGACGCACTTATTGACACTATAGCATCTATGAACGCTTGCATAGCCTAACTGAAGTTCCCTTGGACTACCCGGAGAGCTTCGATCGCCCTTCGGCTCTTTTCTTCCCCCGCATCAGATTAAAAATCCAGATTTGCAAACCATCCATGTAAGTAAAAACCACCGGAATCACCACCAGAGTCAGCAGGGTAGAAGTCATCAAACCGCCAATTACCGCCATCGCCATCGGGCTGCGAGTTTGCGAACCAGCGCCAATTCCCAGAGCAATTGGCACCATCCCAGCTATCATGGCGATCGTCGTCATCAAAATCGGCCGCAACCGCGCCACCCCCGAATCCAGCGTCGCCTCATACATCGGCTTGCCTTCTTGCTGATTCATAATCGCGTAATCCACAAGCAAAATCGAATTTTTCGTCACAATTCCCATCAGCAAAACCACACCAATCAAAGCGTAGAGGCCGAGAGACTTTTGTCCCACCAGCAGTCCCAGCAGCGCCCCACCCAGAGACAAAGGCAAAGCCGCCATAATCGTCACCGGATGTAGAAAATTGGCAAACAGCAGCACCAACACAGCATAAATAAACAGTACCGCCGTTCCCAGAGCCCCCGCAAAACCGCTGAACACATCCTGCATCACCTTCGCATCTCCCGACGATTCCTGTTCGACGCCGGGAGGTAGAGGATTCATTGCAGGCAATTTCTTCACCGCAGCGGAAGCTTCTCCCAAAGTCGTACCCTGCAACAAATTACCCTCTACAGATACTTGACGAGCTCTGTCGTAGCGATCGATCTGAGAAGGCCCGCTGCCCAAAGCAATATCCGCCACCGCCCTCAACGGCACCAAAGTATTATTTTTCGCCGGTACTTGCAGATTCTTAATCGTTTCGATATCGCTGCGAAACTGTGGCGCCAACATTACATGAATCGGAATTTGTCTGTCGGGCAAATCAAATTTAGCAAGATTCGAGTCAATATCACCAATCGTTGCCAGAGATGCAGTTCGAGCAATTTGCTGCACCGATACACCCTGATCCGCCGCCCGATTCGGATC
>Ga0247774_1000809_pt1 | contig 15810 bp, 17 predicted proteins | sample UWRJL001104B6_FD_179933 | JGI IMG/M metagenome (GOLD analysis project Ga0247774, IMG submission 179933) | Plant litter microbial communities from Arlington Agricultural Research Station in Wisconsin, United States - UWRJ-L001-104B-6 | ecosystem: Environmental > Terrestrial > Plant litter >... | reverse complement strand
TCAACAATCAATCAAGAAAGTCAGCACACATCAGTCATTGTCATCCGTATCAGCCTACCAGTTATGCGTAGGCTACAGATACGGTGGTGACACGACTAGGGTGCTGACACTGCGCAGAAGCCACAGCATGGCTCTCCCGCGTCAGGAAGCTTTACGGGTAGGGTAAGAATTCTTGGTGGGGCATCCCCCACATTGACCGCTCGGCAGAAAAAAGTTTTTGGGTCGAGTAGGGATGTCGATGAAGATATCCGCCGCAGCAATCGTCAACCACCCTTCGCTACGGTATCACTTTTCATCGGCAGCAAAATGAGCAGCACCAAAAGAAAGGCCCTTCCTGGTGGGAAACCGTCGAAGAAGGCTCGCGTGCAGGCTGATACGGCGCCAATGAAGGAGCACGAGAGCGATGGCAGCTTCGGCGGACTGTCTGACTCGGACAATGGTGGCGCGAAGCTCGGTGACAGCAGAGGTCCCGTCGCGAAGAATGAATCTTCCAAGGGTTCAGACCGTCAGTCTGCGAATCCGAGGCAGAAAGGTGAGTCTAGGCGCAAAGCAGAGGTTCGATCCCACATATCGCAAGACACGTAGGCTGACCCAAGACCGCTCCAGGAGAGACATCCCGAGAGTCCCATGCCAAGCAAAAGCAGCTCATGAAAGAAAGAAAGGCCGCCAGACCGCTCGCCGAGGAGATACAGCGCACGAAGAAGATATGGGAGCGCCTGCGGAGGAAGTCTCATGTCCCGGTCGAGGAGAGGAAGCAGCTTGTCGACGAGCTCTACGGCATCATCACGGGGAAGATGAGAGACTTTGTTCTCAAGCACGATGCCGTCCGGGCAGTCCAGACGGCTATTAAGTACGCCACTACCGAGCAGCGGAAGGTGATTGCGAAGGAGCTGCAGGGGACCTACGCCCAATTGGCCGAAAGCCGCTACGCCAAGTTCCTCATCGGCAAGCTGCTGGCTCACGAAGATTCGGAGATTCGCGATCTGGTCATCCCCGAGTTCTATGGGAGAGTTAGCCGGCTTATTAACCACCCCGAAGCATCGTGGATCCTGGATGACATCTACCGTGGCGCCGCCAACGACCAGCAGAAGGCGATGCTTCTTCGGGAGTGGTACAGCCCCGAATTTGCAATCATGGAGCAGGGCGACGGCTCTGAGGCCACCAGTGATCTCAGAAAGATCCTTGAAAAAGAGCCAGCCAAGCGGGGCCCGATAATGAAACAGCTTCGCGACATGATCAACAGGCTCGTTCAGAAGAAGATGACGGGCTTCACCATGCTCCACGATGCAATGTTTCAGTACTATACGAACGTCGGCTTGGAATCGCAGGAGTGCTCAGAGTTCGTGGAGATGATCAAAGGCGACGAGGAAGGCGATCTTCTGAAGAACATGGCCTTCACGCGGTCCGGGTCGCATCTAGTGTGTCTGCTTCTTGCCAACGGAAGCGCCAAGGACCGGAGACAGCTCTTGAAAATGTACAAGGACACATTTACAACCATGTCTGGAGACAGATTTGGGCACGTCGTCATCCTCGTGGCATACGACGTCATTGACGACACTAAGATGTCTTCCAAGGCGATCTTCCCAGACCTGCTCGGCGAGAGCAGCGAAAAGGTGGCCGAGACCTTGATGGCTGCTTCGAGTAACCCTTTTGCTCGAGCTACCATCCTCTATCTTTTGGACGGCCCCACGAAGGCCGTTTTCCAGGGTGCCCATCTCCAGGAAGACCTGGAGTTGCTGAAGGAGGTTCACTCGATTCGGCAGAAGACCAGCAAGAAGGATGCAGGCCTGCGGACAAGAGAACTGGCCCAGGCAATGTCGCCCCAACTCCTGGCCGGGGTCACGGAAGCCGCAGCCACTCTGGTGCACGATCCCTTCGGCTGCCAGCTCATGACGGACATTCTCATCTCCTGTGAAGGCGATAAGACGGCGGCCTTGACAGCCATCGCCGCAACCGCCGCCGGCCCGCCAAACTCGGAAATACCGGTCGACGGGGGTTTGGAACCACAAATGCACATCTCCAAGACGCCTCACGGCGGGAGGATGCTGAAGACTCTTGTCCAGAACGGTAAGTTTGACAAGGCTCTTGGAACTGTGAAAACGGTTGATCCACCACTGAGGTTCTCAAACGTGCTGTATCCTATCATCAAGCCTTATTTGGTGGAATGGGCTGCTGGGCCAAGCTCGTTTGTAGTGTTGAGCATGTTGGAAGCGAACGATTTCGACAATGTCGTGGAGGTGAGGAAGAGTTTGAGCAAGAATCAGGAGACGCTGGAAAAAGCAGCAGGTGAGGGTGCGGGGCCAGCCGTTTCGAAGGGCAAAGCGGGCAAAAAGAAGGATGGCAACTCTACCAAGATTTCGGGGAATGCAGGAAGTAGACTCATCCTTCTAGCTCTCTAGTTGGACTTTAGCTGGGGTTGTAATGGAAATAAATTCTCTTGCGCAAAGAAGCCCTTGCTCGTGCTCTGCTGGTATCCCTGGTAGCTCTGAAAGCTCTACGGCTCTTCTGATAGTCCGACTATGATCGCATATAGAATCTGACATGGACTAGGAGTTAATTCATATCAATGGCGTGTCTAGAGTGCTTTCTGTCTCGTGCTTGGTCTTGAGCTACGCCGCAGCTGCCCAGGAGCCCAAGATATCAACAGAGTGCCTAGAAGAAGATATATGATGGACAGCTCTATCTAGCTCTGTACGTTGCCATTCTCTATTCCGGGCATGCAGTATGAAAATAAGACCCGTAATTTTCATGTAATTACTCCTCTGCCTGGTAACTCATACGATTGAATTCCCTACCATCTTTTGAAGCTTCCAGTTTCCATATCTGATCACGACCCCTCCTGCCCTTCTAGTATTCGGACTCAACTCCCTGAGCCTTAACCCTAAAGCTCCAAAGTCGGGAAGTCGGACCGGTGACACGACATCAGGTGACCCCGCGCAACCAGCCTGCGGGGCTAATGCACCATCTTGTTTACTCCGTCACGTCTTCGCCCATTCGTTGTTTACTTTGTACTTCCCGCATTGCGGGCCACTAGCCCAAACCGGCATCACAATTTCGAATCAACAAGCTCGCACAAGAGAAACCGCCAACGGATCGCAAAGAACTATAATCGGCATTGAAACCCCCTTTCCTTTTTGTAGAAACTGTTCATCAGTCGAACCATGCTTTGATCTGAAAGATCCAAGGATTTGGGGTTGAGCGGTCGGAGCAAGGGGCGGGGCGCCGAGAGCGGGGGGACTGCATTCACAGACGCGTCTCCACCTCGATCTGAAAAGCTCAGGTGAGGGGTTTGGAACGGAATGTCGGAGGCTGTAGCCAAAGCCTCTTCTGCCCATTCCATTGGCCGGTGGTGACTTTGGTCCTGAGTCCTGATACTTGCATTTTCATGCGGGTCATCATCGTCAAACTTGTTGCGACGGGCTGGCGGCGTCCAAATTGCGTGATGACCCTCTCGGAAGGCAAAGAAGGATCAACAACAGAAACCTCAGCCATTAGGTGCCCTCCGCTGGAGGGGTTCGTAAGCAGAGTACGTACATAAAACAAATCGCATAGGCAAAGAAGCTTAGGATGTGGTATGAGCCTTCATTTTTCTGCAAGCTTCATGGCTCCTCGAGACTTAAAAAAAAAACCAGATTGGACCCAAATGACTGTCGCAATAACCCTTCATCATATGTGCTGTCCGGAAGAGCTATTCATCCTATAATTATATTACAATGTATCAAGATGATGATCGTCTTTCTTCGTTGGTCCGGCCCGGCGCCAAACATACCAGCAAGCCTTCCTAAACGCAGTATCCTCCAAGTAGTTGTGAATGCCAGGAAAGAAGGATGAACAATGACGTCTGGCTTACGCCAGGTTCGCGCTAGGAGGGTATTGGGCGGAGCTTCGCCCTCCATGTAGATTCGTATCGATTCTTCGAACAACTGTATTTTTTCTTGCGAACCTTGCTTTTGTTTTACTGCCTGATCATTGTCCCTTGTCGGAAATACCAAGGCATTGGACGGGTTTTGCTCATTAGGACCGACAAACTATCGAGTGCCAATCGTTCGGGCTGCCGTCATCCCGCTCGCGACAGGCTTCATCTCCGTTGCTCCTGAAGATAACAACCCGACGTCAGCGCGGCAGGCGGTTGTTTCCTAACAACCTACCGGATAGGCCGTGGGGGACGGGGGAAGTAGGTTCTATTCTAGAGTAGATTCAGAACGCCATGGCGCCAAATGCGGCGAGCCAGAGCAGCGAATGCAAACCATTGAAACTTGCATGGCGTGGCTTTTGGGGCCATGCCTCATTTGCAGCTGTGATAGGCGGCTGTCTAAATCCGTAAGCTCGTCGTTGTAACAGGTAACAGGTAACTGGGCAACAATACACTTGCACCGCGAGAAACAAAACTTGGGGTTAAAAGCTTCAGGGTTCAGCTGCAAGCGAGGTGTCATAGCTACTGCGGAATGATACCCAAGACAGATAGATTGATATGAGGTTACGGAAGGAACATTCCCTTGCTGAACACGTCGAGCCGTATAAACTCTCGAAGATGCACGGGGCGGCGGCGTAGTCAGGCAATGTAGCAAGGTGAGACTCGTGAGACCACGGAACCACTGAACTAGCCTGGAAAGCGCGTCAGCCCGTAACCTTACAATGGATCACGATCCAACATTGTCAGCCTTGGTTAGAAATGCTGGCGACCTTCACTTCTGTAGACCTCGCCTCCGAGATAGGAATGAGAGCAGGAATTGAGTCTGCTATTCATAGAATCAATTGACAGATTTTCCGAGCAACATGAAGGGAACAATCGACGTGATGAATTTTTGAGAGCCCTTTAGGAAGCTTCCGCTCGAGCCATGCGTCCCCCCCCCCTGTGACATCCAGATGGGCACAGACAGGACAGGGCCGCCGTTGAGCGGCTGAACTTCATATGGGATTCCCTGTTGATAGGATCAGACCTTGAATTTTGCCGACATTTCTAAGCCGCCTCGTACAAACACGTCAAACACGTGGTCCCAGCAGATTCCTTCTGAGCCGTTGAACAACATTCTATATCATATCTCTGACATGAAAGGAATTGGGAAAAGAGCCAATTGAGCTTCTCGGAGTGCCTAGTCTTGTAAGATTGATACCGCCAACAGCTCGGCGATGGCGATTGGGGTGCCAAATCCAGCTCGCAAAGGCATCCACTAAGAAGCTCGGAAAGCTCTGCTCGAATGTGCCGCTCGGCAACGCCTGGCCACTATGAAGGTGTAAAACAGAAGCTCCATGAACTCCACAATTGCACTAACGCGGCACGTTCTGGCCGACCTTCGGTAGCCATTTCACACCACTGATTCGCAGCCGAAGAAAAGCTACCATGCCCGGGCCATTTTAGCCTTCCTTTCTGAAGCTTCTTCCCTGCAGGCCACAACCGAGATCCACCCGGGAAGTGGTGGGCAAGGGAAAACAGGTCAAAAATTGTGACCGCGTCACAATTGCGTTCTCTATCACTTGCCAGGTTTGCACAGGCTCGTTCGGGCGGGGGCTCGGGGGCAATATTGATGGCAGGGGGTCCCCTGTGTACTTGGCGCTGAGGGCGGATTTTGGCAGGACAACCGTCCAGATTTTCCAGATCCGGCATTCGACTCTGTTCACCGCTAAATCGATCTCGAAGACTGATTGTTTCGAAAAAATCATGGAAAACAGGTGAAATGGTTCATTGTTATTCGTGGAAGTCGGTCTATCAATGATGAAATCTACTCCAACTTGGGTCGCCGCAAGCGGCTACTTTTTATTTTATTTATTGCTCTGGAGCAACGAGCAAAATAAGTGCGCCGAGTCTTGCTCGAGGCATGTGAGCTTTGTTCGTGCCAGGGAAGGTCGCGTGGCAGGGTGTTGATGTCTTACGTCATGGCTGAGCGAACTTTTGATCTCCTCGCGTTGGCATGTTTAGCTTGGAAAAACACATCTGAGGCGTCAAGCTTCTGTACGCTATCGGGTGAGAGATATTTCAGGATCTCGTTGGAGTCGCTAGGTCGTGCCTCAACGAGAAGGATGAGCGCAGCTCCAAGTGCTAGTCGAGAAGTTGGACAAGCGCTGATCAATTGACTGAGTAGTCTATGTGCCACAGGGATGGGTGTCTAGAATCGCCGTCCCGCCCCGCAACTGCCCTGCAGCCCGGTGAGCGAGCAGAGTACAAAGTCCAGCGGGCTCAGGACTTTGATTAGTGGGGACGGCACGGCAGGCGATACGCCCGAGCCTTCCTCATTTACCGTAGATGGCAAAGTATCTCTCCTGACAGCCACCCATGCATCGGCAGGTACTGTCATGGCGCTTACAGTTGCAACTCTTTGAAACAGGCCCCGGCCTGTTCGCTAAATTGTCGAAGCAACCGCGTTGAGTGCACCAGACAACGAGCGCAACGCGCTGACCTTGCTAGCTAGGCTGTAGCCTAATTGCCTCCTAGCCCCGTTGCATCGCACACCCAGCCTGGAATTCGATGTGAGGACACCACCTGTAGCAACCGCCGTGGAGCGACCGCGAATTTGGCAGGCTAACCCCTCCGGCCTCCCGCAGTCGGCAGCGGAATTGGTACCCCATGGTCTGCTGCTCCGGTGGGACGCTGCTGCAGGCGCCATCACGACCTGCTTGCCTTGGCGTTTCCCTGCACCTGCTGGCGGACCCGCGCACGTCCGTCAATATCTCCCGTAGCAACCCACCGGCAACGGCCTCGACTTCGTGAAGCAAAGGTCCAATCCTGGTCCTGGGCTGCCGAGCATCCATTTCGCAGGCTCGAGTCGTTCAAAAGGCAAAGTCACCCACATCGCGAACCTCACTTTCCCTTCATTCCCTCCCCACGCCCAGTATACCACTCTCTCCAGACCCCCGTCGTCCCCCCTCTCTCTTTCAACTCCTCTCTTTTGCCGGTGCATCTCAGCCGTGCAAAAGAGGGTTGAGAACTAAGGTAGGTGACCGTATCAGAAGTGGATTGCTTCCTTGCTGGGGAACTTCACTTTGATTCGACCTCCGGAGCACCTTCCCCACGACCGGTTCTTTTATTTGGCCTTTCTCTACGCGGCAACGCCGACTCTAAGCTTGACCGCTCCAAAGCTTGCCTGCTGCGCGGTATTAGGAGCGGGAGTCTAAGGATCTCTGCAAAACCTCTGGAGGAACCTCACGAGATTCGGCGAACTGTTATTGTCGGGAATCTGTCCGACCATAGAAGCTTTGGGCGGAATATAACATCGCAGAAGTGGCCTGAGACCGAGTCTGCGACTCGGCCAATGTCTGCCGAACCTAATACTTGCCACCATTGAGTCCGGGAAACGGTCCACTCGAAGTGAGAAAAAGAGTCCACTTGGTATGTTCAATGGTGCTCATTGCTCCCCGAGCCCTTCCTGGGCTGCATAGCTTTCCGCGAGGCTCCGAATGTGGTAGAATATCCATGGCTCGGCCTGGTCTTGTATGAATATCGGATGCTGCTCGCGGTTGAGCCATCATGTCTAAAAGCGTCCCGATTGAGGCCCAGCTGGGCCGGGAGAAGGCGATTTGCAGATTGACTAACACGTCTTTGAACAGGAACAGCAAAAGCCAGCCCCATGCTTTCCGACGAGTAGCGCGATTCGACGTCGTTTGTGGAAAAAGGGATCCCCTTGGGCCGTCGATTCTTCTTTGCCGTTGTGCGTTTAGACGATATTGCGGATATTCCCTTGGTAGGTTGCGGGTTCAATTCCTGTGACTTTTACAGCATTCGCTCTCCATCAACACGACTTAGCGAGCATTGTCATACTTAGGCCCTGCCAAAAGGCTGGAGTGCCGCATACCGTGGAAATGGAGTCGTCGTCGCCGTTGGCGGCCATGCACCGGCCTAGACTGGCACAACCGTGGGAGAAGAAGGATCCGTTCCGGATGCCGCGCACTTCCAATACAGGCGGTATAGGGTTTAGTCTCCGGGAACAACTTCACAAGTCAAACACTACCTACTTCAGCGTCGGGGATGTGAGAGGATCTAGCCCGGCCGCTAGCCTGGCCGCAGATCTTTCTCAAAACTTTCGCCTTGACGGTGAAGCTAGGTGAGCATAACCCCGCATAAGCTCTGGCTGTCCCGGGAGTTTTTTTGGGCCCTATTCCTAACCGAGATAGTCCCCGTTTTGCGACTCCGAGGCGAAACCTGTTCTCGACAGATGCGGCAGCCGTCCCTCGTCGTAAGTACCGGGCCTGATGGACTTGAAGAATGCCTTGCTGACGGATCTAGCTGTCATCTCGACCCCCGAGATTGCATCGTCGTCTCCCATGACGGTGGAAGAGATGATGGAAGCCTCGCCGATTCCTCAAAAGGTCAAAGCTCCTGAATGCTCTGTTGTGGAGATACCATCTCCCAGCCCGCTTTACACGCCTGAGGTCAACGAGGATGAGGATGATGACTCGATGGTTCTGGATTCCCCGGCACCTATTTCGCGAAAGGCTTCGTTTGAGGTCCCGCGCGGCTCCTTTGCCGAGTATGTTTCAAGCCTCCATTCCTGGAGCTGATGGATGCCAAATGCTGACCTCCCAATTCTAGTCGCAAGCCGGCTGGTCGACGACCCTCTCTCACTCGCATGAAAGGGTACACCACAACCATGGTGCACACCCGGGCCAATGTCACGGAAAACCAGCTCCCTCACTTTCGCTTTGGTGCGGACTCGAGGCTGGCGCATAAGAGTTCCGCTTCCTCACTTGCAGAGAACTTTGAATTTCCAGCGTCACAGGATCGACGACCTCAGTCCTCCAGCAGCAACCCTGGCATCCAGGCACTCCGGTGTCGCACGCAGTTGCCTGCCTTTACTGCAATGAGCGGCCCACGAACCGGGTCTCCGATCAATGGCCATGCCCGTCGACCCTCGAATCCTTTCCACCGGTCTCGACGAAACTTCCGTAGGACGCTTAGCATGTTCGAGCACCCTGAGGATATTATGAGGCCTAAGATGGAGGCATCGGCACCGGTTGCGACGCCCTTGGAGGCGGTGATGGATGTGGAGGAAGCTCACGATCCGATGCTCCCCCATTTCTCGGCCGACGACCCTGGTGACGCAATTCCCCGCATCACCAAGGAGACGCTGCTAGCCGTCCTAGATGGCAAGTACAGCGTGAAGTATGACCAGAAGATGATCATCGACTGCCGCTTCGAGTACGAATACGATGGTGGCCATATTGATGGGGCTGTCAACTATAATGACAAGGAGCTCCTCACCACGCACCTCTTCACGACGCCGATGGAGGGACGTACCTTGATCATTTTCCACTGCGAGTACTCGGCACACCGAGCGCCCATGATGGCCCGCCACATCCGATCGCAAGACCGCAATGTCAATGCCGAACGATACCCGAAGCTGACATATCCCGACGTGTATATTCTGAATGGCGGATACAGCGAGTTCTTTTCTGTCCACCGGGGTCGATGCTACCCGCAGAACTATGTCGAGATGTCAGACGAGAACCACCAGCGGACCTGCGAAAGGGAACTGGGCCGCCTAAAGTCCAGAAAACAGCCCACGTTGGGCCGGGCCAAGACGTTTGCTTTTGAAAGGACGACGTTCGGTTCTCCCGGCTCCCCTCCTTCCGTGGGCCTAAAATCGAGAGATGACGACTTCATGATGGTCTCCCCCGCCCCCCAGCCTCGACGACTCATCACGTTGTAGACCACAGCCGTGCCAGCCGGCCTTTGCCTGCAGCGCATTGAGCAGGAAGGTGAACGTCGCGATGGAGGAGGCTCGGGCCTCACAATCAAGGGGGTTAATCCTATGTGAGGAGGGCGATAAGTCGATCCTTCTCTCCGGTGCGAACTTGCGGGGCCACATCTACCTTGCACCGATTGCCGACTCCGGATCAGCAGACTCGCCAGTTACACGCTACCAGGGTGGCTTTTTGTACTAATATTGCCTCGTGTACACGGGGAGCCCATCTTTATTCTTTGTCCATTTTGACACCGGTTTTTGGCGGAATACGATAGACCACCCACTTGCATATGGTTTCGACCCTTCTCAGCATACGATCATATCCGACTCTTTGGATCCGGCATCCCGGAGAGGCCCGCATATTGTTCGTCTCTCGTTTCAGAGCTAGCCCTCGTCACTCGAAGGTCAACGTCTCTTTGACGTCCTTGCGTTAGCAGACGCCAGAAGCAAAATATGGTGCGGAGGAGGAACCAGGTTTGCGGGAGCCACCGAGCCACGCTACCTGACTAGGGAGTTGATACGATTTGAGGATCCCTCGTCAGGACGGGCACCTCTCATACATAATTATACGAGTCTCGAGCTGGCCGATGGCGGAAGAAGATACAAAACGCCTCTCTCCCCACAAACCGACCGACCCGAAATACCCAATCGTCTTGCGGTGACGATTCGCAACTAAAACTTTATTTTTCTCTTTTTATCTCGTCCATACCCATGTCGCGTTTTTATTTTCTTGTTGGTCATTAAAGTCTTTGGAAGAGCACTGAAAGACGAACGAAAGACTGTCCCGGCATCCACTTCTTCCGTTGCCCGTTTTTATTATTTTGGAGGAGTAGCGGCAAGTAAGATGGATTGCCACGCGCATGTTTTTTGTATCTTTCTAGGTGGATTGTATTTTTGTAGAGACCAGGCGGAGAGGAGAAGTGACTTTGAGGGACACGAAGACGGAAGCATTATCGACGAAGGAGAAGGTCTCTGACGCGAGGAAGGGAGACGAGGAATAGATTTGGCAGTAGTGGCCCTTTAGGGTCTGTTGATTAGAGTATTGCTGAAAGGCATGCTCTGCCAATGGGGCTGCTATTAGCGGGTGTGCCAACGGCCGCCTTGGAAGAGAGGTTACGTGGCACCCCGATGCATACAAGCTCTGTCTGCGTCTCGAGGGGAGAGGAGAGCTCGTCCGCAAATAAAACAGGAATCACATTGCTGCAGTGTCCTTTGATGTGAAGACTTGTGCTTTAGTAAATCTACATACCAGAGCCATATCACTTAGCTTTGATGTCTACATTGGAGCTGTGGCAAACTCATTTGAGTTGACAGGCTACCGATCTAAGCTTGACGTCTCTTTGTTTGGTTTACGGGCACCTCTATATGCTGTCGGTAGGTTGGGAGGAACAAGTGCTGACGGCTCGGATACTGCATTCAGCTTCCGATGTAGATCTCTTATTTTCCGGGTTCTAGCAGACAAAACCCGTTCACGTATGGGGCCGATATATCGCCATATTCAAATTAGTCGCTACACAAGATGAAAACCAAATGGCTGATGCTGTCGGATTGCAGCAGAGGTTCGTCATACTGATCTGGAACTGACTGACCTCACAAACGAGCGGTCACCAGCATCCTCGATCTCTCCAAGCCGAGCGAATCAAACCTGCAGCCATTTCAATTCGGGCTGGCAGGAACCGGCACCCTCCTATCAAAGGCTCACACCGACAGTTGGGCTGCAGGTCCTCTCATTTGCCATCCCAAGCAAAGCATGAACATGGGTTGGCAATTAGTGACAAGGACATCGAGCTAGTCAACGAAGACCTTGGAGGGTTGTTTACTCAGCCAAGCTTGCAGGGCGGGGGAGGGGGGCAAGAAACTTTTTCGCCAAAATAAAACGTATCTCAATCCAGCTCGACTTTTATTTTTGATTCTTAACACTTGAAGAGGAAATCTTTGCCTTCTTCTCCAGCGAGGGTCTTTGTTGATTCGGGGGATTGGTGATACTGGGAAGAGGTGTCTCTCGTGTTTCTTTTTTTCTTCATCAGAACCGAAAAGGCCAGCAGCGAAGATTGAAACAGCCCTGCTGGGCTGGGATAGGGGGCGGGGTGTCGTTTCGCAGCTCGTGGGGATCCGGGGAAGCGGGTCTTGATCGAGCAGATCTTTCGAGGCCGGATTGGATGCCTGAACCTTCAACACTCACGAGCACGATCTTTGTGAGGAAGGAGCGTCGAACCTTTGCTTTCCGCCGACTGCGTTGCCGCCAGTTATTCTCATTTTTCGGTTCCCTCGTCTTGGAGGATTCGTTGTCCTTGACAGGCAGCAGCATTCCGGGGAATGGGACTGGTAAGTAAAAGTCTTTTATTACACCTCATCATTCATCGCCCTCGCCCCTCGATCAGCCTTAATACATTCCGTTCGAAGGCAGAGATGCTAGGCCACGCACACCAATCCGTACTCTCCGTATTTGGGCGAGAAGTTACGAATTCGTGGGCTGTGTCGTGGTCGTCTTGGTTATGGGGAAGTGTCCGGCTGGCGGCCTTATGCCTGACGGCTGCTCCAATTGGCTGCTGCGCCTGACCTAAAATATTTTTTGGCTTTTCAAAGATTACGCATACACTTCGCGAAAAGTGGCCTCTCCTTTCCACTGCATCGACATTCTTTCTCATCGACCGATATCAACCAGCATTGCTGCTCCCCAAATTTCTACCTATTGACTTGCATCTTGCAGAATTGACGGCCTTTGCCTTATAGTCTTGAACACGCAGCAAAAACGAACAGACCACGAAACCAGAATCCGATCACCCCCAAGCCCGACCTCAACTCGGACTCCCTCCATAATCTCGATATCTCGATAACAAACAGCAAACATTCACGATGGCCCGGATTCAGATACCCGTCGACGTCCTGACGTCGCGCCTCAACATCTCGGAGCGCCTATCCTCGATGCGGTCTACGAGCCTCGGCAGCCGCTTCGCCAACCTACGTCCCATCTCCGAGTTCTTCGACTTTAAGCGGCTCTCCAAGCCGCACAGCTTGGCCGAAGCGCAGTCGCGTCTCAACTACAATCTTGGGCACTTCTCGTCCAACTATGCCGTCGTCTTCTCGATGCTAGGCGTGTACGCGCTCCTGAGCAACTGGCTGCTGCTCTTCGACATCATCTTCATCGTGGCGGGACTCTGGATCATTGGCCGCCTCGACGGCCAGGACCTCGAGATCGGCACCTTTCGCGCGTCCACGAGCCAGCTGTACACAGGTCTGCTGATCATTGCTATCCCGATCGGGTTCATTGCAGGGCCCTTCTCGACGCTACTGTGGCTCATCGGCGCGTCGGGCGTTGTTATTCTCGGGCATGCGGCGCTGATGGATAAGCCTATTGATGAGGCTTTTTCTGGGGAGGCGGTCTAGGTGGTCGGCCGCAAGCTCCCAAATTTGCGCCCCAATGGGGAAGACCATCGAGGCGCGGCATGGAGAGGGAACGGGAGAGGGGCTCGCAGTTTTGGGGCCCGGACAAGAGAGTGGTGGAGGTTGATACGGACGAAGATGAGGATACGGACTCGCAAGGGGTGGGCTTGACGAATAATAGAAGGTTTCCTAGCGACCCGCTACGATTTACAGGGGTGGATCTGGGGAAGAGCGGAGCAGGGGGGGTTGCCAGGAGATCATATGCATATCTATCCCATGACGAAGATGAGACATCCGAGGTGGATGAGGACAGCGGTGATATGGCCGTTATGTCTGCTAGCGAAAGAGAGGAAATGCTGGTGAGGTCGGCCATGCGCCACATTCAACGAGCACAAGAAAGGGGGAAGGCGGATGTGAAACTCACGAAAGACGAACTTGCAGCCTTGGAGCGAAGACGCAAGCGGATGCAAGAAGAAGAAAGAAGGAAGCGACGGGAGCGAGAACCACGGATTGCCGTGCCACTATCTCAACTCGAACCCACCTCGCGCAAGAAGAAGACACCAACACCGACCAATACCGGCCTCACTAACTCCGCCCGGCCCAGCACTACCAACATGGCCGAGTCCCAGGCTCGGGGGTATCCTCCCATGGGATACTTCCCCCCACCCGCCCCATCGAGAGCAAGGCCTCGCTCCGGGACCAACTCTGCACAACGACCCGCAAGCCGCACCGTCGATGACCGTAGCTCCTCGCCTTTTGCGTATTCATACGTGCAGCCACAGCATCCCAGCCATCGCCACATCTCGGCCGACCATACATCCCGACACCGCCTTTCGCGCAACCAGAGCGTCGAAGAGCCCTGGGTTCCCGACGTATCGCCCCCCACAGCCTCCCCGGCTCGCTCCTCAGCTTCCAACAGCCCCCGTGCCCCCATCGATCCGTTCCAGTTCCAAACCTCAGGCCCGCGTGCGCCGCCCCCTGGCGCTGCGGCTGTGGCTAGGCGCCACGTATCGGGGCCGGCGGAGATCTCTGGCGGCCCGCCGCGCTGCCTCGTTCCGGGTGGCGGGAGTCCGCGAAACAGTGCCATGATCAAGAATCGGGCGTCGAGGGACGTCACACCCGCGGAGAGCCATACTAGTGAGACAACCTCCGAGGAGGAGAGTGACGAGGCGGAAGGCGATAGTGACGATGAGGTGCATAGTAGGGGGGTTCGGATCCGGGGACAAGAGAGGGATCGACGGGCGAGTGGGAGGGTTATCGTTGTGGAAGAGGAAGAAGAGGAAGAGGAGGAGGAGGAGGAGGAAGAGGAAGAGCCGCGGAAGCCGCCGAGCCCAATTAAGAGGAAGCCGGCTGGTGGGAGACGGAGGAAGAGGTGAAGAACAGGGATTCGGAGGTTTGGTGACAAACGAGATTAGCAAGAGGTTCCGCATAGAGTGGTGCATTAGGTTGTCTTGCTTGAGGTATAGAATACGGGACCTTTTAATGCTTAAGTTTCTTTTTCCAACTTTGCTTCCCTGTTGTCACTTCAGCCCTTCAACGGTGATTTGATACCCCGCCCCTTGATGGATGTACAGCGTCGAGACCAACATGAAGGTGTTAAGGTACATCCTCATTGGTAACCTGAAGGCGTGTTCGCTCTCTTGTAAGGCCCATTTCCGAAAGAAACTTCCAACCCCTGAATCGATTTTTAGCATGTCATTTTGCGCATTGACGACCCTCATGAGAATGAAACAAGCGTATTCAATTGCAGCTGTACAGAAGAGGTAGGAAAGGAAAAAATAAGAGTAAAAAGTAAGAGTAAAAAATGAAACATGGTCGTAAAGGTCATATCTATCCAACACATTGTCCATCCCTAAACTTCGACCCCCAGAGTGGAACTCTGTCATAATGAATCTTCCCCCCTCCACCTTCACATGAAGTCGAGGTCTTGACTTCTTCCTCTATCTCTACCGCTCAAAAAAAAAAAAAATTTATCCCCCTTCGCGCGCGATCCTAATACATAATCTGTCCCCTCCTCACTACCGACCTTTCTCCCTTTCAAGATCTCACAAAAACATACTCGCAGCCCCCATTATCCCATCTCCCCATCCGCTTCCCTTACGGCTCCTCGCGCTCTTCCTCTCCCACTGCATCTGGCCATCTCTGCCTCGTTCAATGCTGACGCTCGCCTGTCCGCCACCACCGCCACCGGTGAGATCGCCCGCCATGCGCACCGCCTCACCAACCAACCCGATGCTGTCCCCCGTCGCCACCTTGCCCGCCAAGCCCAAGAGACGCTCGATGGAGGGGGGCAGCCGCAGGCCGAAGCGGGCCAGCAACGCGGTCAGGGTGCCGCCGGCGATGAGGGGGAAGAGAACCAGCATGAAGACCTTGAAGGGGTGGTGCTTAGCGTAGCGGACCAAGCCCTTGAGGAGGTGTTTGAGCTTCTTGTAGGCCTTGTGGATGAAGCCGTGGCGGGGGGAGCGCTTGTAGTAGGAGGGTGTACGACCTGTTGGTTTATGAAGGGGTTGTTAGTTAGCCAGAGCTGGAAATGTTTTGGGGATGTTTTGCGATTTTTTTTTCCCTGCGCGAGGAGGCGCTCGTAGGTGGGTTGTGCCATGGTGTACAATGAAGATTGTCGAACCACCAATATCTCCACTCCCAACCTAGGGAGGTACTAAAACGAGCCAAGAAATTCCAGGAAATATACCATACCTAACCCAAAGAAACCCGACCGGCTCCCAGTTGGGATTCCAAAAAATGATGCCGT
>Ga0247774_1000808_pt1 | contig 15818 bp, 15 predicted proteins | sample UWRJL001104B6_FD_179933 | JGI IMG/M metagenome (GOLD analysis project Ga0247774, IMG submission 179933) | Plant litter microbial communities from Arlington Agricultural Research Station in Wisconsin, United States - UWRJ-L001-104B-6 | ecosystem: Environmental > Terrestrial > Plant litter >... | reverse complement strand
CGAAGAGCCAACCCCAAATCTCATGGACTCCTTTGGTGCGTCCCGCGCTGCTCGGCCGCTCCAAGCTCTTGGCGATCTTGGAAATCTTGGCGATCTTGGCGAGCTCTCGGAAGGCGTTCAAATCCTGCTTATCGACGCAGATAGGCCGTCGCGCGAGTCACCGGCGGCCCACGCGGACCCCGCGTCGTGTCGCACTGGTGCATGGGAGCTGCTTCGAGGCAGCCAAAGAACGAGACAGAGGCTAGTGCGTGGCTTGTGAGCGGTATTGGCGGTAGTGCCCGAGGACTTTGACTACGTAGTCTTGCGTTTCTTGATAGGGCGGGATGCCGCCGTAACGCATGACCGCGCCTTCGCCGGCGTTGTAGGCGGCGATCGTCAGCTGGATGTCGCCGTTGAACAGGTTGGCTAGGACGCGCAGGTAGCGCACGCCGCCGAAGATGTTCTGGCGTGGGTCGAAGGAGTCGCTGACCATCATGCGTTCCGCGGTTTCGGGGATCAGCTGCATCAGGCCACGGGCATTGGCGGGCGAAACAGCGCGCGGGTCGAAGTCGCTCTCGACGCGGATCACGGCGCGCACGAGCTCCTCGGGAATTTGATACAGGGTGGCTGCCTGCCGGATGTACTCGTCGTAGCGGCTGAAGCGCTCGGACGAGTCGTCGCTGGGCATGAACACCTGCGCCTTGCGCTCCTTGGCGTACAGCTTGGAACCTTGCGCGGGCCGACTGGTGAAGCTGATCGTGCCGTCGGCGTCGACCTGCTTGTAGATATCGGCGTGCCCCGTGCCCGCCAGGGTCGACACCGCGAGCCCGCCCACCGCCGCCAATAGCAGCCGGGTCCGTCGGGTAGCGGGGGACAACCGGGGCGAATCGGGGGACTTCTTCATGCTGAGGAGCAATCGTAGCGGGACTAGGGCTACTCGGTCCAACAAACGCGCCCCAGCCGCGGCACATTCCCGGCTTGCCGCGCGTTTACGTGGCGGGCCGGGCTCCCGATCCAGTGTCGGTTTCGGTGCGCGCGCAGCGCCACACGCTGGCGCCGGCAACACGCGGCGAGCCGTCAGTCATCGCCCGTCAGGTACGTGTAGCTGCGCAAGGACTCTTCGTAGTGCTGCATCAGCGTGCGCATTTGCACGTTGGTGAGGCGGCCGGCGCTGGTTGCGCGCTCCGCTTGGCGCCGCACGGCTTCGATCATGTTTTCCGGGACGTACTCCACGTAGCGCAGCACGTCCGTCACGCTGTCGCCCTTGATCACGTGGCGGATCTGGTAGCCCTCTTCGCTCAGCGCGACGTGCACGGCGTGCGTGTCGCCGAACAGGTTGTGCAGATCGCCGAGGATCTCCTGATACGCGCCGTTCAGGAACATGCCGAGGTAGTACGGTTCGTTCTCGTCGAAGCGATGCAGATCGAGCGAGCCCTTCACGTCCTCGACGTCGATGAAGTGGTCGATGATGCCGTCGCTGTCGCAGGTCAGATCGGCGAGCTTGGCCGGCACCGTTGGCTCTTGCTCGAGGCGATGGATGGGCATGATCGGAAACAGATGGTCGATGGCCCAAATGTCCGGTGCCGACTGAAACAGCGAGAAGTTGCAGTAGTAGATCGCGGACATGTTCTGCTCGAGGTGCTTGAGCTCCTCGGGCACGAAGCGCAGACGCCGGAGCGTGTGGTGGATCTTCTCGCAGCAGTTCCAATACAGGCGTTCCACCTGGGCGCGCTCGCGCAGACCGAGGTAGCCGTACTTGAACAGGCTCTGCCCCTCTTCTTTGGCCTGGCTGGCGTCGTGGTAGCTCTCCTGCACGTTTTTGGGCTGGATGCCGCAGTAGGTGTCGAACAGCTCCTTCAGCAGGCGATGTGACTCCGGCTTGGGCTCGACCGGTTCGCCGAAACGCACTTCGTTCGCGCCCACGACCTCGAACACGAGCACCGAGTGATGGGCCGCGACCGCGCGCCCGCTCTCGCTCACGATCGTCGGCACTGGCACTTCCGCTTTGACGCACGCGGCTTGCACGTGGGCCACGACGTCGGCCGCGTACTCTTCGAGTTGGTAGTTTTTGGAAGCGTGAAAATCGGTCTTGGAGCCGTCGTAGTCGACGGCGAGCCCTCCGCCCACGTCGATGTAGCCCATCTTGCAGCCGAGCTTGGCTAGCTCGACGTAGATGTTCGACGCTTCCTGCATCGCGTTCTTGATCGGAATGATGCTGGAGATCTGGCTGCCGATATGAAAATGCAGGAGCTGCAGGCAATCGAGCAGGTTGCGCTCGGTCAATCGATCGACGACTTCGATCATCTCCGAGGTGGTGAGGCCGAACTTCGCGCGGTCTCCAGCCGAATCAGCCCAACGCCCGACGCCTTTGGTCGTCAGCTTGGCGCGCACACCGAGCTGCGGCCTGATGCCGAGCTTCTCGGAAGCCTTGAGCACGATGTCGAGCTCTTCTAGGCGCTCGAGCACGACGATCACGGTCTTGTCGAACTTCTGCGCGAGCAGCGCGGTCTCGATGTAGCTCGAGTCCTTGTAGCCGTTGCAGATGATCAAACCGCCGACGTCTTGCATCGCCGCGAGCGTGATCAAAAGCTCCGGCTTGGACCCCGCTTCGAGCCCGAAGTTCCATTGCCGACCGCTGGCCACGACCTCTTCCACCAGGTGGCGCTGCTGGTTGACCTTGACCGGGAACACGCCACGGTAGACGCCCGCGTATTCGTACTCCGCGATCGCTTTTTGAAACGCTTCGTTGATCAGCTTGATGCGGTGGCCGACGATGTCCGGGAAGCGGATCAACAGCGGCAGCTCGAGGCCGCGTGCCTTCAGGTCTTGCGTCAGCTCGAACAGGTTGATGGTCTTGCCCTGCTCCGGGCTGGGCGTGACTTCCACGTGGCCGCGCGGATTGACGTGAAAGTATGGCGCGCCCCAGCCTTGGATCTGATAGCGCTGCGTGCTGCGCTCGGTCGTCCATTCACCCGGGCCGTTGTCGATGTCGACGCTGAGGCGTCGGGTGGATTCCGCATCGGGAGGCTTGGGCGAGAAGCTGACGTGTTGTGCCATTGGTGTTTTGGTGCCGCGGAATATAGCCGGTAACGCTGGCTCGGGGGACCGAATATTCGGTGTCTTCCATGTGGCGTTCTGGGGCGCAGCCAATCGCCAAAACAGCAGCCTTTCGGCTCTACTCCAGGGGTCCGCTGCCGGTGGCGGTGCCGCTGCCCGTGCCGGCGTGTGCTTGGGATCCCCGTTGGAAGGCGAAAATGGAGTTCGAGTTCGAACTCCATTTTGGACGACGCAGGGCAGCCCCGCGCCAGAGGGGGGCGTTCGCAGCGAAGGCGAGACCCTCGCCTAATTCCAAAACAGCTTGGGCAAGGCGTCGCGGTGCCAGAGCGCCAGAAAATCCATGGAATAGGCGACCGTGATGTGCACGAGAAAGCCGGAGTAGATGCTGCGTGTGCGCATCGCCAGCGAGCCCAGCACCACGCCGGCGACGATGGCGCCGTGCGCTTCGAGGTACGGCTTTCCGTAGTGGATCATGCAATACGGCGCCGCCATCACGAAGATGGCGCCGGCCCCCATCGATTTCCGCAGCGCGCCCACGATCCAACCGCGGAAGAACAGTTCGAGCGAGAAGAACTGCACGCCATAAATGGCCTCCCACAGGGCGAAATCGTACCAGCTGCGCGAGGCCAGCTTATAAAACGGGTAATAGTTGCCGAAATCGGGCTGCCTCGAAACGAGCACCATGGCCGGTAGGACCACGGCCAGGCACAGGCCGTAGATCCAGATGTGCTTGGTGAAGCCGCGGCCCCGCAGGCCCATATCGAGCAAGCTGTCCTTCGGGAAAAGCAGCTTCCAAAGCGGGAAGGGGATCAGCACGTAGCCGATGACGCGCGAAAGCACCCACCAGCAGTAGCTATAAAACTCGTCGTATTTCCCGAGCTGCAAGCGCGGATGCCCATGCGCCTCCAGCTCGGCCAGCCAGGGCCGGAACCAGGCGTCGTAAAAGCCGCGGCCGCCGTAGTACTCCTGGAGCGTGAGCACCATGGCGACAATCACCAGGCACGCGGCCGGGCGGCGGTAGTCGAGCCCACCCTCGCTGCGTGCCGCTTCCGCCTCGCTGTCGAGCTCGCGCCAGGTCTCGCGAAAGAACCACCAGATCACCGGCGCTATCGCGGCGATGATCGGGATCGGCAAGAGGGCCTTGATCGGTGGGTAGCCGAGAAAGGAATCGAACCAGGAGAGCGGCGTGAGGTGAGTCGTCGGTAGATGGATGGGACCCACGAGATGTCGCACCGGTAAGGCGACCATGGGGCTCAGGCGCCCTGCGCGACTTCGGCTGCCCGGGCCAAGCGGCTCAGGCTCTTCTCTCGACCAAGCACGGTCATGACCTCGAACAACGGGGGGCTCGCGCTGCGCCCGGTGAGCGCGACGCGCACCGGCTGCGCCACGTCTTTCATCGTCAGCCCGGAGCTCTCCACCCAGCGCTTGAGCGCGCTCTCGAGCGGCTCCGCTTGCCAGTTGGCCTCGGCTGCGAACACGTTGCCGAGCGCGCTGAGGTGGGGAGCCGCGCTTTGCGTCAGGAACTTCTGGCGTGCCTTTTCGTCGAGCTCGGGCGGCTCGCGGAAATAGAAATCCAAGTCGAAGGCCGCGTCGACCAACGTGCGCGCGCGCTCGCGCACGCCGGGGATCGCCGCTCGTAGCAGCGCCTCGTCCGGGGCGTCGATCCCGCGCAGGGCCAGGAACGGTTTGACCCAGGCGACGTATTCATCGAGCGAGGTGAGCTCGGGCTGCTTGAGCTGCTCGAAGGCCACGTCGGCGAACTTCTTTTCGTCGAATTTGCCGTCGCCCTTGTTCACGTGGTCCCACGAAAACAGCTGAATCAGCTGTTCGCGGCTGAAGATTTCCTTGTCGCCCGAGGACCAGCCGAAGCGCACCAAGTAGTTGAGCACGCCCATCGGACTGAAGCCCTTGTCGCGATACTCCTTCACGCTGACCGAGCCGTTGCGCTTGCTCAGCTTCTCGCCCTTGGCCGACAACATCATGGGCAAGTGCGCAAATTCGGGCGGCTCCCAGCCGAAGGCGCGATACAGCAGGATCTGTTGCGGCGTGTTTCCAATGTGGTCGCGGCCGCGAGCCACGAGCGTGATTTCCATCAGGTGGTCGTCGATGGTCGCGGCCAGGTTGTACAGCGGATAGCCGTCGGTGCGCATGAGCACGAAATCTTGCTGCGCCGAGTTGGGCGTGCTGATGAAGCCGAAGACTTTGTCGGTGAAATCCGTGCTGCCCGTGCTGGGCGAACGAAAGCGCACCACGAACGGCAGGTCCGGTCGATCTTTGCGATCACGGCAGGTGCCGGGGTACACGAAGTTCGCCTTCGGGTTCTTCAGCTTGAGCGCCTCGCGCTGCGCGTCGAGCTCTTCCTTGGTGCAGTAGCAACGATAGGCCTTGCCCTCGCTGATCAATTGTTCGGTATGTGCGCGATACAGCGCCTTGCGCTCGCTTTGGAAGTACGGCGCAAACGGTCCTTCGACCTCGGGCCCCTCGTCCCACTGCAAGCCCAGCCATTTCAGGTCGTCGAGCACCGCCCGCACGCTCTCGATGCTGGAGCGCTCCTGGTCGGTGTCCTCGACTCGGAGCACGAAAGTGCCGCCCTGGCTTTTGCACCAAAGCCAGGTAAACAGGGTGGAGCGCACGTTCCCGATGTGCAGGTAGCCGCTGGGGGAAGGCGCAAACCGCATCCTCAAAGTCATGGGGCCCGCGGTTAGCATGCGCGGCCGAGGGTGTCATTGTGGCCTCAGCGCCGCCTGGCCAGCGCCCGCGTCGCCGGCCGTGCGGCCGGAAGACACTTCCAGTTGCAACAACCCCCCCCACTTGCTAGAAACCGCGCCCTTCGTATGGCCCGTCTCGGGCCGGAGCCAGGATTATGAAAAAGACGCCCGTCAGCCAAGTCAAAGAGCGCTTCGAGTCGAAGGAAAAGCTCGTCGCAGCCGTGCAGAAACTCGCCACCGCAGAGCTGTGGTCGGACCGAGTGAACTCGGCAAAGGGCCTCGGCCGCGTCTCGAACGCCAAGCTCGTTCGCTTGCACGACACGCTGACCGACGCCAAGAAGCGCTTCGGAAGCCGTGACAAGCTGATTGGTGCCATCCTCGAGCTGAACAAGCGCGTCAAGGACAAGGGCTTCGCCGAAAAGCTGTCCGCTTACCCGCTGCCCCAGCTGCTCGATCTGCACGCGGCCGCTACTCGTAGCAGCAAGCGCGCGGACGTGGCTGCCAAGGCCAAGCCGGCCAAGGCCGAGAAGCCCAAGGCCGCGGCGAAGGCTGCCAAGCCGGCCGCCGCGAAGGCTGCCAAGCCGGCTGCTGCCAAGTCCGCCAAAGCCTGATTCGCCGGGGGGAGCGCCACGCGCGCTCCCAGTGCGGAGAGGCTAGACGGACGACGAGACCGAGCGCATTCCCTCGAGGAGTGCGCTCAGAGTCCCTTTTCGCCAACGAACGTGTTGGTGAAGGCCGCGCTCTTCTCGTAGCTCCGTTCCAGGTCGGAGAGCAGCTTCTTCTCGAGTAGCCCACCCACGCCGAAGATCTTTGCCGTCGCGGTGGCTCGGGCAATGCGCTTGCATTGGGAGTCGCCCATGGGCTCGGTCCACATCTCGACGTTGACCGTGATCTTGTCGGCCATTCGATTGGGCACCACCTGCACCCGGTAGCGACGGGTCTTCTTGTCGAACACGCCGCGCTCTTCATAGCCTGCGTTCTCGCCGACCACTGCTTTGAGCGGACCTGGCAGGTCGCCCACCGGGGGCGAGGCCACGATCGTGCGGCTGACCTCGTCGCCGCGCTCTTCGCTCTTGGCGACGCGCCAGACCGGGAATTTCAGGGTCTCCAAGAACAGTCGGCGGTTGTATTCGTCGTCGAAAAAGACCTTCGTCCAGAAGGTTTCTTCGCTGCATTTGAAGACGTGTTCGACGCGCATTTCGGCCATGGCGGCGGAGGGTAGCGTCGCGTCCCGAAAGTCGCAATCACCACGACCGAAACCGCGTGTGCCTGCGATCCTGGCTCTCGCCGCCGAAGCTGGTGTTAGATTGCAGGGATGGCGATTGGCTCGGCGAATCAGGCAATGGCGAGCGGTGCCCCGCGGGCCTTGCCACGTCGCCGCCTGAGCTGGCTGGCTCAGGCACGTGCCATATTGCAAAAAGATCTCGCGATCGAGCTGTCGACCGGGGAGGTCGTGATCACCAGCGGCTTCTTTGCGCTGTTGGTCGTGATCATGGCTTCGCTCGCGTTCTTCGGTGGCCCGGCGAGTGGGCGGATCGTCGCCAGTGGCGTGATCTGGCTCTCGCTGGCGTTCGCGGCGGTGTTGGCGTTGGGCAAGACCTGGCAACGCGAGCGCGACGAGTCGGCGCTGGATGGGCTTTTGGTGGCTCCGCTTTCGCGCAGCGCGATCTTCGCCGGCAAGGCCATGGGCGTGTTGGCGTTCCTGGTGATCGTCGAATGCGTGGTGATGCCCGTCGCCGCGCTGCTCTTTTCGCTCGACCTGGATCGCGTGGGCCTGGGCTTGTTTTGCATCGCGCTGTTCGCGACTCCAGGCATCGCCGCGTCGGGCACCTTGTTCGGCTCGATGACGGTGCGCACCCACGCTCGCGATTTACTCTTGGCGGTGGTGCTGTTCCCGCTGCTTTCGCCGACCTTGCTCAGCGCCGTAGCCGCCACTCGTGAGCTATTGAACGGCGCGCCCATCGGGGAATTGGTCGACTATTTCAAGCTCATGGCCGTGTTCGACGTCGTGTTCATTTCTGGCGGACTGATGATGTTCGGCACGCTCGTCGAACGTTGAGCGTCGCGCGCTGCGCATCACAGCCGTTTGCCCAGGGCGACCACCTTGAGCGTGCGAAACCCCGCTTGGCGGTAGAAGGCCTCCGCGGGAACGTCGTTGCGCGTTTCGCAAAACACTTGGCTGACCCCGCGCTCCTCGAGCCTCAGCAGCAAAAAATCCAACACGAACTTACCGATGCCCTGGCGTTGTTCGGAGGGCGCCGTGCACATCTCCTTCAGCTGGAAGTGCGTGCCAGACGCAAAGCGCTCCAAGTATCCCAGCGCAATCGCGATCGGCGTGCCTTCGCGGCAGGCCACGACACCGAGTCCGTTCGGAGCGGCCAGAATCGCCTTCAGGCGTTCACTCGCAGCATCGAGCTCCCAACCCTCGTTCCAGGGCGGGGCGTTGAAGGCCTCTTGGTACAGCGACGCGGCGCCTGGCAGATCGTCCAGGCCCATCAGCGATACGTCCACGGTCAGCATCGGTGCCCGTGAGAATAACATGCCTAGTCACGCAGATAGCGTGTATCCGGGTTTTCCCGCCGCCAGATTACGTTGTCCATGAAGTAGTGATGGACGTTCACGAACACGAATAGCGCTGCAAAATAAGGCGTCGCCCCGAGCTCTCCGGATGTTTCGTGCGCGCGTCGCAGCCCGCTCAGCCGCGCGCCATCGAGCAGCTCGGGTCCGGCGTGGAACAGCAGCCAACCGAGCCCAAGCGACGAGGCTGCCAAGAACAATAGCCGCTGACGAACCGGTGGACCGAAGACCGGCGGCAGCTCGGCGGCGCGTGCTTGGTTTTTGCTCAGCAGCCAAACGAAATACAAATACTGCAGCGAGTGCAGCGCTGGGATCATGTAGGCGAGGAGTGGGTCGGCGCTCGAGTACACGGACCACGCCCAAATCGAGACCAACAGACCCGTCAGCGGAGCGAGCGGCGGCAAGCGGCGTTCGCGTCGCCACTTTCGGATCAGCACCCAGGCGAGCGCGAGGCTGCTCAGCGCAAACGCGAGCGCGCAGACTCGCTCGAGCAGCACTGGGTGGCACAGGGAAGTGTAGATGACGCCCTTCTCCTCGGCTTCGATGGCTGGGCTCGCCGGGCTAGCCCAGGCGTAGGCCCAACCGGCGAAACAATGCGCTAGCAGCGCGCGCCGTTCGAGCGAGCTGTAGTACACGCCGCGCCGGGCCGAGAGCACGCTCAAGACGCCGAAGCCTTGTTTGACGTAGTGCCAGCCGACCAGCAAAAACATCAGCTGAATCGCCCAGCCCAGGCGCTCGGCGCCCGCTATCGGGCCTGCCATGAGCGCCCCCACCAACCAGGCTGCGAGCAAGCAGGGCACGAGCGCGCCGGCGATCAAGTAGCGCACGCGCTGCCCGGCTCCGAAGTCTAGACCCTGCGTGCGGCGCCGTGCGTCCTTGTAAAATAGTAGATAGGTAACGGCAAAATGCGGATCGTTGATCAGATGCGCGCCGTGGAACATCAGAAAGCCGATGGCGAGCTCGGCAGAATCCAGCCCGACCGCGTTGCGCAGCAGCCAGAGCAGGGGATACAGAAACAACGTGGCGCCGCCGACGACCAGGAACTCGAGGCCGCGCGGCACACGCCCGCTTTCCCCGGGCGCCGGCACGCCATCGCTCGAGATCGAGCTGTCGAGCGTTCGGATTGTCGACGCGTCGTTCACGGAAACACTATAGACTTGCCCTAGCGGATGCGGAAATCGGTCGCAATTTATGGCGGAAGCTTCGACCCACCGCACGTGTCGCACGTGCTGGCCGCCGTGTATGCCCTCAAAATCGCCGGCTTCGAGCGCGTGTTGGTCGTGCCCGTCTTCGAGCATGCCTTTCACAAGCAGCTGACGCCGTTCGAGCACCGCACGCGCATGTGCGAGCTGGCCTTCGCGGGCATCGCCGGCGTCGAGGTCAGCTCCGTGGAGCGCGAGCTTTCCACTCCGAGCCTGACCTTGTGCACCTTGGAGCACCTGGCAACCTTGCATCCGGACTGGAGCATGCGTCTCTTGGTCGGTTCGGACGTGCTGGGCGAGACCAGCAAATGGCACGCCTTTGAGCGCGTGAGCCAGCTGGCCCCCCCGTACGTCGTGGCGCGGCCGGGCTACGAGCACCCCGACGCTGGCGCCGCGCTATTGCCCGATGTCTCGTCCACGCGCGTGCGCGAAGCCCTGGCCGCTGGCGGTGACCCCGAGCGGGAAGCCTTGCTCGCGCGCAGCGTGCCCCGCGCCGTGCTCGCCTACATCGCCGAACATCGCTTGTATACGGGTCGACTCCCATGACGGTCCGCTACCGTACCCTGCAGCCGGCGCATTGCGTCGGCTGCAGCTCGTCGCACTCGAAAGTCGAGTGCGAATTCGAACCGTCTTCCAGCGGTAACACTGGCGGCCAGAGGCAGCAGCGGAGAGGGAGGGATTCGAACCCTTCGGGCCGCGTTGGCGATAACTTTAAGCGGCACGCGACCTTGCTCGCCAACGCTCGGAAATCTGGCTCGAAAAGATTCGGATCGCTCTCTCCGCTAGTGGCCGTGAATCGACGTGAGTCGAGTGGAGTTGGGCAAGGTTTCCCCCGGTACGCCCTGTCCGACGAGCAGGCGACCGCAGCTGAAGCGCATGTTGCTCGAAAAAACGAAGTGTCACTTGTACTTCGTGAGCGACGAACCCACGCAGCGGATCGACGTGCTGCACGTTTGGGATGGGCGACGCGAACGGTTGCCGTCTCTTTGAGGGGATAAGGCATCCAAAGCACGTCGGGTTGACCTAACGATTATTACGCGCAGTCATCCGTCCGCGACGATTCGCGCCGATTTCGGACGGGCCGTGCTGGCGTGAGTCGGACGTTCCGGTTTTCGAGGGCGCGCAGTTCATCCGCGCGAAGTCCGGCGTAGGCCATCAAGAGGAAGGCTCGGCGCTGAAAGCGAGAGCTAAGGGAAATCGGGGGAAGCTCAGTCATCCGCCGAAGCAATAGCTGCGCTGTGGTTGCGAAGTTATCCCCAGATGCGCAATGGCTAAGCAGTTGTTGCAAAGTAGTCGCCATTGCTGAATCGGTGTCATTACGATGAAACTGGCAAGAAACTATCGAACACACGATTGATGACGATAGAACGAACGTGCTAAATCCACACAAGGGCATTGCAAGTTCGAGATGCGCGGGTTATCATCTTCGGAGGTACGGGTGGTCACGCTGTGGAGTTCGTGACACTGGGAGTTTGGGGTGGTAATGATGAATTCTAAGTAGCCTTGAATATCGGCGCTGCCTGAAAGCGTTTACTCCAATGATTGTTGGGTGGGGCGCGTGTAGGCCACTAGTTTTCCGGTCGATACGCTGCGTTCGTGGGAGTCCACGAGCGATGGTGCCGTATTGTCGCGAAAGCATCTTTCGATTGTCTACGATGATGGAGGGTCCGGCCGTATCTATACTATGCAATAGACGTGTATAGGACTCGCGACACCAGACTTCGTCTCCGACGATCTTCAGTTCTTTGTCACATAAGTAATTGGCCGCTCCCCCCAGAAGAATTAAAACCATGGCAAATCGACGAGTCGATCAAAGTGACTCAGGGAGGTGCAGGACAAAGCAGCACCGTGCCCGCCGCCTCATCGACCGAACCCTGGCGGGTTGGGTGTTGCTGGGGGTGTCATCATCTTGTAGTGCCCCGGCCGAGTCAATTGAACAAGCCGCCAAGGTAGGACAGAACGTCACCGGTGCCGATGCTACCGTGGTTCAGGGTGCAACAGGCGTGGTCGACTTTATCTATACATCTACCTATACGGTATACGGCTCCCCTGTAACCGTCACTTTAAGCTGCACCGGCAGCATGATCGCTCCGCATGTGGTCCTCACCGCTGCTCGTTGTTTCCTTCCGTTCTCGGCCGTGGATCCCCACGAAGGCGATATAAAAACAAACGTAACCATCCATTACTACGATCCTAAATTCGGGCGTCGGAAAGTGCATGATGGTCCTGCTCATTGGAAGGCACATCCCAGCTTTCCAGGTTACGATTGCCAGGGGCCCTGTTGCGATCTGAACTGCATCGGGGGTAGTTTTTTCGACGCAATCAAGGCCAAGAAGGACCCTAAGCACGGGCGTCGCCGCGTGCATCCTGGTCCTCCTCATTGGGTCCGACACCCTCGCTTTCCAGGTGACATCGTGGATCCATTGGTTGCCGACGAGGCGGACACGGCCAAGAATGACCTTGCGGTGCTTATTGTGCCGGAGCAACTTGGTAGTCTGAATGATCGCCCCACGGATTATCACGATTACCTTAGAATCTACTCGGACCAATCAAACCACTTGAATAACGGGGAGCAGAAGGCCTACGGGGCTGGGCTCACTGATCCCTCGGGCCACTCGGATGATCAGCTTCGATATGGCGCCTTCAATGCGGTTATTAAAAGTGACGACGGCGAGGACCTGCTGAAGTTGGAGGGACGACAGGGTGATAACTCCCTCCTCATGTGTAGAGGCGATCACGGAGGACCATTCGAGTACAATGTCACGGTTGAGGGCCAATCTGTCCCCACGATTGCGGGCGTTTGGTCAGGTTACAATCTGGCCAGCGATTTGGTCGAAGCCGAGTCAAACTATTGTGCGAATAATGACAAAAGTCATGATGATTCGTATGCATGTCTCATCAATGACGACCGTGTCCGATGGATCGAGGGTGCCGCCGGTCTCGCTTGTGCTGACCAGACTGGTGGAAACCTTGAATACAAACGGTGCTTTGATCTGCCCTTCATCGAGGACGTGCCAGGTGAGGGCCTGTACGAGCCCAATGTAGCCACCGCCATCGTTATGGCGGCAATTTGGTAGCTGCGACTTCCGTCAGACGGAGGGGATCGAAGGCGACCGATACAGGCAAACACCCCGTCGCCTTACTTTACGCGCACTCGGGTGTCCCTGAGAGGCGTTCATCGAGTCAGGACAGGCCGCGTTGGCGTTGAACGTGAGTTCCGCGCAAGCGCTTTCAGGACAATCAAGAAGGAAGTGTTACATGTTCAACTCTAAGCACATCAAGATCGCGCTTTCCGCCGTTGCGTTTGCAGGCGCGTTGGCGGCAGGCAGCGCCAACGCCTCCGCCGCAGAGGGAGGCACCGCCCATTGCACGGTGTCCGACATCGGTTCCGACAATTACGAAGGCCCGATGCGAACTACCATCCATTGCCTCAACGACCCGGGCCACTACACCGCGGGCAACGTCAACTGCCGAGCTGTCAGCGAGGAGCAGCAGAAGATGTGGGTTAGCATGGCGACGGCCGCGCTACTCTCCGGTAAGAAGCTGACTATCTACTGGGACGATTCTTGTGGCTCCCGTGCGATCCACACCATCTACATGTTCAACCAGTAAAGCCGAGCGGACCAGAGGCGCAGCCCGAACTAAGGGCCCGCGAATGGCTAAGTCGATCGATCTCGCGACCGATGCATCCCGGCGCGCGGCGTTGCTCCTCAGTTACATACAAGCAGTATGCGCCTTCGTCGCGCCTTGCCCGCGGGGCGCCTCGACCGCGATCTTCGACCGACTTAGCCATTGCTGTGGGCGTGGCAGATTACTTGCCCCACGGGGGGGCCGCGTCCGGGCGACGCGCACAATAACAATACTCAACGAGCGGAAGGCTCGGGAAAGTGACCGATCATGGCAAACAAGACTGCGAAGTTCCTCTCTCTAGCTGGTCTCCTGGCCGCCACTTCGACTGCGGCGCCCGCGTTCGCGGACGACCAGTCTCAATCCGCTAACTGCATTGTCAGTTACGTGCAGTACACCGCCGACCAACTGATCGTTCGCTGCACCACCAACGTCGATCACTTCGTCTACGGACCCACACACACCGGGTGTGCCTATCGGCAAAGCGCGGAGACGCTGAAGATTTGGACTAGCATGGCAGAGGGTGCCTTCTTGTCGGGGAAACCGATGACTATCAACTACTACGCGGCCGGTCTTGGCGGCTGCCAGCCCGGGAACGCTGCCGTCTTGATGGCGTTAGGCCTGTTTTGATGACCTGCCGTCAGGCAGCGACGATCTCGAGTGTTTGATGCGCGTGAATCGCGCCGTTCCAACCCGCTTCCGGGCACGGCGCGTGGCCCCTTTGCGACTTCCTCGCGTCACTAGCTGGCGTTGGCTTGTGTGGTTCGTATCGAAGTCGCCAACTGATTACTTCGTATCTGAGATCTGCAATTTCCTGGGTCACATCAATCAATTGGGGCTTTTCCCCCATTAGGAACATGAGCATGGAAAATCGCCGATTGGGTCAAAGCGATCGAGGTGGGGGCACGAAAAAAAAGCGCCGTGCCCGTCACCTGATCGGACTAACACTGGCGGGTTGCGTGGCGCTGGGCGTGTCATCGTGTAGTGCGCCGGCCGAGTCAGATGAACACGCCGCCCGGGTAGAGCAAAAGGTCACCGGCCCCGAGTCTCACGTGGCTTATGGGGCGACAGGGGTAGTCGACTTTAGCTATACAATAGAGGGCTTCCCTATAAGCTGCACTGGCAGCATGATCGCTCCGCATGTCGTCCTCACTGCTGCCCGGTGTATCCTACCGCTCGCCCTCTTTGGCATACGGGAGCACGAGATGGATATCCACTACTATGATCCTAAATCCGGACGTCGGCGCGTGCATGAGGGACCTGCTAATTGGTACGCATACCCCAGCTGGCTACGTTCGACCCTGGCTACGGGGATTCTCAAGGAGGCAAACAGGGCAAAGAATAACCCTAAACGCTGGCGTCAGCTCGTGCATGCTGCTCTTGCCAATTGGTTCGCACACCCTGGCAGTCAGGAGGCCGGCAACTTCGGATACACGGCCAAGGATGACTTTGCGGTGATTGTCGTACCCCAGGCATTTGGCAGTCTGAATTCTCCGACCACGGATTACCACGACTACCTCAGACTCTACATGGGCGACAAGGATCTGTTGCAAAAAGGCGAGCAGTTGGCCTACGGGGCTGGCTGGTATGACGATAGCCATGGTGATGACCAGCTTCGATACGGCGGCTTCCAAGCGGCAGCGCAGGACGGTTACCTGAAGTTGGAAGGGCGAGAGGGTGGTAACGGCCTTAAGATGTGCAGAGGCGATCAGGGAGGACCATTCGAGTACAATGTCACAGTGGGGGGCCAATCTGTCCCCATGATTGCGGCGGTTTGGTCAAATTATAACTTCGATGTCAACGGACAAAAAAATTGTGCTAATGAGACTCAGAAAGGCCATGACGATTCATATGCAGGTCTCATCGCCTATTCCGACCATGTGCAATGGATCGAGAGTGTCACCGGTCTCTCTTGTGCTTCCCAGAGTGGTGGCAGCCAGCCATACAAACGGTGCTTTGAACTGCCCTTCATCGAGGACGTGCCCGGTGAGGGTCTGTACGAGCCCAATGTGGCGACGGCCATCGCTATGTCGGCAATCTCGGTACTTTGGTAGCTTGGAGTTCCCCCGGAGATTCCGGACAGATTGTTAGTGACTATGCCGCGAGCTGACCGGCATTGGCCAGCTCAGAGTTGATGGGGGGATTGGTTTCCTGCGGCCGAGTGGCGGCGTTTGGCGTTGTAGTCGTTCTCATGTAATCGCTGATGGCGTCGTACGCTTCGATCGAGTCTCGAATGCGCAGCCGTGCACGAGCTCTTTCTTGAGTGTCGCGAAGAAGCTCTCCGAGAGCGCGTTGTCGTAGCAGTTGCCGGCGGCGCTCATGCTGCAGGTGACGCCGTGCCGGCCCAGTAAGCCACGGTACTTTGGCTTACGTATTGGCTGCCGCGGTCCGTGTGGTGGACGAGGCCAGGCGGCGGTCGACGGCACGTCAGCGCGTGGTCGAGCGCGGCCATGGCCAGCTCACGGCTGAGCGACTTGCGCAGCGCCCAGCCAACCACGCGGCGCGAATACAAGTCGAGCAGCACGGTCAGGTATGCCCAACTTCCGCCGTCCAGATGTACGTGATGTCGCCCACCCACGCTTGATTGGGCGTAACACTTCGCTCAACCCGTCGTGCTGAGATGAGAATGGGTTGAGAGAAACTCTCCGCATGGAAAAGATGCGGGAAG
>Ga0247774_1000807_pt1 | contig 15818 bp, 17 predicted proteins | sample UWRJL001104B6_FD_179933 | JGI IMG/M metagenome (GOLD analysis project Ga0247774, IMG submission 179933) | Plant litter microbial communities from Arlington Agricultural Research Station in Wisconsin, United States - UWRJ-L001-104B-6 | ecosystem: Environmental > Terrestrial > Plant litter >... | reverse complement strand
GGATTTGCGAAGGTGGTTCCGAAATAATATTAACGAACAGCTGAAAACAAAGTTATCCCATGAATAGATGTGGAAATTGACAGGAGACGTGTGGGGTTTGGCCGCAGTGGGTTGCTCGTACGGCCGAAGGGGCCAAAAGTTCCGTACAGATAATGCTCCAAGAATCCTTAGTGCAACCACACGGACCACCTGTGCCACGCCGATCTTAAACCTCGTCACTGCTCTACCCTGAATGGTCTGCGGAGCTGCGGAACGGCCGGGCGCCAACAGCTCGACCAATGATCTCACAAAAGCAACAGAGTTGTAACTGTCTAGCCAGTTGGAGACCCTGTGAAAGAAAGAAAAAAAAGTATGGTTGTTAGAATATAAATTAGTAGTTTCTGAAATTCTGAGCGATCGGAGAAGGCTGTGTGCCCTCTCACAGGGCAGCTCCATTAGGTGACAGATGCACTTGATGGCCCGATCTTGATACGCCAACTCCGGCCAAGGCCAGCACGTGCTATGCTCTGTCGGCTCCATTCGGCTGAGCAGTTGTTCCCGCGTACTCACAATTGCCAGGTGGATGGAGCTGACTGGAAGTACAGAGTACACCAGACCAAGTTATCACTTCCTAATCCAATTCATCCATGCCACCCTTGCAACGGATCAGAATATCCCATAGAGCAAAGAGCTGATTTGTAGGACAGCCGTCTTGGCTTTTTCGATGGCGTCGGGTGCTACCCTATCCTACCTATCACCTCAGTAGAAAATCCGGATCCTGGACCCACGGAACCACCGGAGCATTATATTTAAAGCATGGGTGTCGTCTCGTTTTCATCAATACTCTCGCCTCTACTTGCCCATGCGCGCTTTCTACCAGACAGCCTCGGAGACAGGTCCTTAGTAATCATGACTACCTTTTCCCCAATGGGGAATGGTATGTTCTCCCGGCGTTCTCGCTTCATCATCGTTGCGCTGCAGTACAACTTTGTCGCTTTCATTGTGGTTGTGATTCCTCTATTCTACTACTTTTATACCCATCTTCGCCCGTCAATCCTTATAGACGAGACTATCGCCTTCAATCTCTCAAGCGCCGTGGCCTTGCTGGTAATGGTGCCTAGACAGTTCCTCACGTGGTTCGGCATACTTGCAAGCTTGTGGCCCGTGCGGCCAGATCAGTATCGAAACTCGGCCAAAACACGCAGTTTCTCCCGCCTGCTCATCTGTCTAGCCAGCAAGGGCGATAACATAGATGTAAGACACCATGTGCTGTGCAATATGTTCCCCTTTGAATCAATACCTGTTTACATTGAACGCTCGCTTAGGCCGTTGAGAGGACCTTGAAAGCCATGCAGGGGTGGCAGACGCTACACGCGTCCCTTTCCTTTCATATTGTCACCGAGGAACCCAAACTTGAAGCGTTCAAGGCTCGCTTTGCCGGATACCCGGAAGTATCGCTTATTGGCGTTCCAAAAAGCTTCTCTCCTCGCAGGGCAAAGTACAAGGCACGCGCCCTCGAGTACTTCAGAATTCACTCCAAACTCACTTCCACCGACTGGGTGCTGCATCTGGACGAAGAGACGTTTGTGGATGCGTATGCGCTGGAGACATGTATCGACGTGATAGAGAGGAGCCGCGTAGACTATGCTCAGGGCTACATCTTCTACAACAATCACGACTACTGGCGGCACTGGCTGCTCACTCTGGGCGACGTGGAGCGAGTCACTCAGGATTTGGGACGCTATCAATGGCAAGCTAGCTCCGCCGGAAAGCCAATGTTTGGCGTGCACGGCGCTTTCCTCCTCATCAACGGCGATGGCCAGAACACGGTCACTTGGGACACGGACAACCTCGCCGAGGATTTCTGGTTCAGCCAGAAGGTATGTATAGGTTGATTAGCCGCCAGACCAATCGGAAGCCGCTAGTGCTAGTCTTGAGAGCGATTTGTTTATTTAATAATCATTCGCTTACCTACTAACTCTATCCCATCCAGGCCGACAAACTAGGTTTCCGATACGGCTGGATCCCAGCTATCGCTCGCGAGCAGTGTCCTACCAACATCAACGACTATATTCGGCAGCGTCGACGCTGGTGGCTTGGAGCTCGCTCTCTAGATACAATCGGCGCTTACGCTATTATAGTCTCCTGGACTTGGATGCTTATCGGAGATCCAATTTCGTGAGGCATCCCCGTTTTCCTATCTTCCACCTGCTACCAACGAGGCGCCATGCTGACCTAGCCTGGCGGTATAGATTTCTGTGGTATCTCGCCCTGGGGCCTGGAGTTAAGATGCCGCTGTGGTTATGGGGTGTTCAGTCATTCAACTGGGCCATCACCTTGTACGGGAGTGCCGTATCGCTTTTTATCCAAGATTTGGACGCTTCAGTGGATTGGAAGACGATGATTGTCCATCAGTTGATGGTTATAATGGTCCTGCCGGCCACAGGACCCCTGAACTACGTTTCGGTACTTTCGGCCATTGCTGATGTGACTACCGGCTTTGAAGTAATTTTGAAGTAAAGGTGTTCCATCTAACCAGACCAGAAGATACTGTTATGGGGCCAGCCAGGCGGCTACTTCGTGCCGCATCTCTTCGGCTTCGTGATGTGTGAACCCATCGTCGCCCGAGAGTTTGCACGGCGGCAACACGCGATAGTTTGATTCGTTGTTTTTCAGGGAGATTGTTACGGTTATATTTCGTCTAGGATGTTCAATTCCATTCTGAGTCTTATTAGCCTACCCATACACATGAGAAGTGCCACATTGTCAACGGGGAAATCATCTGCCTTTGCGGCCACGGCACGACCCCCCTAAATCCCACATCTTCTTACTCATCCTAATCATCCCATGTTCGTAATTTCTTCATGGCGCTTGTAACATCAACAATATCCGACTGGCCCTGCCATGTATCCGTCCTCCAGATCTGCGCCTTCCACTCGCTACCTTTTTCCATCATTTTCATGGCTACGTCATCGCGAAGCCAAAAGGTGGCTGTCTTCTCATCCGTCGTGTACCTGAAGGCGTTTACGACGTGCCCCAGGCCTCTCAAGGCACGCTTCTGGTCGGGGCTGGAGGTGGTTGTTTCGTCGTCAAGTAAAAACTCGCGAAGATCCTTTTTCGGTGGGTTTCCAATTGCCGAGTCCCAGAACCCAATCGCAAAGTGTGGAAAGTGCACAGATAGCGTGGTAATGTACTTGCTAAACTTGACCGAGTATTCAGATATGGTGGAATGGAGGGGAAGGTCCACCGTCGGCGAAAGAAGGAGGCCAAACGGTAGGAGACGTCGCCAAACGCTAAGGATGGTTGTAAGCTCCGCCATCCAATGCGAAACCTCCATTTCGCGGGCAGGGTATGCCTTATTCACTATGTCGGGCTCCATTACCATGTTCCGCGGGGCGCGGGCTGTCGTCTTGATCCGCCCCGAGCAGAGGCTCTCTAGCACGGCGGAGATCCAGTGTGCCGGGTAGCCGATTTGGTGAGCATGCGCAGCGAGACGGAAGAAGGTCATGAAGTGCAGCGGCGCGACGACGGAAGTACCGGAAGCGTAAGGCCGGTAGGAGGGGAGCACAATCTTGAGGAAGTGCGCGTAGAGCCATTGCTCAAAACCGGCGCGGGGAAGTAGATACTTTCCCCCCTTCACGGCTAGCTCGTCTTTCTGCCAGACCCAGTAGTCTCCAAAGTAAACGGGCACGAAGGGCGGCATTTCGACGGAGTTGGTGCGGTGGAATCCAAAGTGACGTGTGAGCTTGGTATCACTCGGCATAAGAGCGTATTCGGCGTTAAATATCTCGTGGGTTAAAAAGTGAGACGGATTGAGCAGGACCGTGAAGCGGAAGTTTGAAGCGTTGTCCCGCAAGATGGGGTACGTGTCGAGAAACGCAGTGAGGTGGCCGCCCGCATAGTCACTTGCTAGTTAGCCTTGCTAGCGCGCTTCAATTTGGCGGTTCTACTTACGGAATATTACTGAGATGAACAAAGTCGTAGACCTTGGGGAACTCAGATGGGTCCTGACCGTCGACATTCGGCGCGTTGGTTTGGCGATGCGGAAGTGCATCGTGTGCAAGGCGATCCATGAAATCGCTCATCTCCCCGACAATCATCTCAATCGTTGCCTTGCCGGTGATGATACCGGGCATGCACTGCCCAATGCAGAGGAAGAACTCTTGAACCCACTCACTAACAGATTTTCCCTTGGGATTGAATTTGCCCGGGTCCTCCCCCTGCAGTGTGGCAGCCATATAAGGGGCATCACAAACCAGCTGGGGGTATATGGGCAAGTCGGGCCCAAGGTACTCGGTCGTCTTCTGACGGGCCGCCTCCCAGTCCATGTCGAACAGCGTCGTATTCGCCTTCCAATTCGCATCAAGATAATCATCAACGGCCTTGATGGCATTTGGTGATTTCGGGTTCGCTAGATAGCTCGAGATGACTTTGTCCAGGCCAGGTTCAATCTTGACCATGAATCTCCTGGGCGGTAAGACAATACCGAACTGATTGAAGACTTTACAATCGTCCAACCAGGTCGCAAATGATTTCTTCTTTCCACTAGAAATTTGGTCCGTCTCAAACTTGGTCGTGCCCGTACGTCGCATGCCCGCCGCACGAACTGCTGATGCGGGGTGAGAGCCTTCCGAGGGCTGAGACCAAGACTTCAAGTGCCGGATGATGTCGGGAATTGCGTTGGGCTGAACGTATATCGATGAATGGATCGGGGTCTCTGGGTTTTCTTCCAAGGCTTTAGCGACTCCAGCAATAATGTCACGCAGCTTCTCATCGACCTCGGGGGGAACTACAGTCCCGGCAAAGACGTAGGACAGCATGAGAACATACCACTGCCCAGCATCTTTATCGCTACGATACATCGCATACGCGGTAGAGTAGAGCAGAAGCAGTTCGAACATGACAATCATGCGAGCCATGGCAGGCGCCTTTAGGTCGATCATGGTGATGTGAATCTTCCGACCATGCTGCACGATTGCGAGGGAAGTTGTTACGAGTTGCCAAAACACGTGTCTGCCATCCCCGCTGCCGCAGAAGAGGTAAGAAATCTGAGGACTGCTGGTTACATTGGTCATAGAGCTTGGGTCGAATAGTGGTTTAGGAATATCGTGTCCGAAGGGAAAGTATTCGGACGTGTCGAGTCTGGTACGATTGCGAGGAAAGCGCGTTAGTGAAGTGAACCATTTAACGTTGGCTACCCTACCACCCATGCCTTAAGGACTTCACTCACAATGACACCTTGCGCTGAGGAATGCGGTCAAGCAGCCTGCCCCAGAAACTCGATATCGGCCGGCCCTGCGACTTGGCCCACACCTCCGCGGTTGTCTGAATCGACCCAAGAAGAGAATCGTTTCCGTTGAGAGATGCATCCAACCTTTTAGATACCTCCACCGCCTTATCGATCTGGAGGCTAAATAGATAGCACTTTGCAAGCCGAGTCAGAAGCGTCTGCATCTTAGCTTGCGCTCCCTCGCCGGTCAAAAGTAAGGCCTTCTGGGCATACTCTGCTGCAATCGCACACTGTCCGAGCTCAAAGTGCACAGCCGACAGATTTGAGAAAGGCGCCGGGTCATCAGGAGCCAGCTTCGCAGCTTCCTTGTAGGCCTTGGCAGCTTGAGGTAGATGTGAGTGCGCGATTGGGACGATAGAATCAATCGTTGGCGTAGTAGTGATTGAGACATACCTTCAGCAAGTTTCCCATCCCTGTACAAGGCGTTCCCTCGTTCCCTCGCTTCATTCGCTGCCATTGCGTTCCGTGTGATCAGTTGGAACACTTTAATCAATGTCTCGTGACAGATCCTTTTCGATTTCAGCCGTATCCCGGTCTCAATGGTTTCGCGGTGACAGATCACGTCGAGATATTAGCTTGGATAAGACCTTTTGGGGGCCCAATTTCTTGGGACACACCGAAGGACGAGCGTGAAAGGGTCGGTGGCGGTCAGTAGGTCTACAAACATTTTGCGGTCCGACAGGGGGTATGCTAGGGGCAATTTCAGTGGGGTCGGCTAATCCAGCTCTTGAAATATTTTGCCCCTGATTAGGCGCACTAGGCTCTTTGGCAGTCACATGCAAGATGACAGAGCTAATTGCTCACCAACTGCCTCCACCACATTTCAGCGCCACCGCAGAAGCTTCGTTCGTAGGGTTCCCAGCCACAACCCCCTTCTGCCGTACTATAGTCTTTAAAATATCAAATTAAGTTTCCATAAGCAATAGGTGTGTGGTGAAGATTAGAATACTGCCATTATTCGTATTATTCTCTTCGGCTAACTGTCCAGTTATGCTCTCTTGAAAGCGCTGCCACTCGTCGACCTAGCGATGCGATAAAACAACGTTGGTCGTCTTCGTATCTCTCTCTAGTTCAGTCACCGTATAGGTCGTAGCGGAAAAGATCCGCAGGTATTCCGACAAAAACTCCATAATAGACGGTGCCAGAGCTTGCACGCCATGCTTTTCTTCTTTCCCTTTCCCTAGTCTAATTTTCCCTTGCCCTTACTCCGAGCAACGGCAGCCGCGCTATCAACGTCAACAACAGGGCGGCGTCCCTCCGGACCGCTAAGGAGCGAGAAGTCGACCACTCCCACAAGCCCCTCAACAAGGCGCACCATGCCAACGAGATCGTCGCGCAGATGCGTGCCGCAGACCTGCAACACGGCAAACTCCGTATAGCCGTACTGGCCTACGTTGCGCATGTCTAGGATCTGGACGCCGCCGTCCTGCTCCGCCGAGTCGGCAACCGGCTCCATCCGCAGTAACTGCTGCGTCAGCTCGAACCGCTTGGGAAGGGGAAGGAACGGCGGCAAGCTCTGGCCCGTGCGCACCGAGTTTGATAGAAGAGACAAAGTGCCGATGATCATGTGCGCCGTGGGGTCCACCTCTTCCCTGATCAGCCGACCCAGCGCGCTCAACCAATTCTTTTCAATGCCCTGGTCGGGCCGGGTGCGAGAGCTGCTCTCCGGATCAAAGTCGACGACGAATACCATGAGGATAAGATACTCCCAAATGCTATTCAACACACGCCAACGTTAGCGTATCCGCCTCTCAAACAATAACCGAAAGGCTCTCTTTCTTACCGTTTTGCGCGCATCAGTATCTCCTCGTAGGCCTGCCGCGGGAATCGGCCGCCAATGGACGGTTCCCATTTCTGAAATTTTAGGTGATCTTCGATGGCCGGGAACAGCTCGGCAAGCTTTGAAAATATTGCTGTCCGGGCCGTCTGGAGCCGCAAAGATCCGACATCCGCTCCCTCACCGTCTACCTTCTCGCTCAACTTCGACCGTATCGTTTCCTGGACAACGCTAAAGTAGTTTGCCAGGAGGTAGAGAGAGGTGCTGGTTTCCCGGCGGATCCAACTGCGGTCAGTGATAAGGGGACTTGGGAACATGGTCCAGAAGAACGCGACGAGCATACCGCCCGCAACTGTTGCAAGCCGATATGGGGCGAGAGAGTAGAGTCTATTTTTGGTCAATAAAGAGGGGCCAGAATAGGTACCGTGGCCTCGAAGGGTTCAAAAAGCCCAACTTACGGATAAACAGGCTGTCCGGTGCGCGATGAGATAGCTTCGCCAATCTTGCGAACTTGAAGCTCGTAGCCGATGACAAGAAGCATTGTGATAACACACAGCGCGCTGGCGTTAACCAGGCCCGGGAATTTGAACAAAAAGTAGAAGGAAATGAATATGAAAAGCCAGAGAAACACGATGATGCCGGGTATTTTGTGATCCACGATGTACCAGATAATGTAGCACAATATCATGCCAACCACGGTTCCCGCGATGCGGAGGAAGAACCCGTACACCGATTGCCCAGAAGCTGTGTCATTTATAGTCAGCCAGCCGCGTCATCATTGGAAACAAAAAGAATGCGTAAATGTTTTGTGGCGCTACTCACTCATTGTCATGGAGATTGCTATCATGATCAGGCCCCAGACGATGCGCTCCTCGACAAAGAAATGCTGAGTCTGTTTGAGGTATGCCAAGATGCCGACCGACATGACGGCGCAGGACGCACGAAACCCAAGCGTGGACTCTTCAGAGCCAAGCAGCGCCGGGATCTTGCGTACCACATTGCCTAGCCTCTGCCACACGTTTGCAGGCGGGAGATGGTCGTGGTCCGCTGGCTTGGAGAAGACTGGAATCCCCGCGCCATGCTTCGTAGGCGATCCTCGGAAGGCCTGCGCTAGCATCTCCCTCGACGGCGCAATGAATCGGCTCGTCTTCATCGCCCCGCTCTCTGCCTTGCCGTCGGCGAATGCGACAAATTCAAGCACGGCAGCCCCGCTGGCATGCATCTTTTTAAGTTCTGGTCAGCAAAGCATTTGGAAAAGCCGAATTGGACGAATCACCAACCATCTTTCCCAGAAACAGGAGAATGTAAAGCTGTGCTAGACTCGGCACGGTTATCTTCAGCTCGTCAGCCGATGACAGCCTTTCGATGGCCTCAACCTCTTCGGACGAGAAGCCCCTTTCCCTTGCCCAGGCCTTGGGAATCTCCCTCCACCTTTGGTCAAAGCTAGAAAATGTACTCTGAAGCTTCTCGGCGAAACCAGTCTCCCCCGGTTTGACATCACCACCCTTCGCTTCCACGTCTGCCGTGGCAGAATCGTCTTTTGAAGATGACGACTTGGCATTTGGTAAGATTTCCAGGACCAAGCCGGCATGGTCAATTCCGTCCACGACAACCTCGGCGACGATATCAAGTGCCCCTCGGAGCCGGTCCACGATGGATGTCCATGTCTCCCTCTCGGCATCTTTCATCTCGAAATCCCCGCCTGAGAGGTCCCCGTCTTCCCCGTGGATCCAATAGCTTCCGTCCGAGTTTCTGTGGAATTGGTCTACAATGGAATTGAGTCCAACGCTATGGGAAACGGGAAAAATAAGTAAATGTGCCGATCAACTGCGAGTTGCCTGTGGACTTATTGAAACTTACATGGGGACAACAATTGACCGCAGCAATCTAAAAATTCCCTGCAAATCGCTAGCGTCCAGCTTTCCATAGGCAACATCCCACTTGGCAAACTGCGTCTCTTTAGCCATGGCCCCGAGCAGCTCCAGCAGAGCATCCCTGCTCTCCTTGAGGGACTGCGCGGCCTTGGCCTCTTTGGTGGGTTCTTGTCGCCCGATACTCTCTTCTGCTGCAAGCGAAGGCCGGCGAGTGGGAACGAGAGCCACATGCTCGCTCTTCACGCTCCGGAGGTAGACCCGCTGCTGCTGCACCGCACGCCGCAATAACCCGAGCATCTTCTTCGTCTGTCCCGCCACAATCATCCTGCTCGAAACGGGCACAATGATGAGGTTCGCCGCGAGCGCAAGCCCTAGCCCGGCGAGGATGGAGATCAGCAGCTCCCGCACCAGCGTCTCGGCCTGCGCCATGGTGGTAAAGGTCGGCGCCGTCGTGCACGCCACGTCCACGACGATTGCGTAGAGCACCGACGGCAGGTTCAGCCTCTCGGGCCACCGGCCGCGCGCGGCGTTGACGACCCACGTGTTGGCCACGAGCCAGATGGCCGCCACGACGTTTTGCGACGAGTTGTACCCGGGCGCCGCCGCGCCGCCGTCCCCCGGCGGCGACGACGTGTGCGCGCGGGCCTGCAGGGCCGACCACATGGCCAGCAGGCTGACGGCCGAGGCGGCGCAGGCGCAGAGCGCGCTGAGGAGGACGTGGGGGACAAACTTGCCGCGCGGGAGGACCGGCAGCGCCAGGAAGCTGGAGATGGCGATGAAGTAACCAAAGGTGAGGAAGTAGCCCGACACCACGTCGGACTGGTACATGGCCACGGCCACGGTCGGTGGCACGGAGCCCTTGAACAGGACGATGATGGTCGGCGGGTCGAGACCGAGCTTAGCGAGGAGCCCGGGCCGGGGTGGGGTCTCGTCGGGGTCGCCTTCATTTTCGTCGACTGCGGCGGAGACATGGCGCGACGGCTCTTTAGGAGTCGACGACAAGCCGCCTTCTGCCGGGTCGGGAGCTTTTTCCATGCCCGCAGTCACAGTATGTGGCGATTTTAGCCGGAATGACGGGTCACGGCGATGGAGATTTGTTTAATTGAGAAGAATGTTTTCGCCGCGTCTCCTGGAAGCGCGGCAGCGGGGCGGGAGGCAGCAATTGAAGTTGGGCCCCAATGCCGACCGCGAACAGGCCAATCGAGCTGGATCGTACAGAAGTTATTGTTTTCAGATTACCGAGATGAAAATTATAGAGATGCGCTACGCAGAGTGCTCCGCATTTCGTTATTAGGAGGTATATCTCTAGATTTGAGCGAGCTTTTGAAGAAACCGATATGGCAGGGGGCTGGACGAGCGCCCGCGAGCCTGCAGAAGACCCACTGTGGACGACAAGTCTACCAATTAATTATTGTGCTGTCCGCCCCCGATTGGAGCCCTCGTATTCGCGGGGAAACAATTTTTTGGTATGCATGAAGTGATAAGTCGAACGTAAGTTTTGCTTCCATGTCCTTTTCTCCTTCCCCAATTCCGCTTAATGGTTTCAGTACAAGATCTTTAGATATATGCCGTTACTACAAGCAATCTAACTAAGTTTATCTAACGCATTGAACTGCTAAGTAACCACGAACCAGTAATTCTATGGCTCGTTTCCATTTACACATGGACTGTTGTAAAGACATTATTACTCATTTATTCGCATATTAGAGCCGCTCGTGCCTCCGCATGTGGCGTATGAAATAATTTCTTTCAAGCGATGCACATTTGTCAAAATGCCGCGGCAAACAGAAGACCTCCTGCCACTGCAGCCGACGGCCGCCCTTCTTTGCCGGGGATGAAGCTAGGCTCGTGCTCTAAAAGCCCTTCCAGCGCCGACCGTAGCTCTCGTTGAAGATACGGCGATGACGCGTATGTCCCTGCAGCGATAAAATGCTTCATCAAAACCAAGTCAGCGTACATTCCCCATGCACTAGATATGTACCGTCAGAAGGTGGCTTTCTCGTTCCACTTACCGCGACAGGCCTATTTTCGTCATATGACTCTAGGACGCAAAATAGGGCGGTCTTGATAATCGTCTCTACGGAAGACTTAAAGCAACCTTCAATTTCGTCTTCTGTAAACTGCAAGAAGCCGTTCTCGAGGCCGGGAAAGTTAGGCGGGAGCTCGACCTGGATGTTCCACGCGGTGTTGCCCTCCGGGAAAAAGTTGGGTAAGATGTGCTCCCGAAACTTGGTGCAGCACGCCTCGCTTATCGACTCTAACGCCGATGATCTAATTTTGAGCTTGTACTGTGACACTACCTTGTGGATCTTCTGCCGAGCCAAGTGTGAAAACTGTAAGCTCGCGTTGACGAGGCTGCAATGCGACTGAGTGTTAGCAGTGCCGAATCCTAATGTTGAATGGGGAAGAGGGGGGTTGCGTCTCACCCGCAGTTCTCGGCTTTGGGCAAAGCACCGGTTGGAGCCGGAGCTAGGAATGTTGGGCTGTCGGAGCCCTCGGGCGCATAAATGATGAGCCGAGACGCTTCCACGAAAACGTCGTCACAGTTGAGGACAACCAAAACTTGAGAGCCATAGGAGGATGCTGACGACAGTACACCGTTGTGTACCTTACTGTCCGAGAAAATGAAACCCGTCGCGACGGCTAAGGAGCGAGGTATCACCCGGGCTTGGGCAAACAGTGGCACTTGGCTTAGTACTCCCCATAGTTCTAATTTAGCTCGGTGCATCAGAATATCAGGAAACGAGACGACCACTTGTTCCCATGTTTGGTCGGCCAGGGGGTCGGAAGCTCCCTTCGCTGAAATAGTGTCTACCAAAGAACTCTCGACGCTGCCGAGAAACTTAGATACGGCTTTCAGAAGAGTCGATGGATTTTCGGTCAAGGGGACGATATCTGAAGCTGTGGGCGATGATATATTTGGGCTTCTTGGCGTCGTGACTTCCACATCGGGTACAGCTCCAATTGAAGACTGCTGAAGGGAACAAGAATTAATCAGCGAGGCCGGTAGGGGTTAGAGAACAGAAAACTCACCACGTTGTGTCCGCAATTCACATATACCGCAGCTCCACTGCCGAAGGAAATTGCTGCCATTGCACCAGATACAGTGATGTCGATGCTGATAACTTTCCGCAGTTCTAGGGACGGCCTTGTTCCCACAGCCGAAATGTTTACAATAGGCTCGGCAATTCCCCCCTTCCCGCCACTTGATCCAACCATCCACCGGAATGTTCGCGGCGAAGTTGGGAGACCTAAGCGCGGCGAAGAGCGGGCTGGAATGAGAGGAGGCTGTGATGTCGGTATTGGCAGTGCATGCGATGCTCGGGAAACATTGGCTGGAGTTGGGGGCGGCGCCGGTGCGGGAGGCCGCGTAATGGGACTGAGAGGACGGAGCCTACCGACAGGACCAAGCCCTTTGACCGCAACAGGCGAAGGGGGAAACACTTCCAAGTCTGAATACCACTCCGGATCCCGGGCCGCCGGAGACGGCGCTGCTGGAGGCACCACTGGAGCGAGGCTATCCGCCTTGCATTTCGCTTGGACCGGCCAAAATGGCACAATCGAGTCGGGGTAAAATTTGGCACTCCTCCAAGCATTATTGAGGAGGTTAAAGGCTAGGGCTTGGCCTCTGTCGGAGAAGTCACCATCCCTCCCAAGAGTCGGGCTGGGTGGGATGTAAAATTGCTTCCCTGTATCGAACTGCGCCCAATTCTGCCCGGAGTACTCGTCCTGTGAAGTGGCCGGGACAGGATGCACAATCACAGGCTGCTTCTGACTGTCTGTATCCGTCACGACAATCTTACCTGTGTCGAAGTCGCTAACTTCCTTTCCAGATTTTTCGTCGCGAAGTGCGCGTTGCTGCCCGCTTTGGCCCGTACTGTTCAGGTAAGGTATGGCCGGGACTTGGTCTGGCTGAGGGCTTCTTCGGGTTTTGTGTTCCTCTCGACTGGAGTCTGTTGGGTTTTCGAGAGGTGACTGGCTCGCGAAGATGCTGGGAATCAAAGTCCGGTGCTGCAGGATGTACTCCTTCGCCGAAGAATGCTGCTCGGTATCGCATGACTTTGCGAGAGCGCGGAGATCGAGCGTGGAAGTTTTGGCGAGGGAGTGCTTAACAGCTTCAGCCTCCAGAGAGTTACCTTTCTTGTCGCAAATCACCGATAAAAGACCAAGTGATTCGTGGTACGCATCACTCCCTTTCCCCGATATACGCTTTCGGCCCTGAAGCGCAATCTTGCAGATGTCGTACGCTTCGGTGAACTGGCTCTTTTGCAAGTAAGCAATGGAAATTGCGTGGAGAATGTCGAACACTGGCGTGTTGCTGGGGCCCTTGGACTTGGTGAGAGCATCTACTGAGCTGTACGCTACGTCCCATTTGCCCTGGAGGCAGCAACAGATTGCAAGTCGCATCTTGAGGACCTTGAAATCTGCCGTCGAGCTTGAGTTTCCAGTCGAGCTTTCAATGGCCATTCGCAGAAATTCTTCGGCCCTGGCATATTCCTCCTCGTGAAATTTCTCCGCTGCAAGCTCCTCACAATTGAGAAGTATATCTGCCATATACTCTTCTCCAAACCTGTCAGATTCGTCGTCGCCATCGTCGTCATCGCCATTTTTGTCGTTTGGTCCTTCTCTTTCAGCCTCTTCCTTCATGCCTCCGTCGTGTTTGGCGAAGTCACTACCGGGCCTTTCAGACTCTTTCTCTTTGGAAGGGGTAACAACACGGGGGCTAGCCAGATCGGGAGACGTCATATTCGTTGTGCGATCCAGATCATCGTCCATTGAGGTGCTGAGATTGGTTGTAGTGTCATCTGTTGTCGTGGTTTCTTGGGTTTCATCGACGGTATTTAAGGGAACTGGCGACTGAGGATAGCGCTCATAGGCGGATGGCCTAGGTTGAGCTTGGGCCCGCCACTGATGTATTCGTTCTTTCCGCTCCTCGCTCAGTGCACCAACTACGCTGCCTCCGAAAGCAGAAGCTCCTCCGTCTGACCCTCCTATCCAAGCACCAGTCGCCGTTGTGACCTGCGGATGCATTACATGGGCGGGACCGGCGTTGGCTCCGTTCCAATACTGTCCAGGTTGGAGCCCCCGTGGCGCGGACGGCCTTCCTCCGTATGCAAACGTAGGATTAGCACCGGGGAAACTACTGCTGTTGCGGTGATGCTGATGGCTCCATCCTCCAATCTCACTCGGCGAGAACGTGGCACTACTCGGTCCGGGTCCATATACCGTGCTTGCCGGACGAGGATGATACGGCGTTTGACGATCCCAACGGGTTCCTTGCCCACTTTCGAATACAGTACTAGCAGTTGTACTGGCATTTGAGTGAAACTTTCTCGCCCGCTGCGCAAGTTTCTGAAGGTTTCGGCTCAAGCGATAGTGGCATTGATTTGACCTGCCTTCGGTCGATTGTGATGATCGAAATACGCACTCGAATAGCTCTCTCAAGCTCTGGAGCTCTCGGTAGATTGCGTCGGCGGTTTCGTGGTTGCGGAACGACAAAGATCTGTCAAGCATAGCGACTGTCAGAAGATCTCTTCTAATTCCATTTGATGTCGGCGTCGACAATGCAGATCTTAATCGTACATGTTCAAAACCTGAAGTGATATTTGCAATGCGTCATTTGAAATTTGGATTCTCGTGTTAAATTCGGCAAGATCTTCCACATGCATTGATATGCTGAACTCTAATTTCAGCTTCCGAAATATGTTTTTCTTGCTTCCTGCGGCCTTGATGTCCGTTACAAGTCGATCGAGGCCGTCAAGAGTCGTCACGCAGTCTAGCACGGCTACTTCGATCTGCACCCACATATCGTCGTCGATATGGGCCATGACCAGCCTAGAGCTCTGACAATCGCGGATTGTTTTCTCGACGGCGCTGACAAGTCCCAGGAGCCGCACGACCATATTCGAGAGAGTGGATATTCTGATATCGATGTTTTGGATTGCGTTCAAGACTTCGTATAGCCATATCGAAACCTGTTAGCAAATTCTCAGTCAGCTCCGAACCATAAGCGACAATATACGGTATAACTTCGACAAACAGCTCGACACGGGGAAAATGGCGCAATTCATATCGAACAAGCCTGGCCCCAGCCTGGTCCAGAAACGCACCTTGCTCGTAGTAATGACGAGGGAAGCCGCGGATGCTGCGATCCCGAGAGGATCCATCGTGAGTCTCAAGCTTCCAGGGAGGGAACGCCAGCTTCAGGAAGCAAAGTTGTAGCCGATTGTCATCTTTCAGTCGTCTTCGTTGCGGGATGGCAACTGAGGTGGTTGGAACCGCCTGATGGACACCATAAATCCAGTATCTACACAGTATCAACACGGAGCAGGCTCTGTGGCGTCCCATTTAGCCCAAAACCGTTAGTCGACAGCATACCCATATCTATCCGATGCGACCTGCTAGCTGCTTATATAAGCGGCTTCAAATACCCTACGGCCTTCACCCTTACAAGCTGGTTAATACTCTATATTATAACAGCTTCAAACACAGCTATATTTTTGGGAGCAGTTAGTTGTGTTACGGTCTTTTGCTTTAGGCGGCTTGTTTTGCGTGTGCGGCTTCTTCCGCTTGTAGGGATTCTAAAGATGAGCTCATAGGGAGCACAGACGAAGTTTGAAAGGAGTAACCGCTACACCGTTGAAGAAATTCCTCGGTGCTCGCGTATCGCCACTTCCGCCTTTGCCTCCTGTGTCTTATTTTACTTTTATACACTGTCTTGAATTTGCTCCCGTGCCGCCTCCAGTGGGGGACAAAGGCCATGTACGGGGTGAAGGTGGCCACATGAGGACATATGTTGGCTAGAGGTCGCAATACAAATAAATTACTACACTAGGATCGAAAGGGCTTTATTACGTCTCGGTTTCATGGAGTTGAAGCTGGGAGTTGTTCAAGAGCT
>Ga0247774_1000806_pt1 | contig 15821 bp, 11 predicted proteins | sample UWRJL001104B6_FD_179933 | JGI IMG/M metagenome (GOLD analysis project Ga0247774, IMG submission 179933) | Plant litter microbial communities from Arlington Agricultural Research Station in Wisconsin, United States - UWRJ-L001-104B-6 | ecosystem: Environmental > Terrestrial > Plant litter >... | reverse complement strand
CGTTTCATAAACGCAACGATAACGATAACGAGTTAGGGTTATCGGGGTTGTTCGGTGTTTCAACCACATCCCGCGGGCAGCCGACCACTTACATGCCGCCGCCGCCAGATCTGGGAGGTGGATTGATTATTAGCCGGCGACGATTCCCAAACCTAACCGGCAGCTTCTGGCGCTGGCCCGCCGGTCGCACGCTTTGGGCGCGCCTGATAAGGAACAAGGCGGCCGAGCATGTTTTTTTTCTTGGCCAAAAGTTTGAGAGAGTTGGAGGCTGGGTGAGAGACACACTTCTCAGGTCGACGATACCTCCATTGCGACCTGAAGGGCGGAGACACACCCCTTGACCCCGTATTTCACGGGAAACGGCTGGCTCCCATCGACACTCCTACACGACGGATATCTGGTGTATTCTGGAGAGAGAAAAAAAAACTGGTGGCAATGTCGGTAAGCGGGGCCCAGGCTAACCCGTCATCTTTCGTGACCCGTGAGGCTGCGTAGACAAATGTGTTGAACGGTGGGAACGCAAACAGCAGCCATGATCGCCCCCGATGCGCCGCTCGAGAATCTCGTAGCCCAGGAAATTGGGATTCAAAGCCAAAATGTCGCAAAGGATCAAGAGGCCGAGTCAAGAGGAAAAAGATTCTGCACCTCATCGTTGCCGGAGTCAAATCTCTTGGCGGGGTCATCTTCATGGCCACACATGTGTTTGATCGACTTCAGACACGCACACATGTCAGCCCCTTTGGCCGCCCACACATTGATGGTCGTCCCAAAACACCAGACAGACTTCGGATGAAGACTCGGGAGTAGCAACTTTCTTTTAGTCTCTCGCACCTTCTTTTCACGACATGTGTTCCCCGCGTCCACTTGGAATCAAAATATTTAACTGATAGTCATTCCCTCTTTCAATACATGATTTGCCTCGTCAGCTCTTTCCAACTCTCGCATCCTCCGATCTCCCGGTCTATCTTAACAATCCTTTCAACCCATCAATCAAACACTCATTCAGACACTTGCCATGCGCCTCTCTCTCTCTCTATTGCTTTCGGCGGCAGTCGCCTTTGGGGCTAGCATCCCCCCGGTGAGGCGACAGCAAGAACAGCTCGACAGGGTCTTCATTGGCGTCCCCGGCTCCATACTGGTCACCGAGTTTGATGGCGCCAACTTCTTCCTGGTGGCCAATGCCTCTGCCGACGGGACCAACCCCAGCTGGATGGCCTTCCGCCAGCCCAACCTTCTCTATGCAGTCGACGAGTTCAGCACCAACACAAACATCTTCACGGTAAGGCAGTCCACCCGAGAAAGGCCGGGAGTGTTGGAGAGCATTAGCTGACCTGCCTAGTTTGACTTTAACACCAACGCCCTTCAGCTGACGCAAACGGCTCAAGGCTCCAGCGGTGTTGTGCATCTCGAGTTCAACCGCGACCAAACCCGACTGGTCGGGTCCTCTTTGTAAGTTCACGGCCGCCTCGCCAGAGGTCGAACCGTCTGGCTGACGCAAAACACAGCGGCGCAGGCATGATTGATATCTGGGACATCACCGATGGCACCCTCACGCTCATGAAGCAAATTGCATCCAATGACCCCCTTGGCCCCAACGCCAATCGCCAGGAAGCCCCCCATCCCCACCAGGCTGTTCTTGACAACACTGGCCGCTTCTTCGTCGTCAACGACTTGGGGACAGACACTCTTCTCGTCATCGACTCGGAGAATGACCAGTTCGAAGTCGTAAATCGCGTCCGCGTCACTCCGGACGGCTGCGGCCCCCGGCACGGAGCCTTCTTTCCCCGCGGCGCCGACGCAGCCACCCACTACATGCTGCTCTGCGAGATGCTCAACCTGGTCGAGGTCTTCCAAGTCACCTACACCGACAACAACATGCAGTTCGTCCCGGTCCAGGTCCTGAGCACCTTCGGCCAGGATTCCCCTCCCGTCGACCTCGCCGTGGCCACCGCAGGCGAGATTGTCGTCTCGGCTGATAACCTCGACGTCTACATATCCAACCGCAACACGGGATTCGACACCGACAGCATCAGCCACTTCCGCATCGTAACCGCCACTCCCGGCGGGCCTATCTCGCTCGAGTTCAGCGAGTCGACGTCCTCCGGGGGCCGCGTCCCGCGCATGTTCAGCCTGTCGGCCGATGACAATGCGCTCTTCTCGACGAACCAGGACACCGGCAACGGCCTTGTGGTGCTGGCCCGCAATGCCAATGGTCAGACCGTCTCCCTGCAGCAGCTCGATGCCCAAGTCGAGGCCGCTGGCACTCTCGTTGACAGCCCTCTCGCTGCTGTTCCCAACGACGTCTTCGGCGCCGAAAACGCCGGTCCCCAGTTCGTCATGCAGGTCCGTGTCCAGGCTTGATGACGAGTCTTAGGTCATACCTTGGGGTTGACGCCTCGGCAAGGTACCTAGCCATGAATGAGGTGCTCGAAATTGCATAGCGCAGGCGTTTGTGGTTGTTGAAAAGGCCGGAGAAACTCCATGGGCAGCGAGGATGCTTCGATAGTACGCGGAGACAACATGGACTTGGGGAGAGCCGCCTGTAAGGAATACGCTTTGGTGCTGGCGTTCAGGATACCGACGAATCTGTGCTGTTTTTCTAGTTGTAAAGCATACTCTAAACTAGACGTTGTATAATTAGGGCATAGCAAAGGCACGAATGAAGAGATGAAATCGATTACATTCCATCCCAAGCTTGTGTGCCTGTGGAATTCTATAATGCCCTCACTGTATTTGAACTTCTACCCTATCGTATCGTGTCGTTAGGCTTAGGGTTGGGACAATGGTCTGTGCGCAAAATTATCTGGCAGCGTGACAGAGTGACACTCTCGGCCTCGGGCAATACCGCAAGAGGCACATAGCGCGGCGGCTGATCAATTTTCTCCCCGTCGACCGACTACTAGCGACTCCCCATCCTCCGCCCCCCAAACCAGATCAACCCGTCGCCGACATGCCTCCACGGCTTCAATTAGCATGGCGCATTCCGGCGTCATCTTTTGCACCCCAGCTCCGGCCAGCTGTGCCTGCGGTGTCGACCTTGCTTGCTCGGCTCTCCTTAGCCAACCACGCCAGGCAGGCACATATTCTCGGGAGCCTCAGCGACCGCGGCGCATCTAAAAACCGGAGACGAGTCGGTCGTGGCCCATCGTCTGGGCGTGGAAAGACGGCAGGAAGGGGCCAGAAAGGTCAATGGGCGCATGGCAAGGTCAAGCCGTGGTTCCAAGGTGGCCAGACGCCCCTAATTGTCACGCTGGGCAAGAAGGGAAAGGATAACCTGTACGTGCTTGGCAGTTCTTTGATGGGATTTGTATAGCGGTGCTAACCACGGTATTGGTGGCTGCAGACGCGCGCCCGTCATGTCGGTTGCCAACCTCGACCAGATCCAGGAATGGATTGACCTCGGACGACTCGATGCTAGCAAGCGAATTACGCCCAAGGAATTGATCCAATGCGGTATAATAGGAAATGTCAAAGACGGCGTTAAACTTCTGGCACGGGGCAAGGACAAGCTTGCGACTCCAATTGACATCATGATCTCCCGAGCATCGACCGAGGCAATCGATGCCGTGGAAAAGGCCGGCGGCAAGGTGGTGACACGATACTACACCAAACAGTCCATCAGGTGGCTCCTCGAGGGTAAGGCTATCAGCTCCGACAAACCGCTGCCGTTCGGGCCCGAGCATGTCGAAGATGTGGTGGCCGAGGCACGCGAGAGGGGCTTCAAGCGTCGGTTGCCCGATCCAACCAGTCGACCGGACATCGAGTATTACCGCGACCCGGCGCATCGAGGCTACTTGAGTCACACGCTGAAGCCGGGCGAGAACCCCAGTTTGTTCTATGGCGTTCCCAGGGAGAAGAGGTCGGTAAAGCCTTTCGTCAGGGAAGGGAAGTCGCGAAAGGGCCAGCGGCGCGTGGGCAAAGATCAGACCTTGTGGACCTTGTAAAATATATAGAGTTTGTATTTGTTACTAGCCGGAATGGTAATGCATCTAGATTTATCTATACATTTTGTTGATAGAGAAGTCTCCGTCTCCTATCAACCTCTCGTCGAGCCAGAGTGCTCGAGTATTCAAATCTGAGGCTCGAACTTTGTGCTGTCGTTGTGCCAGTCACCAAGCTCGACCGAAGTTTGTAATGCGCCCTACTGGAGCCGGTAGGCCGGCCAGCTGGTCGGCAAACTGGGTAGTGGGTGGTTGCTCATCAATAACATCTGGCTCAAGAGGTACAGACTTGGGATGTCCAGAGGTCGACCTGAAGTTTCAAATTTGGAGCTTCCAGGTCGCTGCATCATTGGACCGTTAGCGCGAGCTCCTGACCCGACAGTGAGTTTATGGCTGTTTTTTCGGGCTGCACCCCGCTGCAACGGCAAGTGGGCAATCCAGTCCCGCCTCGGAGCTCCAAAGTAAAGAAGTCCTGCTGTAACTAGGTAGACCGAACCCTGAGCCAGCCACTTTTAATCGAGACTGCAACAGCGATCCTGCACTGACGACTCCAACCACTGCGACGCAGTCGCATCCATGCCTACATCTCTCCAAGTCGTTCTTGCTTTCGACCATCCCAATATCGAATTCGAATAAGACTGCACTTTCTGCGGCTTTAAGTCACACGTGGCCTTGTCGCGTTCGTTGCGTCCTCTACACGACTAGTCTTTCTAGTCTATGTGCAGCTCGAAGTCTCCTCTCTCTGGTCGTATTGATTACGTCTTTGGTGAACGTGCACCGTCGTACGAAACGGACGGTTCGGACGATTTGCATTGCGTTCTAGAAGAGACTTCCCGTACAAATCCTCGAGTCGACTTTAAACTAGCCTCGGTCGAAGCCGCGATCCTCTAGCTACCTCCTAGTCGAGCACCATGTCCCTCTTCGGAGCATCCCCACCGCGAGAGCCCTCGGTGGCTAGCTCCCGCGGCCGAGGGCTTTTCGACGACGAACCTGCCTCCAAGACGTCTAGCTCTCTCTTTGCCGATGACGACCTCTCGGGCTCGGGCGGGTCCCCTTGGGACATGCCTACACCACGGAAACAAAAGTCCCGCGCCGAGCTGGTCCGTAACTTGCTACCACGATCCGACGTCCCCGACGAATACATCGAGCTGTTCGACAGCGTCATGAAAAAGCATGGCGGCCGAGGCGACAAGATTGGCGTGGGAGGGCTGACTGGCGTATTCTCGGCGGCGAGAATCAGCGCCGAGCAGCAGACCAAGATCATGGGCATAGTTGCACCTCCAAGAGATGGTGACATTGCTGTAGGTCGAAACGAGTTCAACGTCCTCCTTGCACTCGTGGGCCTCGCCCAGGAAGGAGAGGCTGTTAGTCTGGATGGCGTAGACGAAAGGCGAACAAGTAAGTGTCACTATTGCAATTCCATGCGAATCACAGTTCTTGCCATCGTTCAAAGCTGCAAACCCTCGAGCATCCAAAGTGTGCATTACGCGCAGCCAGCTAGATGTTACTTGGCTGTGGTTGCCATCGACAGCTCCAGATCCGGTTTTGAGACCGTCGCCCCTCATAGGCTTGGAGCATGCCAAGTTATTGGCTGTGTTTGACCTGCCAGCTGAGCAGACGCACTGGACGAAGGCGTGCAGGCCAGAGCTCTCCCGCTACCAAGTCCGAGGCGCTCTGTACCTCTGCACTCCTACAGTAGTTTGCTTGCAGCTGGGTGACGAATGTGTTGTTTTCCTGGCCCAAGCTGCAACCGATTCAAGGTGGAACCCCATCAGACTAATTTCATCTGCCATAAACCTTAGACCTCCCTCGGCCCAAGCTCACGGGCTTCAACTCGTCCCCTGTGATGGCTGTATCGGACCTGGCTGCAAAACCACCACAAACGCCCGTCACTCCACCCAAGCTATCAACATCGTCCTCGCCGCCGAAGCCAAAACCTTTCGGCAACCCGACCATGGACTATCCAGATAACGACACGGATCCATGGAACACGCCCGACGTGCACAAGGGGCACAATCACGACTCGGTGCCCAAAATCAATGGAGCGGCTGCAGCTGCTGATAGCTCTGAAGTCCTTCCTACCGAAACGTACACCTCGATGCCGACGCCCACAATAGCCGGTCGGTCCGTGTCCCAGTACGCCAATGTCACTCGGGGCTCCGGCGAGTCACCCGCCAAGCAAGGCGCAACACCTTCGACACCAGGCGGCAATGGGGCTTGGGGATATTTCGATGCGAACAACCCCAGCACCAGCTTCAACGAGCCAGCCCAGAATAACAATGTCCCAAGCACGTTTGGTGGAAGCGGCGGTGGCCGGGAGCCAGGCTCCAATGCTCCTCCGTCCATCCCTCGAGCTGTTAGCAGTGGTCGGACCGGAAACTCGTTGGAGGAGAACATCGCGGTTGTCTTGATGCCGGAAAAGGAGGGCATGTTCATGTTCCGGCACCACAACTACGAGGTGACAAGTACCAGGCGAGGCTCCAAGGTGATTCGACGCTACAGCGACTTTGTATGGCTGCTTGACTGCCTCCACAAGCGCTACCCCTTCAGAGTGCTCCCGCTGCTGCCGCCGAAGAGGGTTGCTGGTAAGTATTTGGCCGCAAACAACCCCCTGCCCACTTGAGGACGTGTCTGACGCGTCTGTCTCTCTAGTCAACGGCAATCATCTGTCCAACGATGGAGCCTTTATGGAGAAGCGTCGGAGAGGCCTGGCGAGGTTTCTCAATGCTCTCGTGCGCCACCCTATCCTGGGCCAGGAGACGCTTGTGGGCATCTTTCTCACGGTACCGACTGTCGGTTTGCCCTCGACCTGCCCCAGCATTCGCCGCTAACACGTTGATAGGAGCTGGCCGTTTGGAGAAAGCAGGCTACGATCCAGGTGCAGGAAGAGTTCGAAGGACGGCCGCTGCCCTCGGACCTTGAAGACTCGCTACCGAGAACACTTGAGGATCTCTTCGACCGAACACGAACAGGAATCAAGCGGTCCGCCGACTTGTACATTAACATCTGCAATGTGATGGACAGGCTGACCAAGCGCACCGAAGGCGTAGCAGCCGACCACGGCCGTCTCGCCGTCTCCATCGAATCGGTGACCCAAGCCAGCGCCGATTGCTACGCCACTGACACGAATGAGGTGCCGCTGTTGAACGACGGTCTGGTGGCCATGAGCAAGCATCTCCGGCAGTCGCAGCAGCTGATGGAAGAAGAGGGTCGCGCTTGGGATCAGGGGGTCCTCGAGGACTTGAAGAGACAGAGAGATGCGCTCGTTAGCGTCAAGGAGATGTTTGAGCGCAGGGATCGGTACGACCAAGACAACATCCCCTTGCTCGAACGGCGAATCCAGAACAACGAAGCCAAGCTAGCAAATCTACGGGCCAAGCCAGAGGGGATGGTGAAGCCAGGCGACATTGAAAAGGTGACGGAGGCCATAATAAAAGTAGGTATCGGGTCCGTCCTTCGCTAATAGACACGGTAGACTAACTCCGGTGTAGGACAAGCAATCCATCGTTAGCCAACACAACCGCGCCATCTTCGTCAAGGAATGCATCCGCGACGAGCTCGTCTATTTCCAAACCACCCAGTACCATGTCTCGCGGTGGAACCAGGATTGGGCGCAGGAGCGAGTCAAGTTCTCGGAGCTGCTAGCCGATAACTGGCGGAGGCTCATGGAGGAGCTGGAAGGCATGCCACTCGGGGATTAGAGCCCTCCTGGGTGGGGTATCCCTGTCTCGCGGCCGGTCTCTGCGCTCGCATCAAGACGGTCATCGTGCAACTCGTATCGCACTCCCGGCGGTCCTTGTCCTGGTTCCTCCCGTGGCGCGAGCGAGGCGAGATCGTTCTGGTCGGCACAGACATCGCCAGTCGCCCGATGGGCTCCGCCCGCGACCGGGGCGGGAACATCGGTGCAAAGCCCCTGCGTTACGTCGACTGCTTCTTCACCGGCTACGGCGAATAACGGTGATGGCGAGGGACCGCATCAGGTTGCCATTGTGGGCAGGTTAATACGGAGGCAGAGAAAGGTTCGGATCCTGCCGCCTTCAGAGTAGGGGCCGATTCATCCTCCGCCGGAAGAAGTACGCGAGGGACCTTGCGATGTTTCTGGTTAGGTTGGGTTTCGCGGCGCCTGGGGAAGGGGGATTCTCCAGTGCATGCAACTGTTGTTGTTCGATTTGTAATATCTTTTATCATTGGCGCCCCCTTTTTTGTTGTTAATTCCTGTGGCTTCCTTCCTCGGCATGCTCCATCCCGAACAAACAGTAATTGCGTTTTGCCTTGTTCATTCCACTCCCGATACCCATTCCTTTTCGCAGGACGATGGGAAACAGGTCCTGGCTGCTATTGTTGTTATTATCCTCTCCCCCAACCAAGCCAGGATGGTGAGGGGGCGGATCACGGTAGTTTTGTTTTGTACGAGTGGTTGGTGTGTACAGAGTAAATTGAAGAGAAGATTGCCATGTCTCCCAATTGCCCCCGCCTGCGGTCGTCGTTGCTCACGAAGACATTGTGCATGCCCATCCATCAGTGGCAGATCCGCCTAGAGAAGTTGGGTGGTAGCTCAATGAAACCTGTCGGTAGTTCTCTTGCGCAGACTGCAGTCCGGAGTTACACGAGATCAAGAGCCAGCTACCCTTCGGCATGGACTGGCAGAGTGCGGACTAACCCTTTATGACAAGTCTTTATATATGTATATATATATATAAAAAAAGGAATAATGCAGGTCGCTGGACACAGCAGGTCAGCATCCCGACTCGGCAATCTCCCTTCGCTTAACCTCGCAACCAAGGTCGGAAAAACCAACCCTCCTCCACAACCGTTCCCCAAGGACGCCGGTGTCGCTGTCCTGTGTCGCCAAAGCCACATTCCTGGGCCGGCGGCCACCCCGGGTATTACTATCAATGCTTCTGGACAGTCTTTCTGTCCTCAAACCACCCTTCTCCCCTATTGTGTCGTCACTGCAGGCATTTCGCGCTTTGTTCGCTGCCGTATCGCTGTTGAGTGTTCCATCTTGGACTTTGATCAAGAAGCCATCGTCACCACCCTCGTCATAGCCTATAGGGGAAGGTCGTCCGAGGTTAGGAGCTCGGCATTCTTCCCCAGCTCGTCCCATTTCTGGTCTAGTTCTTCCACCCTGTTAACGCAACAAAGTTAGCAACCCGGTCTTGCTTGCGACGTAAAAGGGATGGGGGGAGGGGCCTACGATGTTGTCGCTTTGATGGCGATGCCCTGGTCCCGTAGCTCGCCCAACAGTCTCTTCTTGGTCCTGTCTCGCGCCAGGCACGCCGCAATCTCACTGCTACCGCTCGGCCCGTCCAGAGGAGACCGTATTGTGGCAAGTACCTTGAGGCTGTCGGGATGGTAGTTCACCTCAATAAAATCGCTGAAAGACGCCATGAAATCTACTGGAGGATCGTATGCGAGCCACGCCTTCTCCTTTTGCGTGCAGACCTGCACATCGATGTCGCCTCCTTCGCTGTGCCAGTACACGCGCGTGTCGACGTCTTCCTTCGTCTTGTACTTCGCCGTCCGGATCGAGACCAGGTGGAAGTCGTCTTTGTAAACATTCTCGCCCGACAGAGAGTCCGTGTCGGTATAGCCGTCGTACTCAAACTCGTCTGGCTCCTTTGGTCCATCTTGCACCTCTCTCATATCTTGTGCTGGCCCGGCATTTGCTCGGCTGGGAATCAATTCGCTAGGGAGTGGTAGTGGATTGCTCGGGAGCTGGAGTTTTTCGCCGGGCCGCACGATCTTTTCGCTAGGGAGTGGGAGTGACTCGGTGCGGAGTAGGCTGTATCGCGTCTCGGCCGACACGGGCTGTTGGAGGGTTTTGGGTCGCTTTCGGTAGGGCCTGGTAGGCGTGTTGATCGACTCCCTCCTGCGAGCCCTGGGTCCGGCATCTTTCCCACCCGAGGGCCGTCCAATATTTCCGAAGCCGCTAAGCTTCCGTAGCTTCCCAAGCTTCTCGTCGTGGTACAAATCCTTCACCGTCTTGGCAAGATTGAACTTGTCGCCCTGGGCAAGCATGTGTTCGTATAGTCTGTGTCGGAGCCAATCGACGGGCGTGACACTGATCTTGAACTTTTCCAGTTCCTCGATGGTGTTGATGAGACGGAAAAGTGTATCGTAGGTAACTAGGCTAGGTACCATGTACTTCTTGGACACAAGCTGGTACGGACTGATGGATCCCTCCCTGAGGTATCGGATAATGGAGTGGCCACGTCGTACCTGGCGGCCCAGGAGGAACTTGCTATTCTTGACGTCCTTTTTGAGAGCATCGGCATGCTTTTCCTCGTACGACGTCAGCACGGTTTGCGTCGCCTGGATGGGTTCTTTCCAGGTGTGGTCCCAGTACGGGTGTGTCGGGTCAATCTTCTCTAGCGGGACGCCCTCCATAAAGTCGGGATACGTGTAGACGCGGCCGTCATGACGCATGACGATGGGCGGGTTCACCAGCTCTTCCTTTTCTTGCTCGGTGAGTTCGGGCGTGTCGTCAGAGGCTGGCGGTGAGTTTGCTGCCGAGGCCGGTCCAGCCCCTCCACCGGGAGCCGTGGCCGCGACAGCAGAGTTTCCAGAAAAGTAGGGACTGTTCATTGGAGCAGCCGAGGCGGCCCCCGCCGGGGTCCAGGCAGTGGCCGGTCGTGGCATCGGGCCCGTTGATGCGGATGGTGTCAGCGACAGAGGTGCGGCGGTAGGCGCCAAGGCACGATGGACAATGGTGTTCACTGCTCCATCAATCCGGCCACCGTCGATATCCATCATCATTGGCAATTCGTGGGCGCCGTTCCTGACTTCGTGGCTACTCGGCTCCGAGGCCGACGCGTGACATGGCGTCTTATTCCACTCGCAGTTCCCACACTTGACAAACTCACTTCCCTGGGCCTTGACACAGCTTGCAAAGGGGCCGGCAAAGACCCGGTCCGATGCCAACGAGGCGTGACACGACGCACATGGCGGCGACTGTGTGATTCCGGTTGCTTGGATCATGCAAGCAATCCATTTGGAGCATTTGGCGTCGGTTTTTTCATATACGACATCGAGGTTTGCCTTGGTAAACTTTCGTCCCTCGAGAATAACAACCTTCCGTTTGATATCGAGATCTAGCATGATGTCGATCCAGTGGTTATGGGCAGGAATCTTCATGATAGGCCCGATGAGATCACCCTCCGAGTCCACTACCACGGCTCCGGTGAGGTTTTCTGCCATGTTCGTATCAGCTCCTGCCGCGGGGGTCCGATGATGAACGGTGGCCCCGACAGTCTGCATCTGGTTGACCAAATCCAGGTCGATAGGTCCCTCGGACCGTTGACTCTGAAAGTGGTTATGCATCCGCTCGCGCTGGTCCGATCGCTCGAGCCTGACCCGCGACATTTCTAGCTGATACTCATCATTCAGCCGGGCAGCTTCATCTTCCAGCTGAGCGATTTGGTCCTCGACACCCCGGAGCCTCTTTTCTAGGCCCCACTTCTCCCGCTGGCAGTTTTCGAGGCGAACGTTGAGCGCGGCCGACCTCTCGACGAACTCCAGCTCTCGGTGGTCATCCTCCCGTTGTTGCTTGCGCTTTTGCTCGGCAAAGAAGCGCTCCTCCATGTCGTCCCATGCCGCCCCTTCGACGCCGCCAGCTTCAGCATGCACATCAACGGCCATTTCGGATGACGTTCATTAAATGTGCTGCCATGTGTCTTGGTCCATTGGTGTCCGTGAGAAGGGTGGCGAGGTGGCGACCAGCCAGCCGAGACGGATGCGGCACTGACAGTGGCCCAACAGGTTGGCGCGAGGAAACTCGAAATCTTGCCTGATGGGAAAATGAGTGATGATGATAACGTCGCACAAGACGCGAATAAGACGAGTGACAGCGTTGGCACGCGTGAGCTCCCGCGACAGGTCAAAAATGATGGTGAGCGGTGGAGTCCAAGAGGTTGCGCTATGCGAGGCGACGGGGTCGGTTAAAAACCGACGGTGAAAGTGAGTTGGCACCTCAGCTCCGAATTGTATGTAGTTGAGGGCGAGGTTGCGCGAAGGCGTCAAGGCGTTAAATATAGGCGTGAAGCCTCGAAATGCGGCCGCGACGGGTCCTATCTCAAGGGGAGAGTAGTCGCTGTTGATGCGGCCTGTCTGCTATATCAGGGCAGCGTGAGGGCAGATTGGTTGGCAAAAAAAAACAGGTGTGACTGCAAGTACCCAAGTACAACCTGTCGAGGTCTTTTTACGGACGTAGACTATGGCATTGTTCAAAGTCGAGTATTTGCAGGGAGCGTTGAAAAGTTGCAGAGTCCGCTCAAAGGCACAGAGGCAGCACCAAGCACAACAGCACAACGACGTAGTTGGTCGGCGGGCGGCAATCGCTCGGGTTCTGTCCCAAATGGGCGAAAGGCGACAGCAGCCCAAAGGGGCAAGGGGCACAATTTCATATGTCCGATTAAGCTTTCCCACAGAGCTGGCCACAACTTGAGACAGCAACGGCATAGCATAGCATAGGTAATGCCCCATAGCGATTGGAAAAGCACCCACCAGGGCAGTGAAGGCACGCATCCTCGTACCAAGGCATTGTTATCCAGGTACAAAGGTACACTAGCTGACTAGTACCTTGCAAAGTAACTAAGGAGCGGTGCATTCCTCAGCAATCCTGCCGTATCATCAACTAGCCAGTACACTAGTGACAGCAGCAGGCAAGTCCAGAGGAGATTGCTTCTGCAGGTGGTGCTGAATATATCAGTCTTGGCATTGATTACTGGGGTGCGGCCCACCCGCGACAAGTTACGGTGGGGTCTCTGCTAGTAGCGTAGCCAAATGACAATCTGAACTTTCATGTTCCAGCTCGAGGTGATCTGCCGCCGGGCTTTACGGCTTAGAAGTCTTGTGGTACTCTAACCATTTAAGCTCTTTTAAGCCGCAATTAGCATGGATCCTATCTTTTCTTGAGGTCATGCCACAATATTCAGATGAGCTACTAATCCAACGGTACAGAGGTACAGAGGTACACAAGGGGCTTCGAAGCTGCACCGTCACGCTGGAGGAAAAGTGGTCAGCAAAGGCACAAGGTATTATATGCGGTCCTCATTGTCTCCACCTGACGCGTGTAACTGAGAATATATCGGTAAAAGTCTCCGATCGCTGTGCCTCTGGCAATCTGGTGCCCGAGATTGTCGGATAGGCTTGCGACTTACAGGTCCAACTAGTCCAAGTAGCACCAACTTTAAGGCAGGACTACTAGTTGGGATCCCTCGCTTCCGGAGTTGCCTTGGTACCTCTACCATGTGGCCCCAAAATATTGCCGCACATGTAATCCCAACAAATGGCATCCGGATTTGGCATTTTCGATGGCCGCTTTGAAACCTGGAGCCAACCGACGTGCCATCACAATGACACAGCCGGCACAACTGCCAGGCGGCACGGACTTCTTACCGCCCATTGTCTGTTGGCGGGAAGATGGGAACATTGAAGCACTTGTTGATCACCCAAGCCAAGCGGCGCTTCCACGTCGCCCCGGATAGGGTGTCCCGGCGGCGAGCTTGAAGTTGGCCGGCAGCACTGAGCGTCCCAGATCAGAAGCTCCGGCCACTACGCTGAACTTTGCGAGTACGAGGTAGGTATCAACCAACGAGTCGGAAGTCTCTACCTATGGAGACCCGGCCCATATATTAGTTGCATCTATGCTACAGCTAGAACATTGGTGCTACATGTGAGCACAATAATTGCCACTGCGAGTCCTTTCGAGAATCCTTCAGACCCTTGCCTGGTCGCCCAGCACTGGCCGTGCCTTGCCTTGCCGACTGCTACCCGTCGCCTAACATGTGAATGCATCTCGGATCGTGAAGCCTAGAAACGCCTGGCCTCAAAAATAAACAATGGAATATGCCCTCAACGCCTGCATCCTAGTATCTATAATTATCAATGAATTCGTTTGTACAAGATCCCCCTCGCCACGACCCATTAAACAAGTCTTCGCTCTCTTCGTATCCTGCTCGCTACTTGGCCTGCGAGAATCGTTGCGCTGTGGGCGAGTAGGGGTGATCGTAGGCACTGGAGTGTCCGTAGGGATCGTCGCCGTACACTGTGGCTCGCCTCTCGTCTTCGGGCAGCAGTTCCTTGACCTCCCAGTTGTTCATCCTCGTGCCGACAGAGAATTCGAGATCTTCCTTTGTGATGGAGTCCCAGTACTGCCGAGCGAGTTAGCCTACCCAACCATGACACCGAGGACGGGGAAACCGGACACACCTTGTAAACCATCATGACGCCGAGCAGGTTACACACCGTGGCAAAGAGCAACCCGTCGAGGTAGTGACTAACGGCCATGCAAATCTTGGAGCTAAAGGCGTAGAGAATCACCTGGCCAATGACAAAGAAGAAAACGCCAAAGGCAATGTCACCCAGTGGCCAGCGGTCTTGTAGCGTTCGGACCACGAGGAAGACCTGCATGGAAACGTAGACGAAGAGCTGGATGGCGTTCAGGAGGTAGAGGACCACGAACAGACCGACCGTGTTTGTCGGTCCCAAACCGGCCCATGACTTGAAGGTCGCCAAGGACACGAGGAAGGCAATGACGAAAGCAACCAACGAGCAGATTCTGAGGAGCCAGACCGAGAGCGGGGTGCCGTCTTCGTAGAGCTGGAAGCCAACAAAACCATTGATGAGCAGGCAGGTGATCAGTGCGGAAGACAGGCCGCTCTGAATCGACACGAAATATGGGTAGGCTTGAGAGCCTGCTGGAATAACGCCCGCATCTATGCAGAGAGACGCAAAGGTGAGGAGCATGTAGAGGTAGAAGAAGGTGGTAATCTCCTTGCGGCCTGGAATCCGTCAGTACTCCTGCTCTCGGCCAGGTCAACATGACACGACGAGAGGAAGGTTCCACTTACCAACGGCCGTGAACTTGCCACGGACGTGGAGAACCATGATGACAGTCATGACGAGCGCCACAATGTGCATGGTGCTCGCGGCGCCCTGGAAAATGATTGTATTTGCAAGTTCGATATTTCGTGCATAGCAGTCCGGCTCGATGCCAACGTTGTTCGACACTTCAGTGGCAGGACCTATCGAAGCACAGAGCGGTATGGGCGCCGTCTGGCAGAGACTTGTAAAGTCTCCAAAACCGCCCGACATTTTGTCCTACTGATTCCGGTGTTTTGAAAGATTCGACAAGCCCTCCCTCAACGTAAATCGACTGAAATCGAGCTAGGCTATTCACTGCCGCACAGCAGACGCTCGCAACAAAGTCGGTCGCCAGTCGGTCGCTGTTGATTCGTTTTGCCGATTTCGACTAGCGTGGTACGGCTTCGAGATGGAATGCTCGATCGGTTGGAGAGATAAATCACCCCAACACAGGGCTTGAGCGCCTCGTCTTGGAGGCCAGGGATTCGGAATGTCAGAGGCAGAGACTGCGCTCCGAGAACGAGACACGACACGGCGTTTCAGGCGGCTTGAGGATAAACGAGAATGATGGACGGTCGGCCTGCGCCTAATGTTGGCATCGATGGGAGGCGTTTGGCAAAATACTGGATGCTACTCCGTACAGATATGTCGATGAGAGGGAAACGAGGGTGAGGTGGTTCGGAACGAACGACAATGTCGCAACGACACGATTGACAATGGTGGACGAGGCCGTTGCTGGACGACGAGTGACGGCGGGTCGTTGCTGAGGAAAGGGAGCGAGGCCAGAGGCTGCTGAGCCGAATTTTGGCACAATTCCCGCGTGTTGCAGGATTCGCAAAGCGTCCCCTGCTCGTATTGGCTAGATTTAGGCAGGCGGGCATGAATGGGGAGATGCCAAGGACGAAGTTACAGCGGTACGGGCTACTAACACGTCAATCTGGCAGAGCAACCGGAAACGCTATGACCATCTCTACCAACCGGACCAGTGCCGGTCCTCAAAGACTTCAAATATCA
>Ga0247774_1000805_pt1 | contig 15854 bp, 12 predicted proteins | sample UWRJL001104B6_FD_179933 | JGI IMG/M metagenome (GOLD analysis project Ga0247774, IMG submission 179933) | Plant litter microbial communities from Arlington Agricultural Research Station in Wisconsin, United States - UWRJ-L001-104B-6 | ecosystem: Environmental > Terrestrial > Plant litter >... | reverse complement strand
GGCTCAACTGAGGTATCTTATATGCAAGTGAACTCAACCCTACTTCGTTCTTATGCTTCTCTAAACCTTCTTGCGGTGGATGCTTGTGGATCAAGAGGGTGGCCGAGTGTCGGGTCCTTGTCTCGTCTTCTTTCTTCCCGCTGGCTACCTGCCACCTGTTCTATATGGTCTAATTTATCTCTTCTGTTTCTCGTTTGTGCACAGCCTTGACCTTTTCGCTGCTTGGAGATCTTTTCGGTTGAACTCATTAGGAGCAACAAAGTGTGCCTTTCTAGCGCTCCCTTTATGAACTAGGAGCGGAACTCGAAACTTGCAACTCTGTCGTAAAATGCATCATGGAAAGGGACAACCTCGTAAGTCGACGATAAACAACCCCTCTTACTCTATTCACTTCCAACCTCTTCCCCCCGATCTATCGTACTTCGAGCTTCGAAAACAGTGCGGCGATCTAACGAAAGTATAGTATACCGCGTACTTCCTGAATGAATAATAATCCTGGGAAAAAATAGCCAGTGTGGGTGTCCATTCGTTTGTTGTCGTCTTGGCTGTAATGAAACACCACCAACTCCCATGATGCAAATTGCTCATAAGCCATAAGCTTCGTGAAACCCAATTCTCCTACTTCCCCGAATCTATACCAAGCGGTGAAGGGTGCACCAAGTTTACCTGGAAACCTGCTTTTTTTTTTTTCACCTTTCGCTAAGACGGGGATGTTATCTCCTCGGCGTAGCTTCAAACCAGAACGAAAAGGTCAGGCTAATTTCACACGGGAGAACTTGAGCAAAAGTCATAACTTCAAGAGGAGGGGAGCCATACCGTTGACGAGCTGCCTCTGCTTGTTGAGCCAGCTCTTGGGCATGTCGCTTCTTCGCTGTATAACGACAAGGTTGCTTTGTAGGCGGGAGGAGAGGTCGTACCAAGCCGTCGCCACGCGGCCGTTTTCGCTTCGGAGTGCTTTGATGGCTTGTTCGGATTCGGCCTTCCCACTGTTAATTCCCCGCACGTTGGTGGCATGATACAAGGAAGAGAAGTCCAACTATAATAGACACGGGGGGGTACAGGAAATAGAGTACATGGATGGGTAGGGAGATATTAAAATGGTAGGGAGATCGTCAAAAATGGCCTCCGCGCTAGAGTCACAAACAAGACTCCGCACCACTCTGGACGACAAACACGAGGAAAGCTGAGCACACCGCGTTTCGCACCCACGTACCTTGTAAGATGCCGACACAGATCCCTCCTGGGCCGCCTTGAGCTTCTTCTGTAGCTCGTGTTTGTCGGCCAACGCCTGCTCCAGTTGCTGAAGAGTGAACAAAGACGTTAGCACAACCGGCTTGAACTCCAAATCCTTTTCAAATTGTCTCCCGATGGTTGACAGCTCAGCTCCACCCCCCTGTGAACATGGAAAAAATAGCCCCACCGCCGCCGCCACACGCTCGACTTTTAGTCTTGCGTCCGGGTCCCTTGCCAGGAGAGGGCATACAACGCGCGCCAGGCTGGATTTGGCTCCAGGACGGGATGTCCCGCGGCAGCGACGCCATGTGTATTTTCCAAAGACTGGACCCGCTGGTTTTGCCGTGGGTAGGAGCGGGCTCCGGAATGGTGTAGAGCCAAGTGTCTCGCTCGCTTTCGAAGTCACAACTCACCTCTGACCTCTCTTTAAGACGAATCTTCAACTTCTCATTCTTATCCTTGGAGTTCTTGAGCGCTCCTGCGTCGGCCTCGGGAAGAATGGCGTTTTCTGCGCGGTCGGACGGTGACTGCTTGGTATCATCAAGTTGCTGGCGATACTTATCCTTCGTCACAAGCGCCTCCAGCAGCTGTGCCCGCTGCTGCTCGAGCTCGACAGACGCCGTCTTCATCCGCGACCGCGTCATGTCAAGTTCCTCCCGTAGCGACGATGAGATGAGGGTGTCGGTCTGCTTGAGCTGCTCCAACGCGGCAACCCCGTCCTTCTCAACCGCCGAAAGGTCGGCTTGTGCCGAGATAAGATCACGTTGCCTGTCGGCCAGCTCGGCCTCGAGTTCTCGCGCCCGCTCCCGCTCGCGTTCAAGATCGAGATTGGCTTGCAAAAGCTGGCCGCGCATGTTCCCGAATACCTGGCTTCTGTGCTGGTCGTTAGCCATGACGTGGAACTCGCCAAGATCGAGCAACATCTCGATGCCGCGGACTAACCCTTCTCCAGACGCATTGCTGAGGAGAGCATTGATCTGCTCCTGGGCGAGCGTGTGCTTCTCAAACACGTCGTTGTACTGTTCCTGCATCTTTTTGAGCTTGAGCTGCGCCTCGTCGAGGTCTTGCCGGAGGTTCGACGTCTCGCCCGAGCCCATTCCTTTCCTCAGCAAAGCATTCTCAGCCTTGAGACGACCGACTTCCAATGCGACGCTGGGCTGCGTTCCGTCGGCGTCGCTCAGTTCCTGTTCCAGAGAGACACCCGGAGGCGGAACACCGGGAGACGCGATGGCCGAGTTGGTACCGCTGTTGAGCTGGTCTTGCTGCTCCTTGATGACGCGCTCGTCGTAGTTCAACTTGGCCTGCAGGAGCGTGTTCTGCTTCACGACCTCTACGTAGTCCAGCTCCAGCTGCTTTTTCTGGGCCGTAGCATCAAAGCAGGCCTCCTCGGCACGCGCGAGGGACGTCCGCAATTCGGTCAATGACCTGTCCAGCGTCTGGTACCTTTGGTCTAACTTGCTACTCCCCTCGACCTGTTCTTGCAGTTGAGACTTCTCAAATCTGAGGTTTTCCACCTCTGTGACCAAATGCTGCTGCGCCTCGAGCTTCTGTTTCAGCCGTTCGACCATGTTAGCTTTCCGGGAGAGATCCTCGATTTTTTGTCGTTGCGAGTCCACCTCATCCCGCAACTGCGTGGCGTCTCGGCTCTCTTGCTGGAGAGCGGCCATCTCGCGCGCGTAGTGTCGATTCTTGGTCTCGGCCTCCTCGAGCTGTGTTTCAAGCTGCGAAATCAAGTCTCTCTTTTCGTCCATCTCGTCTGCCATTTGCCGGATTGCCTCGGCGGCTTGGGATTCATCCTTGTTCGCCTTTTCGAAAACCTCGAGCTGCTTGCTCAGCCGTTCGTTTTCTTCTTTGACCATGTCATAGCTTTCCTTCATGTGTGAGTACCGAGTAAACGTATCTGCGGCTCTGTTCTTCAGCGTCTCATGCTCGTGCACCAGCTTGGAGTAGCGCTCCTCGAACTCGAGGTCGCGATCTTTTTCTGGTGCCGCGCTATCGTTCTCCTGCTCCTGATGTGCTACCAGCTCCTTCTTCTTTTCTGCGAGCAGCACCATGATTTCGTTCATCATGGCCGGATCATGGCTGGTCTGCATCCGTCGGACCCAAAGATTAGGGTCTGGGCCGAGAAACGCCGCCGTGAGGACAACTAGAACGAGCTGTGAGCAAAACTGGGTTAGCATTTCGGAGGCTTCCTGTGCTCTTCGGCATGCTGCTTCTCCCTCTTGGTCTTTGCAGCAGCGGTGCGGACAGACCTTGGCCATTTCTTCTGTGTCCGCGCCGTCCTCAATGTCGGCTAGCCGAGCCGTATTTGACAGAAAGTCAAGGTGAGGCGCCACATGGTGAATATAGCGAAAGAGCGCCTTGTAGACGACCCTCAAATTGTTCCGCTTGCTGACCCACGACGAGCCGGGGTTCCGGTCGATTTCGGTCTCATCGTCAAAATCGGGGTCGAGTTCGTGGACAAGCTGCGCGAGGATGATGCCGTCGGCGAGGTCCCGTAACGACCGGACGTCGTGCTTCGTCTCGAACCCGCTATTGACCTGCTCGCTGTTTAGTTCTTCTTGTTCCTCTTGCTTCCGACTTTTATAATATCCCTGGCTGGACCATACCCATTTGAGGAGCGCGGCCTGCGCGCCTTGGGTCAGCGTCATCTTGACTGCTCGCGACGTCTCGGCAGCCGCTGCGCACTTGCACGCGCCCTACCGAGGGCGTGCTATCGTATTGGTGCTGCGAGTCTGTAAATGTGGAAGCTTTGCGACGAGTTTCGTAGCACGAGATGATACCAGCCTCGCCCTGGTCGGATGGTTTCGTAGCTCTATTGAACGTATCCAAAAGGGAAAATAAGCAAAAACCGTTCACGAAGGAGCCAACGAATCGACATAGCTGGCTGTTGTCTAGATTTAAATGCCGTCGAGGGAAAGGGATTCGGGAAAGTTGCTAGACGTGTTTCATTGTCCGGGGAAAGACCTTTGTCCATTGATTATTTGCTAGCTTTGAATGCGTGGCTACCGTAACCCGAGCTTGTTCCTGGAAAGCCTGTTGTCCCGCAAGAACAACCACAGTCGGAGGACGCACCAATAAACCTGTTCCATTAAAGGCCGAATCTCATTCGCAAATGAGAATTATTCATCCGAAAAGAAGGGAAGAAATCTATACTTCTTAGTACTTACTCTCGACTATCATCAGAGTATGAGGCTCGACCAGAAGGAATGGCCCGTTAGATCCCTGCATTACCGCGCTGCCGTTGTCTGCCGTGCATTAATCCTGCATCTTGGCTTTAGTGGGTCGGGTTAAAAAGCCCGAGTCTGATATTTGCGGCTCTTTTATGCGCTTCTCTCTAGCCGTTGTGGCAGGTCAACGTCAAAGGTCCTGGAACGATATTGTCTGGAGCGACGCCATTTGAGAGGCAGCGGAAAAAGCTGGAGAGATAGTTAACTTCGTGGGCTCCCGCTTTAATCTGCAGCTATTTCGATGTCAATGAGTGGTACCGACGTCATAGGGCGCATATGGAAGAGACCCTCTCCTAACCTTATTTCTGCTCTAGGACTCGCGTTCCGGTTTATAACTCAAGGTAGACTATCCAAAAGCATTGGCAACGTCCACAATTACTACATTCTCCCCCCCCCCCGTCCTTTCTATAAATAAATAAAGCTATTGGCTACGCAGGTAAGGGAGGATTCTACTGCCGAATCTCTAGAATGTCCATTGCTATCCTGTTCCTTGACTTTGCCGCATCGAGAGGCCCGAGCTGTGTCACGTGATTCATAAGCCTTGAGCTCCCTCCGTGTGTGGTACCTGATTGGCTGTTCGCAGCGTTGCCATTAATTGAATTTTGAAGGTCGAAGGCAGCCTCAGCACACGACGACAGCCTTTCCATACGTGCAGACAGACTGCGACCCTTGCCTTTTCCACTCCCCATTTTCACTCTCCATGTCCATACCGAACTTCTCTGCCAAATAAAACCCCCAGTCATCGACCATGCCTGCCACCACCGCAGAGACGCTATCGATCGTCACCCGCAACGTTTCCGTCGCACCGCTCGTGCTGTTATCGGCCGTCGACCACTACAACCGGGTGATTCAGAAGGCATCCAAGAAGCGAGTGGTTGGTGTGTTGCTAGGCCAGAACGATGGAAAGAATGTGAGGGTATCGAACAGCTTCGCTGGTAAGTTTTTTTTAAGTTTTTTTTGGCGTTCCCCGGTCCTTCCTGGTGTCAGAGGGAGCTTTGTTTGCGCTGACTGCTGGGAAACAGTTCCTTTCGAGGAAGATGACAAAGACCCGTCGGTGTGGTTCCTCGACCACAACTACGTCGAGGGCATGAACGACATGTTCAAAAAGGTCAACGCACGGGAAAAGTTGATAGGGTGGTACCATTCTGGACCAAAGCTACGGGCGTCAGATCTGGAAATCAACGAACTGTTCAAGCGGTACACGCCGAATCCGCTGCTGGTGATTATCGATGTCCACCCCAAGGAGGCCGGCGTACCTACAGATGCCTACTTTGCGGTTGAGGAGATCAAAGATGTCGGTGAAGCCCTTCTTGCTATCAGAGATAGTCGTCTGGGGGTAGAGCTAACAGCGGACACAGGATGGAACAAGCACTTCGAGAACATTTGTCCACACTCCCTCCATCATCGAAGCCGAAGAAGCCGAAGAAATCGGCGTCGAGCATCTTCTTCGGGATATCCGCGACGTGGCGGTTGGGACCCTCTCGACGCGCATAACGAACCAGCTCCAGTCGCTACAGGGGTTGCATCTTCGCCTTGCTGACATTGGTGCCTACCTCCAAAAGGTGCTTGATAAAGAACTCCCCGTCAACCATGCCATCCTCGGCAATCTCCAAGACGTCTTCAACCTCTTGCCGAACCTATCAACACCCACTCCCAAGGGCGACGCTAAGTCGACGGGGGCGGGCGAGTTGGGATACGCCATGGGCATCAAGACGAACGACCAACTCATGGCTATCTACCTTAGTAGCCTGATCCGCGCTATCACGGCGTTCCACGATTTGATCGAGAACAAGGTACAGAATAAGCAGCACCATGAGGATAAAGAAAAGGAGATGAATGAGGAGAAGACGAAGAAAGATGCCAAGGAGAATGGCAAGGATACGAAGGAAACCAAGGAAGGAGACAAGGAGAAAGAGAAAGAAAAGGAGAAAGATAGGAAGAAGAAATGAATGGGGGAATGATTGGCATTGTCGGAAGGGGGAGACGCGGAGAAGACTAATAGACTTTGCAGGCGTTGTATTCAGGCCTAGGCGTCTCGTGGAGATGGTCCGGTCGATGCATCATGTTTGGTTGTATGAAGTATGGGCCAAGCCATGACATTATGTAGAATAAAGAGAGCATCGCGGCGCATTACAATCTTCTCTGATCCTTTGTGTGTTATATTCTGGCTATCATGGCCGCCAGCTCCGCCCTTCCCACCCTCTTCTCGACGACATTCCTCGCCAGAGCAGGCCACTTGTCTGCCAGGACGCTGGCAAGTATATGCTTACAGCAGGGAACACTAGTCCCAAACCCTTCCTTGCCCGTCCCGTTAAGACTCGATCCGCCTACTGACCAAATGTCCTCGCCATCTGCCGTGGTAAAACCTAGGCCACTGCCGTCCTGTCGCTCGCTCTCGGCACTCCCGTCATCCCCTTCGATGCCAATCCTACCCAGGGGCGGAAAAGCATCAAACGTAAAGCTCGGGCAGGTACAGTTCCACGCCTCTAGCTGCACCAGATATTCTCTGTTGGAGTCGCCCTCGTCCCCGCGACGGGGCCGGCTCTTTGTCCTTCCACGCCGGCGCATTGTGGAGGCCAGAGAGGTGACGATGTAAAATGACGGCGTTATATCGTTTCCTTGCAGTGTGGTAGGTGCCGGGCTGTCGTGATGTACCAGGTCTGACTGTCCGTGAGGTGGTGACTCATTCTTGGCATTGGACTGGCCTTCCGTGGTTGCCTCGAGTTCCTGATTTCCGGCTTGTGCGAAAGAGACCCGAGCAACGAGTGCTCTGTCTAGTAGGTCTAGGGCTGGTAGGAGGAGAGATGGGAAGAGAACATGGAGGGTTGCGAGGAGAGGCTGCGTTGAGGCAGGAGCTGATCGCAGTGGATTTCCTCCGGCTGGAGATGGGACAGAAATGGACGATACGGTAGACAGGAGCGAGGTTAAGAGGTCTCGCGAGGAGGGCAGGGCCATGGTATATTTTGCCCTGCTTTTGATGATGCAGCATAAACTTTTGCCCTGAGTTGCTAGTGTGAGTGTTCTTGCCGTGGCTGCTTCGAGGTGGATGGTGGGGCACAATCGAGAAGCATCTCAGAGAGCCATCCTTCCTCAATGCAACAAGCACTGCCAGAATCTTAAATCCGCGAAACATTTTCGTAACCTTGATTCTACAGTTTTTGTCTATTGTCATATATACAAGTCTAAACCCAATCCCTAGGGTTCATCAACACCTCAACCAACCTTGCCTCCCGACTCTTGGGCTCGGGCTCATACATATACTTCCAGGTAGCCGTCAAGGGCAAGCTCATCAAAATACTCTCCACCCTCGCGCCAGGCTTGCTCAGCCCAAACGCGGTGCCCCTATCGTGCAAGAGATTAAACTCGACGTATTTACCCCGCCGAATCTGCTGCCAATCTTTCTCCTGTTCGTTGAACGGCATATCCTTGCGCTTCTGCATGATGGGCATATACGACGGCAGGAACGCTTTCAGACAATCCTGGACGAAGAAAAAGGTATTCTCGGCGTCCCGCTCTGTTTCGTCGAGGTCATCAAAGAAAATGCCACCAATGCCACGAGACTCGTTGCGGTGCTTGTTGTAAAAGTACTCGTCGCACCACTTCTTGAAGCGCGGGTAGTACGACTTGTCGTGTGCGTCGCACGCCTCCTTTAACGTCTTGTGGAAGTGGATGGCGTCCTCGTCGAACAGGAAGCTTGGCGTCAGGTCGCTCCCGCCCCCGAACCACCACGCTTGGGAAGAACCGTCCTTGTTGCAGGTCTCGAAATAGCGATAATTCAAATGGACTGTCGGAGCCATGGGATTCTTTGGGTGCAGCACCATGGACAGCCCCGCCGCGAAAAAATCGAGATGGTCGGCATCCTTGTCGATGGCCTTGTGGTTGGCTCGCATGCTGGCAATGGCCGCCTTGGGAAGTGCGCCGTAGACAACACTGACGCCTACCCCGGCCTTTTCAAAGACATTGCCGTCCTGAAGGACGCAGGTGATGCCATCGCCGCCCTCGGCACGCTGCCACTCGTCCCGTCTGAATTTCTTGCCGTCGAGCTTCTGAAGCTCGGCGACTATTATGTTTTGCTGCTCTTTTATAAACTTTTCCATCCGGAGGCGCATTGGGGATGTGCCCGTGACGCCCTGACTCCGTTTCGTCCTGTCGTCTCGCTCGGCGAGGGGTGAAACATCTAGCTTCGCCGGTCCTTCAACAGCCTAGATGGTGTTAGAGCGCGGCAGGAAGAACTGGAGATCAGGGGAACTATACCATGATGAGGGCAAGAGAGCCAACTGCTCCTAGACCAACCGCAGATATTACCGGTAAGGCGTGCCTCGAGTAGCTCCGACTGGATCTTCCGGACCTAGCCGTCGAGAAGGTTCTTGCCGAGGCAGACGGGCGAGTAGCTTGTTTTGCGGGTTGGGCCAGGGCAACGAGCCGCTGGAGTTGTTTTCTCGAAGCCATCACGCCCTTTATACTAGAAGCTCCTGGTGCTCGCTGTCAATTGAAGTCTAGATCCAAAGGATCATATGGTGGGAGAATCGAACGATGTCAAACGCATCGGCTTTGACATCGGGCCACTTTCAGGAACAGCCGGGACTCGGGAGGGGCCGGGAATTGGTTTTTAGATGCGGTCAGTCAGAAGCCGGCAGCCACTTCGTAGACCTTGGACCCTCTGACTTTGCGTCCGCCGGTGCAAAGTCGGATTCAAATAGCTTGAAGTCTCAAGCCCTAAATCCACACTGAGCCCTAGCTTAGAGCGTCAGGCTGCCGAGCTTCGAATTGATCTATGAGAGCTTTGAGCTTGATGAACTCTATGCTTTCCTAACCAGTCAGCTGCCGTTTTGCAAAGCTTCAGCCACCACCGTGCATATAACCGTGCTTCCCCGTCAGACACTGTCACGAGAGGCGCCTCTTCCGCCGTGTGGATCCACACTAAAAGGCAGGCAGCTGGCAGTGTCACGAGGCCGCTGACCGGATTCATGTCTTGTCCTTGTGCCAGGTGCTTGTCCGAAAATCACAGTGCATAAAGAGAGGATAGAAATCCGTAGCAGCAAGCTCAATCTTTGTCTTGCTCTTCTGACTTGTCGACCTCATCTGAGTCGGTAGTCCTTGTCACTCACCGACAGCCGCCCCACCGTAAATGGGACAACGAGCAGACGTGTGAATTAAGGTACTGGTTGGGTTGCTGCCTATTAAACCCCGCCTTGCAAATTCACGCGCACTGTAAACGGTCGGCCTCCCATTGTTGAATTAGTCACCGTAACCCCCCAATCATTAGGCTGGCAGCACTGCCCCGCCTCCACTTCGATGACCTAGTTTCCTGCCTGCCTCCAACCATTCCACCAGCTACCTCAGGCAGCTGTCTTCTCGACAATCCACGCAAGTCTTTTGCCTTCTGCACTTCAAGAGCGTCGCGCGCCCTTCTTCTCAACACACTTGCTCCCCGACAAAACATCCGCGATTTTCGACTGTCGTACCAACAAATCCAGACTTTGTACACGTCACAACCAAGCACAATAGCAAAGATGCGATCCAAGTTCAAGGACGAGCATCCGTTCGAGAAGCGGAAGGCTGAGGCAGAGCGTATCCGCCAGAAATATGCCGACCGCATTCCAGTAAGTCCGACTCCATCGTGATTTCTTCTGTCATCGGCTGTTCGCAATCTCGCCCATAGACGATGTGGCTGCTAGCTGGCCCCTTCGGATGCCCCGGCACCTAACTCGCCTACACCGACTGTTATCTCAACCCTTTGTTGATCAAGTTGCTAACTCTCAACAGGTTATCTGCGAAAAGGTCGAGAAGAGCGACATCGCTACGATCGACAAGAAGAAATATCTTGTCCCTGCCGACCTCACCGTGGGCCAGTTCGTCTACGTTATTCGCAAGCGGATCAAGCTCTCGCCCGAGAAGGCCATTTTCATCTTTGTTGACGAGGTCCTTCCTCCCACTGCCGCACTGATGAGCAGCATCTACGAAGAGCACAAGGATGAGGACGGGTAAGTGTCGATTCTTCGTGTCTTGTGGAGAGCAACCCTAGCTAACCTGACTGCAGATTCCTGTACATCACCTACTCTGGCGAGAACACGTTCGGCTTCGAGTCTGCCTAAGTCGTCAACGTCAACACTTTTTTCGGTCATTTCGGGATCATTTCGATATCGGCGTTTGGACTTGACAAGGGACGGTCGATGCGATGAGGCCACGAACAGGGATGAGACCGGTTTCGGACACATCGATATCTTGGAACGGGGAGCAGGAAGCAGGCGGTTATTCAGCAGACACATGCTTGTCTGAGAGGTGCGGATCGACGTATTCTCAATAAGAGCTCTGATCGTTTGCCTCATCAAATTTATGTGCGCTAGAGAGGTCTGATTCATAGTCGCCTATTAGATCTGGTTCTGCCCCGAATTTTTTCTCTATGGTGATGCTCTTCCAAGCGGTATACACCTTGAGTCTTCTTTCCTAAGTGTCTCACCCCTCCATGTGCTCCATATTTGCAAAAAAGCATCTGCCCATTGTCTTAGTCCTTGAGCCAACCGATCCTCCGCCACAGGTAGCTCGCGCCTCCAAGCAACGCCGTAATCCCCGTGAAGACAATCAAGGATCCATAGCCACTTCCATAGCCGCTCGCCGCCTTCCCCTTCCACGGATACCCCTTCACCAACGCCTCGCTAATGGGTCCAGAGACAATATTCCCCACCCCTCTACCCGCAGCGAGACACCCAAACACCATGCTCGGATCGACTCCTCCTCTCCGCCTTTCCTGGTCGGTAACCTGCTTCATCACCCCTGGATAGGTGCTCGTGAAGCTCCCGGCAAATAGACCGTACACGGCGGAGAAGGAATACAGGACGGGAAGCGAAGAGGAGAACCCCCAGAGGCAAAAGACGGAAAGGGTAGCACCGACGGTGGACACGAGGACGCATGTAGTGACGTGTAGCCTGTCTGTCATGAACCCCATGGCTACGCAGCCAAAGACGGAGGCGACGTTGAAGAGGAGGACCGACATGGCCGCGAGGAAGGAGGAGGCGCCGAGGGCCTGGTTGGCGAATGTGGGCAAGTAAATGGCAGGGAGGAAGTAGCCCATCGCCTCGATGATATTGGCGAGCTGGTGGAGCATAAACAGCCTTGTGATCACGAACCTGAGATTCCACGGCCGGACGTGGGTTGCGGATGCCAAGGGTAGGCGTGGGCGGACAAAGTATGCGAGCGGGGCGGTCATGACGAAGAGCACGCCTGTCCATATGCGGAGGGTTGTCCGGAAGCCTGTCGTTTCGAGGAGGGACTGGAGCAAGAGAGGGAGGATAACGCCGGCGAGGCCGGTGCCGGACCACATTATCCCGTAGGCGAGGCCTTTCCTTCGGACGAACCATTGGTCGAGATAGAGAATACAGGGACAGTAGGCGATGGACCCGCCCACTGCGTAGAATACCCCTTGGGTCGCAATCAGGTGCGGGACGCTTGTCGAAAGCGATGACAGCCCGAGGGCAAGGCACATGATGAGAAGTCCGGTGATGGTTCCCCATGGGCCAAGTCCAGGGAAGATGCGGAGGATGCCGATTACGAGCGGTGGCGTGAGGTACATGATGCCCTGGGGTAAGTTAGCTCCAGTCCGCCGCTGAGAAATGGAAGGAGGTGAAGGCGTGAGAAATACCATTGCGCAAGTGCCGATAACGGGTATGTTTTTTGACCCAGCAAAGGGGTCGTGGGATGCGTAGTGGCTCTGAAAGACACCAAAGGCATATGGGAAGCCTGGCACCCGTTAGCCCTTGCTTCCGAAACGACACAACGCTAGGAACTCTGCAACACTTGACGTACCCCACACCAAGGCCTCGATCGTGAAGCAAGCCGCCAGAAACATCCACGCATCCTTCCCTCCATCCGCCCTAGGAAGCGCAACAGCCTCTGCCTCGCCAGATTGGCCCGTATCCTCCCAGCTTCTAGCTTCAATTTCCTGCTCCTCGGCTCTCTCTCTAATAGAGTCCAATGTGATAGTTTTCGTCATTGTCGACAATTTGACCTACTTCGATGGCGGCCTTGGTTGACGTTCAAGTACTAAATTTTGGGATTCATATCTTCAAATCTTCAAGGCTGCGCGACTTGAGAGGGTTTGGTCTTTTATAGGTGTTGATATCCCACATTCTTGGCTGCAGGCGCCTTTAGACATACCACCTGCATAAGCGGATGCAGAGGGCCGATCCTGCCACGCCCTATGTTGACAAGCGCGGGGTAAGAGGCTGTGGGGTTCTGAATTGGTCTTTGATGGTAGAGTCAGGAAATTGACTCCAACGAAGGTGGAACTTCACCGTTTGAGAGTAGAGTTCAAGCCTACAAGGAATTGGCATCGGGACGATGGTCAACGGCGGTGACGCATTGAGAATGCGAGCATCTTGCCTTTTCGATTGGAAAATACCTCTCATGCCGTCTTGGTCTTTCTTTGTTGCCAATGAGATGTTCTTGATATCCATGGCACAATCTTAAGACAGGAAATCGAAACAAGTCCGAAGCGAGTACTAGTTAGAACAGAAAGGGGAATTTGTCAAGCCCATAGGATGCAGTAATAAGCTGCCAGTGATTAGGGTTAGGAGCATCAAATAACCCCACATTATAGTAAAAGATTCAAAAGATCAAATTTGTCAATTCTAACCAATATAACAGAGGGCGCATGGTTTAGTGGTATAATTCCCCTTTAGCACCTAGCATAGGGGCGGTCCCCGGTTCGATTCCGGGTGTGTCCAATTTTTTTGGGCTCTCTAATAATTCACAAGGTCATTTCTGTTTTGTATAGTATTTTTCTACTTGCCTTGGGGGAACTCTGTACCGGAAACTACTTATTGATTGCACTAGCAAACTAGGGGCCTACCAACTGTCCTGTCTTGATGAGATGTGCGAGGTGCGCGAAGCATTGAAGTAGGACGCAATGTGCTCTGCGGTGAAGCTCAAACCGAATCCCGGTCCTTCCTTATTTATAAGGCTTCACATCCAACATCTGCCCGGTTATTCTGATGGCAGGTGCCTTCGAGATAAATATCTATAATATCCTCCAACCTGTCGGGTTGAGCCGAATCTGCTTCCGTATCAACATGATTGCCAACGACTACATCTCTTTTTTCTTGCACGCCAGCACTTGAGTTTTGTACTGCATGCCTTACCTCCTGGGGTGTTTCCTCTGCATCTTCTGCTTGCCCTTCTGCGTCCCCGTCGTTTATCTGATCCTCAATACCATCTGAATACCAACTCTTCACACTCTCACTAACCCACGACGTCCTCGCCACGCTCCGCCTCGGCTTCGCAAGTATCCCATCAAAAGGCTGTCTCGGTGGAATCTCAAGGACCAGTCTGGCAGGTTGCTCGGGAACAGAGCTCCAAAGAGGGGAAACCATGGCGGAATCTCGCAAAGTCGACTCCCTCGTCGCGAAATACTTGGCCAACGCACCGAGCGACTCTCTACTCCCGGCGTGGCTGTACACGGCTATCGAGCGGTTGGGGTTTGTTCCTGCAGGTGAGCCTGGACGCCACGAGATAGGGTTCTTAGCCTTATCAGGGGGGAGGTAGGTTAACCAGCGGCTTCCAAAGCCGTCTGAAGAAGAGGCGTATGTTCCTGGCATGGGGCTGAGGACGACGGAGTCGAGATTCATCCGTGGCGGTATGCCGGGGGTAGGCGGGCGGGAGTGCGTGGTTGGCCAGTGACTCGAATAGGGACTCACGACTGTGTAGGTCTTTGAAGACTGTCTTCGCGGCCAGTGATTACGTGACTCGGAATTGTCGAAGCTGCGGTTTTGAGGATATGGTGAATTAGCCAGCGGGTCACCCAGTTTTCTCCATTTTTTAACTGGGAGAATCGATCTGTGCCGGAGGGGCGGCGGTGCTTCTTGGGTTGAGTGTCCGTGTATTGAGGGTCTCGCTTCGAACCGTCTCGGAGAAATCGGTGTACGAGATACGCCCTGGAAAAACCCCGGCCGGTACCCCGTTGGGGCTGTCTCCTTTCCTGCGTTCTCCTCTTCCCTTACGACCTTGCCGTCTTCACCTGCTGCCATGGTGGGACTCGGAAGTATCTCGGGACTTGACCAGGGGATTCCAAACATATCCAGGCTTTCTTCCTCCTTTAGCTTCCCCTTTGCAATTGCCCTCATCCACTGTATTGGTGAGCCCGGCCGATTATGGGGTGGCCGTTTCGGCAATGTGTGACTTAGAATGGGGCTCTTAGTCCAGCTTTCTGGAATCGCAAACAACAGCCGAGGCTGGAACTCGGGGATCCATGACAGAAGCTTGCGTCTCTTTCTTTCGGGAGTGGCCTTCAAATGGAGGTCAGTTCTACTCGTTGCCTCCTCCTTAACATCTAGTACCATTCTGAGAAAATTTTGGTACGCGTCCCAATTACACGGTCCGCACCACCCTATCCGTTCACTCGAAATAACATGCCTGACTCTCAACCTACAGCCCTGGCACGGCAACCTTTGCGGCGCTATCTGACATCTCTGCCGCGATCCGAGGAAATGCCAAAGGTGTTTGGGTCTCTCTCTTTCCCGAAGGATATTCTCGTCGGTCCCGGCGTAGAGCTTGCGGGCGATGGAAGACTGCCTCTCTCCCCTGACCTTCATTATCCCGATGCGGTGTCTCATCCAACTAACCAGATTTCTTTCGGGAGGCTGTTCGTCAAGGTTCGGTAGGGGCGGGGAGATTTTGTTCTTTCGTTGGTTGAGAACTCTGAACTGGGCTATCAGGGAGTCTTTCGTCAGGGGTGTTCGGTGGGTTGCGTGGTTGCCCCAGGAGTTAGCGTTGCTGTGAGGTCGCCTATCTTCCTTCTTGTCGAGACCATCTTCCCACTTGCGGTGGGAGAGTGAGGTGTGGGCGCGCGAAGGGAGGGCCGCCTGCACAATCTGAAGAGCGCCCCCGCATTTGGACACGGCGAGGAGTTCAACATGCTGGCATTGGCCGTACTGGGTGTAGTGGATGATGCACATTGTAGCGGAAGTTCTTGGTCGGCTTAGGGGAAGTGTGCCTTGCATGTTTGGGGGGACATTTCAACGCCTTTTCGGAAACCATGGCGCCTTATAATGTGTTAGCCTCGAATTGAAAGTCTTCCACAACTTAAGAGGCGAGACCGGGTCTATTTGAATGGAGTCCCAGGCCAGCGAGGCGAGATTCAACAGTATTCCTCAACGTTACTAATACTCTTGGCATCAGTAGTGAACCACTTTCTCGGCGCGAACCATCGTCTCCTGCCAGTGAATGGGTAGTTGTGGATTGCCACCCGCCCTGCTCGACTGCAGACGCCACAAAACCGAAGACACTATTCTTAGATGCGCTGTGCAGCCTCGACGTGACTTGCAAAGGAGTCACTAATAGGTGGAAGAGGCGGCATATGGTGCAAACAACGGTGTTCCTGGGGAGTCACTCGAGTCA
>Ga0247774_1000803_pt1 | contig 15880 bp, 15 predicted proteins | sample UWRJL001104B6_FD_179933 | JGI IMG/M metagenome (GOLD analysis project Ga0247774, IMG submission 179933) | Plant litter microbial communities from Arlington Agricultural Research Station in Wisconsin, United States - UWRJ-L001-104B-6 | ecosystem: Environmental > Terrestrial > Plant litter >... | reverse complement strand
GTCGCCACAGGGGCTCGCCAGCGCTGTCCGGCTCGCCAAAGACGCGACTGCGATCAGAAATATCGGCGAGAATATCATGGTTTTCGAGTTCCCGTCCTTACCAACTCATTGTCTCCCGTAACAAGGGTCCATCCAACTTTGCGGGACTTTCCCAACCGCGAGAAGCAGCTGCCCCGTCCCTTAAGTACAAATTTCACCGCTTTTCGTCATAAACTTTTTTTTTTTTCGTCCTGGCTGCCGAGCTTTACATGGAACAGGCCGGAATTCATTAGGCACCGCCCGGTTGCAGCGGAACACAAGCATCCAGCCAGCAAAGCCCGCAAAACGTCATGGTGAATTCAAGGATCTCACGGACCAGCTTGCTTTTTTGTCTGCATCTTCGATTGGACGCATGTTGCCTCGTATCAATTGACCATTGCGTCTCCTGCGGGTCTGCGGACGTGCCATCGTTGGCGACAAGTCTATGGTGGCTGGGAGTGCTGGCAGCGGGTGAGCTGTTGCTGGCGGCCCAGGTCCTTGGCTACGTACTACCGCCGCACTAGCAGTGACTTCCGTGTTCCCACCGCTCAATCGCGGCTGACCACAGCAGAAGGGTGAGCTGGCAGCACAGCAAAGTGCATGCATGCGGTCGATTGTCGCCGCAGGTGAGCTGGTGGAACCCTTGCTAGGAAAGCTTGGATACGGCTGGACAGGCAAGCACAAAAAATTTTTAGGCACCGCGGTGAGATGGAGTTCCTTGGGAATTGATGGGATGGACCCTTCGCTTGCAGTAGCTCGTCCCAAAAGCTAGTCCCAAACTGGCGGGTTCGTTGGTTCTTCTCGCAGATCGACTCTGCAGGTGGGTTTTTCTGCCGCGCTTTCGGTGGATCGTTGCTGTCCACTTTTTGATTTTGAACGGCGGCACCACAGACCGGCACCGTTCTTTTGGGAGGCAGCACACCATGTCCCAGCCCGATGTGGCAAGTGGACCAATATCAGAACGCACAACTCATAGGTCTAGTGGGCCCAGGGCAGGCGTGCACTGATTGCCAGCCACGTGTTTTTGGGTGGGAATCGAGCGCAGCAAGGTTGCAATCAATTGCATCACCAAGTCGGGGGAAAGAGGAACGAGAAAAAACTTGGCCGACTGTAGGTGGCCGGGAGTCGCCTGAAACCTGTTGTCTACCATGGACTGGATATTTCGAGAACCGAAAGGTAGGAGGTACGAAGGTACCTGGCATCAATTGAGGCTGGCGGCCCTGGCCATTGCCCGGCTTCTGGGTTAGTCCCTGTCGACGCGTCTTTGCGCGTGGCGAGGCGAAGCCGAAAATTTTCGACGCTCAAAAAGAGGCTGGCGTGAATAACAAGTCCAAACAAAAGCCAGTTGCCAGGGAGAATCAAGCGAGATGCCGAGGCTAGAAATGACGAGATCTAGGGAGGAGATCCAAAGTCTTTCGACCCTTTTTCTGCCAATGAACTTCCAATTGCTCCTGCACGATTAGATAAGACCGATCGACCAAATGCATCCAAAGTCCGGGGTGGTCGTACACAGCTTGCCGCCAGTTTCGACCCTTCGTCGGAACTTTTCTACTTTGCAATGCAAGAGATACGATTGAGCTACCCTAATCACCAGTTTGCATGCCTAATCTCCAACACATAACCGCTATGAGAAAGTGAAAGACTTCACAAGCGAAGATTCGTGATGAAAGAAACCCAATGCCGGGAAATGGCACTGGGTGGTGGACAGAAAGGTCAATGTTCGGTCGTACAGTGATCCTCTGCTGTTTCAAGAGTATATGCGGGTCATTGAAAGGAATTGCCAATGTGCCTCTTAGTCTATTGTTCGCGAATGGCCAATTCTCCTGTGATCGAACAAGGGTCCTGTCATCCTTGTCTTGCCATTTTTTCGTTGTGGGACCACCGTTCCCTGGGCTTAAAGATGAGATAAAAGTGAAGTTCAATCCTCTCCACATTACCACTAGGGCGGACTGGTATTGTACTATATTTGGAGAAGTGTAGGATTTTTTATACTTCTATTGTCGACACTTCCAGAACTGCTATCTTCTGGTAGCAGGCCCAGATCTCCAAGCCATGTACCGCTCGTCAGTGTCGGCTTTTTTTCCCCCAACTCACTGGTCATGAACACAGCGTTCTTCGAATGACCCTCCGGGTCACCTGACTCGCCAACCTCACGGTAGTTGCAATCTAGATTTTCCGACTTCATCGTCTCCACACAGAAAATATTATATCAGACTCATCACATCCGATCCTTCGACTATCATTTCTTGCTGAAATAGTTAATGCCGTATGTATGGCATCTTCACTGTTTTCATTGCTCAGATGGAAAGCGCGACGTAAATTTTCGTACTTGTATAACCTATGTAAAAATTAAGCCCAGAATGATTTGTCTATCAGGGTGCTTCCTCTTGATGTGGATCTCTCGCAGCTGCTGTACTAGGGTATGTTTTGTAATCATGCAGCCTCCACTAGAGCTCTAGTGAGGCAGGCGGGGCAAAAGAATGTCACATTTCGTCAATGGCTTTCTATCTAGCCAATCACAAGTCTATACGTGAGCCTCGGATTTTCTCATCCACCACGATTCAGAGGTTTAGCGTTGTGCGATTTTCAACGGAACTACAAACAGATAATTCACAAGGCGACACAAATCTTTACCCTCCGGTGCACCATCGTAATATTTAAATCTTCGTAAACTTCTTTATTCGGAAAATCAAACAGTTCCTCCATCCATCTCCCAACTTAAGAAACAAAGATTGTAATTCCACAAACCGACCCGACCCTAACCCTACGCAATGTCGCTCACCAAAATCACCACCTTCTTGTGGTTCGACACCCAGGCCGAGGAAGCGGCCAAGCACTACATTTCCATCTTCAAGAACTCCAAGATTACTAGCATCCACAAGTACGGCGACGCTGCCCAAAAGGTGATGCCCCAAAACATCCCCGGCAAAGTCATGACGGTAGCTTTCGAGCTCGACGGACACAAGTTTGTGGGCCTCAATGGCGGGCCGCACTATACCTTCAACCCGGCCATTTCGTTCCACGTCGGTTGCGATACGCAGGAGGAGGTTGACTACTTCTGGAAAAAGCTCGGAGAGGGCGGAGATCCGGCGAACCAGCGGTGTGGGTGGCTGACGGACAAATTTGGAGTGTCGTGGCAGATTGTGCCCAACGCGTTAAAGGAGATGATCGGGGATGAGGATCGGGGCAAGGCAGACAGGGCGACGACGGCTATGCTGGATATGAAGAAGTTTGAGGTTGCAGAGTTGGAGAATGCATATAAGGGCGAGCAGTAACCAGCTGAACTTGGTTTTGGGAATTTGTGCCATACCGAAGAGTACTGTGACTGCGGTTGTGATCACTAAGAGGCAATCGACGCTTTTCCCAAAAAGAATTTTAAGCGCTGGAGATAGTTCCAGAACTACTGGACACACTTACTCTTTTTCTGCGTAGTAAACCTGTATTAAGATTGTGGATCCTCAATTTGCCTGGTGTCTCCTTGTTAAACTAGACTGCGTATGCTCCCCTCTTTATTGCCTCAAGTCGCCCGTGCCTATTCAGCAAGTTCCATGTTATCTCGTTGCCGGTAGCATCCTTTAGCCATCTTTTAATACCCTCCCAATAACCAAGAAATAGGATTGAAGAATAAGAGAAGAGTGCCCAGCCCTAACCCTGAGAAAATCGCCGCTCAGACGCCAGCAACTCGTAGCGCGCTGGTTACGCACCAGACGTTAAAGATGTAAATATGTGCTTGCAGAGTCTTCATAGCTTAGTGTTCTAAGTTTAAAGAAGGGTAAGTTGAATATTATTGCCTTTGTGGCACGCATGCACACTGCGGCCTCACAGCGGGGTTTACAAGCTGGGTAGATATAATTAAGTGACCAGAGAGACCACCTCCTCGTAGCAATAGAATACGTGGTTTTGTCATCTGTCAAATACACCCCTGTTATCAGCGTACCAGCAAACTCGCGACGGGAATCACTCTCTACTACTTCTACCAAAAACTCTGTGACACTTTGGCGGTAAACTTTGGCACTTAGCAATAGAGGTGTACTTTAGATAGTTAATCATTTCTCAGTGGTAATATTTCCAAGAGGTCTCTCTTTCAATATCCAATCCTATGAGACGGAAGCAATGTACAAGAATAATTTCAAGTATTTTCATTTATAATTTTGGTTGATATCTAGGGGTATACATGGTAGGATCAATCAAATGAATCGCCTTGGCGAAGTCTTTCTTCTAAGGACGCAGATATTCCTAGTGATGTCAATTGAAAAATTGAGTACCATAGTATCAATTATTATAGTAAATAGCTTTAACTAAGCACCTCCTCTGTTTCTCCCATGATAATTCTTCTTCTTCTGGCTGAGCTCTTTCTACAAGCTCGAAGAACTTTGTCAGATGTTCAACACATTGCTTAATCGTTCTTTTCATGCTTCTTCTGAGGCTTTATATTCTAGGTCTTAGTATCTGTTTGCTAAGTCTTCAGATGACGATTATTTTCCTTGCTGGCCTTAACTCTTATCTTGTCCTTTTCTTGAAATAACTCATCTATTCTGTCAATCCAAGTCTCCCATTATGACCGATGATTTGGCCGCCAACAAGATACCTCTAAGAGTCAACTTGGGCTGGCGCTTTTATTGCCCAACATGGCTGCCCTCTGGCTGGATCGAACTTGAAACCATATCCTTGCTAAGTATATCCGGGAGGTGGTCTCCTTCAGGTTGGCACCATTCATAGACCTTACTCCGAAATCATGTTGGTGAAAAATAAGACTTCATGAAGCCGAATTTGAGAAGCTTAGGGTTTATCGCACCCTTTATCCCTACCAAAGGTTTATACAGATGAAAGGTTTCATGTTCTAGAAGCCATTGTCGTAGAGTGCGGAAAGGGTGATCAGACGAGGAATGTGGAATAATGACCCCAAGTTCGACCTTGATATTGACAATAGGGTCTGAGCTCACTGGTTTTCGTATGTTCCTAACCTCGGTTTCTCTAGCTGGGGTCAGCAGTTTGTGAGTTATCTCATCGTAGACATCGGAGGGTTAGGCAGTCGATCAGATGAAAATATACCTACAATAGAATATGTAGTATGGCGCTGCTACATAATTTGCAATCTCTTTTAACTGCGCACATTGCTTTGGGACTATACATCTTCTTTGTTTTGGACCACTGTCAATGAAGCCCCTGCAAATATCGATTTGCGGTATTGGAGGCAGTAAGTCTTTTTATATTGATACTTGCTGTGTTTTTGTGGTTATTTTTATTACGCGGTATAAGATTAGAGGTCTATCACAAGCACTCTATATTACCATTCATTCCCCTGATGTTGTTCAGGTTGAGACAATATGCGACTTCATCTCGAATTATTGTCTGATTTAACTGCTACGTTGGTTCCATGACATTCCAGACGGTGACATCAACCCCTATTTACTATTAGACCCGTAAGTGTGGTGGCCGGGGGCCCTTGGTCGAACTTTTTTAATATCTCTGTGAGGTGGCCCCGGAGCAAGTTTCTTCGAAAGCCCTTTATTTTATCAGGCTCGGGAAAACTCGTCATCCCCACTCAGGTCTGGGCCTTGGTTAACTGAAATGGGCAACCGGGATACCCGCTCACCCCAATAAACGCCTCGGTAGAGACTGACTTGCGCTGAGTATCCGTTGAAATGGCATGCCCGACTGAAGTTTAATGTGGGTCGCCTAAGAAAAAATTCTGGGAAGGATGCGCTAGCGACGCGGGAACGGTTCTGAAGCAACCTCGAGAGCAAGTGAATTATCCCACCGACCCATACTTGGGCAAGGGACTTATTACGCATGACCGAAAGAGGACAAAATGACAAAGACTTGGGTTTGGAAATGGTTTTCGTCGCGGCATAAGAAGATTTCTGCAACCCTCAAGCCCTGGGTCCACCTGCACCACACCCACCTGCGGCATCGGCCGACGCTGACCCTTTCCGTCCTACAAACTCTATAAAGCCGCGGGCTCAAACTCGATAATGCCAGACCTTGTGTGTCCTACGCTTTGCGCACCTTTTTCAATCCTTTCTCGATCCAAGCATCAATCCCCCCCCCCTCAACACGCCCACTTACTTGATCTCTGCAGAAATGCGCTTCCCAAACATCATCATCAGCGCCATCACGACCTTACATGTCGTCGACGCACAGTGGCAGTCATGCAAGTCCTTCACACAAGTGGGCGCACCTGAGCATGTAGTTCCGAGTAACCCCCAACCGGGCCATTGCTACTTTCTCAATACCGGGCAAGACGAGAATTGCGGAAACAGGGTCTTAAACTGTCCACATGGCGGGTTCTGTTATTGCCCCATCCCGGGGCTCGGCTGCATGCCTGCAGCCACTTACTGTTGTGTAAGTCACTTTGAAGTGTATTGAGGGAAGCCATGTGCTGATAGATCAACAGTGCAGCTCCTAAATGGTACTGGGATCGCTGAGAATAGATCACCTTGACCTCTATTTCCATCGAGAGCGAGACTTGCACATTCATAGTTTGATAAGTAGAGAATGAAAGACACTTAGACCTTTCAAATTAATGCAAAGGGTTGGAATTGTGTTCGTCGCGTGAAAGGCAGGCAGTAGATGGACCACAACGCCTGTTTTGTCTTGTCCGGGGGCCGTGGAGCAACATGTCGTTCTTCGAGGGTAATATTGTACCCTCTCAGATTAAAAGCAGTGACACTTCAGGAAGAGGGTGGTAATAGAATTTTGAAAGGAATTCGACGCGTACCATAGTAATGCAATGATCGGGTGGCGTAAACCCTCCTGTTTCAAATGGGGGCTCTGCGGCTGTGGCGTTGTGCCAGGACGATATCACAGGGTACCCTACCACCTGTATGGGAACCAATAAGACAAAAGATATATCTCGAGGGGCGTGATATTGTCGCCGTGGGTTACATACGTCCAATCCAACTAGCTACAGGGGCACAGCTTATCAGAATTCTTATTGATAAGCAGTTGAACTCATGTGGAGCCGCTTTGAATCTTCCCTTTGCATTGCCCAGTTTGACAATCCAGTCTCTTTATTATTAGATTGGGATTGGGGACATGTAGCAGCGAGATCTAACATTGATCGGTCCCATACTAGCGAAAAGGAGGGGCGACCGTATCCGGCGTATCTACACAACACTTCACACCATCACTGTAACAAAGCTAACAAGATAATAGTAGCGCAGCCGAGGCAGTACGGTCCTGATAGTAACTGGCGTACTAATCCTAGAAGTAGTTCCAACAACTCTATGGAAGCTCTCTCAGGCGGGGCGCCAGTCTCCCGGTCTCATATATTTGAAGTTCCAATAAGGCAGCATAATCAAACCCAGCTCGCATCCTGGTCCACGACAACAAATCAAAGACCGATGGGAGGTCGCACAAATACGCTTACGTCATGGGCACATGCATCATGCACCAGGAAGTGGACCTGCGCGGGAGCGCGTCTTGCCGTAGCCCGGCTTCCGAGCCCAACCCTCCCATCGAACAGGCATAAACAATTCCATCCCATATCGATTCACGAGCCAGTCGCGAACCGAAAATCACCAGATTACGTGCAGCACCACTAGCACTCCGCCAACCCAACATGTATGCTGGTGACAGCAACGCCGACGACTCGGATGAAGATCGTTCCATGTCGCTTCTCGAAATTGCTTCCAGCCTTCCAAACAAGTCCCTCATCTCGCGTCTTATGGACGTTCAAGAGTGTAGTATAGCACAGAAAAAGTCCCTCGGGTTTATCAAGAACCTCGACTGTCTGTATTTCTCCCCACCGAAACGCGCTCGCGACGATGAGCAGATTGGGCCAACTATTTTACGCCGTCGCAAAGTCAATGGTTTACGCGGAGATTTTGTCGCGGTCTCGTATACTTGGGTGCCGTCGCCTAATTTTGAAGCTAATACTCCGGCAGGCGGCTATTCAGTCGCACCGAGAGGGCCAGGCAAGCCGGAGCCATCTCCGGTTCGAAACAGCGTGTTCGATCGCCTGCAACGGTACATGGAATACTCTGGTGCGAAAAATCTCTGGATCGACCAGCATTGTATCGAACAAAAGCCGGGACGGGAGAGAGAGAGGGGCATGCAGGCAATGGATTTAGTATACGGCAGGAGTAAATACCCGGTTGCGCTTCTAGCTCGGCCCATGGAGTCTTTGGCCGAGCTGGCCCTCCTGGCCCAGGTTCTCGAAGGCACTCTGGTAACAGAGGATCAACAGAACGGCAGCTTTAAACTTTCAAGCAACGCATCACCCCAGGAATTATTGCAAGCTATGGAGTTGTTGAAAGCGATCACGGACGACCGTTGGTGGAAACGCGGCTGGACCTTTCAAGAGAAATATCGATCTTTGTCCAAGATGATACTCCTTGTGCCACACGCTTTGCACTTGGAAGACAAGAACCCGTACGCAAGTGACTCTCAAGGAAGCCGGGACAAGCTATTCGGTTGCTTGCGTGGGGAGCTGTGCATTAAATCATGGAAATTTCACCAGGAGGCCACGAAGCTTTCCTTAGCCTACGAGAGGCAGCAGCCAGTGAACCGAGGCTTATGCCAGAGCGTAATAGTGAGTGCAGGAAAGTACTCTATTTTGCTCCGGAAAAGGAATAAATACGGGATCACATTCGCCCCCAAATCGATGACCCCGACGATCTTTGCGGACATTGCCCGGCGAGATTTAGAGAAGGCGTGGGATCGCGTCGCCATTGCCGCAAACTGCTGCCAGTATTCGGTTCGCCTGGACAGTATGAGACTAAAGGACGGCGACCACAGTGTCAGCCTATCGATGCTAGCCCTCTATTTCCTGAACGGGGAATTCATGTCCAATCATCCAGACGATGGACTCGATACCGAGAGAGCACGAGCCTTGAACGTTTTTGAGTTTATTGAAATGCAGTCATACAAACGGTTCGATGCTCCTTTCTCGAAGGGCCATCTTTCGTTCAACAAGACCTGTCGGTTCGCAAACGTCGAGATCGTGGAAGAAGGCATTCGGACCAAGGGCCACTTATGGGTGGTTGATACATATTTACGGGCAGGATCATTATTTACTGATACACCGTCCAAACCCCCTTCAAAACGCGACGGACGAAGTCATGTAGCGCGGCGCTTGAGAGAGTTTGTCGATGAACTCGATCGCATTGGTGAAGAGTCCATTGCTGCTCGTCTTGGCCAGTTTCTGGAAGATTATTTGGACGCCCGACGTGAGAAGACATTTACCACGAACTGGCTGGACTCTATGGCCGAAAACCTTGTTCTGGCCATGGATGAAGGGAAAGACCTCGGAATTGGACATCTGCTCGGTGACACTGCGTCAGGCCCAGCTAGAGGCGCCATCTTTGTCCTAGACTTCGAGGGGCAAAACATTGATGAGGGTGGCAATGCCCGGAGAAGCGAAAAAGTTGAGAGCAGTATTTCTAGCGATTCGGATAGTGATGGTACCGAGGGGAGTGGTGTGGAAGACTTGGCAGATGAAGATCAGATTATCGTTTTCACGTCGTTCCGGCCAGAGGAGTCGGATTTGGAAGCCGACTTAAATGATACCGATCGCTATGTTTCTATAGTCGTAGGTTGTCAGGATATATATGAAAGGACGCCTAGGCTCTATACGGAGGAATGGATTCACGGGCTATGTTTCTTCGAAGGATGGTCTCCGCAGAATGTATTGTTTCCTTGGCCTCGGTCGTTGATAGGTTTATAATGGGGGCGCAGACGGCAGGTGCGATTTTCACTTGCAGGAAGAGAATTAAGGTTGGCGTTATTACTTGCTATTTGTACGGCTTGCGTAGCAAGAAAGCTTCAACTATCAATTTGATGCGTTCGAAGTCGTTAGTGAAACCCGTCTTTCTAATAGTCTTCTAAAGCCACCTTGTAACTCAGCATTTTCTAGTCTCTGTCGGTCTTTATAAAGATTGTAGGAATCTGCATCGGAGGATACCGAGGATAGCTATGAGAGCCGCAGCGACCCAACCAAGTTTAGAGAGTTTAAATTTGGCGTTCAGTCTCCTTATGGTGGACAAACAAGGCAGACAGAAAATCAAAATGGACAAGGAACCAGCATCAACACTACCCTTCACGGCTTATACCCGTACATCAGCTGCCATAAATAAAATGATGGCTTTCCTGGAATCTACCAAATGTAGCAAGTGCCTTTGCAATTTAAGCCGGTTTTCTGGCGTCTCTATATTTCCTATTTGAAGTGTTTTTTCTATCTGTCAATAGTTGATATCGACCCTAATTCGCCTTGCTTGTGGAATCGTAATCAGGTCCCTACATAGCGCCATTTCCGTCGACGGCAAAGCTTACGACTCGACCAGCACTCGTCCATAGTCACCCCTGTTTGGAAGTCTGCAAAGCGTGTGGATGTGGCAATGAGCAGGGCTTGTGTTGGTTAAGAAGACTAGACGAACATGTCAGCAAGACACCAAAACTCACGAATGTGCCTCTTGGGCAGGAGATTTCTTACTGCCACAGTGAAAGTCAAATTCCATAAACGCCACCGGACTGTGGATGCGGTAATAGTATGGGTCTTGATCTTCGAACCCGCCTATCCACGCAAAGTAAGTCTCGTCGATGTACTCCTTGAAGTTGAGGGTACGCTGTTCGAGCACAGCTTTAGGGTAGTACTCGTTGAATGACCGGAAGAGTTGGACAACAGTCTCCTTCTGCTCGGGAGTAAACTCGGAAACAGGGCACCCTTCTGTGGCGACTGTGAGAAGCGGGTCTTTGCTGGAGAAGGTAGACTTACCAAGTGGGACGACTCTGTTGTCCTGCCGAGCGCCGCCGAGATGGCGTTCGTCAAATGGATTCCACCGATCGGGTGGAAGACTCTTCCCATCCATCCCTCTGCTCAGCAGCGCCTTCTCCTGCGACCCCTCGGGGAGACCTTGCATGAGCCTCAACGCAGCCATCTCTTGGAACTGGAAAAGCCGTAGCCCCTTGTGCGGTCCTTCGTCAATCTGATCCGGCTCGGCCCCCAGGAAAGTTGGCCCGATGACCATTCGCTTCCCCTTGAACACGATCGCAATGCATAGGTGATGTCCGAAAAAGGTGAAGCCCCAGGCTTGATCGAGCGACGGTGTTCCGAAGAGGCGGAAGTTGTAAGAGTGCTCGTTCAACACCCCCCTTCCGTTGACCAGACGTCCCAGAAACCCGTTGGTAAGACAGCAGCCCCAGATCGTATTATATCCTTCCTCGGACGTGCTGGCCTTGATCAAAGCGTGAACAGCGTCCTGGACCTTCTCCGAGCACTCGTCCATCCGGAGACCACCCGGATTCATGTAGAGCTCTGGGTTGGACCACAATCGAAAGTCGTCATCCGTCACCTCTCCGCACTGGACAGCGGCTCTCTGTGCATCATCCAAAGCTTCAAGGAGAGACTTGGCAGCCTCCGCTGCCTGCTCCGTGGGAGCGCCCTCGTCCCGTTCGTATTTGTACACACCCTCCCGAACCTTCCCGTCGCAGGTGAACCCGATATATGGCTTCTCCAGGTTCTTAGCATCCAGTCGATTGATCAGCCAGCCGGGCTCGGGGATTGCCCGCCGCGAATCGCACCAGGAGAGGGCATTGTGCGTCTCGATGCCAGCAATTCGCGGGTGGTCCGGCTTCGGGACGATGTCTCTGAAGGGTACCTCAGCGTCGGAACGAGGACGGGTGGGATCCGAGCCCCGGAGGAAGCCAGACTGCGACGGGACAGCCATTGCGCGAGGGACGGCAGGTTCAACACAGTAGACAAAGCAGATGGGGACTATATGCGGCAAATGGGACAAGATGGATGCTTTAAAGAGTGAATTGGAAAGCAAGCCTCTGGGGAAGCCATACCTCCGAACAACAGGGACATTCCGAATCTATATAGTCGTCAATTGCAGCATGGGGCATCGACCCATGGACGGCATGTTTGACCGAGTAGAAGATCCGGATGTGGGGTTCACTGCGGGGTTGACACGGCACGCGCTGATGAGACTTTTGGAGGGCGGGCAATGGAGTAAACCGGTCATGGTGAGGGCTCTCAGTTCGACCAGGTCTTGCGCAGCAGATGAACGGCCGATATCGTCAGATTTCGTTTTCCCGGCGTGACCAGTGGGCATGAGAGGACTAGGTTAAAATCCTGTTTAAATCCAACCAAGATGCTAACACAGGATTTCCGGCGGATCGCGACATCAGATCAGCGATAAAGCTTATCAGGCGTTACCTATTTTTCCAAACCAGCGCCTTAAAGGAAAGCCCGAGACCCGCAAGGGTGGCATCATCAACCGGGATTCGAGCCTTAAATCCAATACCCTTTGTTCTGCCGGTGAAACTTACCATGCATCGACGCTTGGTACGCCGGCAATTGGCGACTCCCATAAATGACTTGGGAAAAGAGGGGGCCATATCCGAAGATTCGTGGCGCTGGAAAACGAATTCCGGGGCACTCTCGAGATTGGCTGGATCGGCAAGCGGGGCCGGGCGAGGACCCCTGTAAGATGAATGGGCAATGGGATTTAGCGCTAATCAAGGCCGCCAGGTTTTTTCAACGCCATACCGCCATTTCGCTAGCGATAGGCCCCCCCCTGAGCGCCTATTTGAATTTCGCTTCTGTCAATCGTCAACCTTCCAATTCAACGAAAATCCGATCTGCAAGGGAAAGTAGCAACGTGCAAACCTACAAAAGTATTCTGCTGCCAGGAAACAATCGACCAGAAGTCGTCAACAATGCTTCAATCTTTTATCATTCTCACATGCCTGTATCGACAAACCGCCCACTCTATCTAATTTCCTGAATCGGTTACGGAGCACTACTACTCGACCAGTACCTCCATAATACCAGTGCCACACGACTACGACCAAAGGTGCTGAGCAGCCTGGCTGCTTGGCCACGACGAAATGGCAATGGAAGCCAAGAATGTCATGTTCTACAGGGACGAGGCGGTGATGATGGACGATGCGAGGGACCCAATCGAAACGGCCACTCTACCCCCCCCGCGATCGCCACCACCACCCAAACCACGCTCCCTATCAGATGGTGGCGCCAACCACTCAGCACCGAAGCTGGACCCGTCCCCGCACATCCGCCGCACGCGAGATGACAGCTCTCTCAAGGAGACCGAGTTTTCCACCGCCGCGTCATCGACGTCTGCCTCGACGTCGGTCGCGTCGCCGGCGTCGACGCCCACGACCCCCCGCCGTGGCGAGTTTCCCCGCCGCGGCCTGAGCCTCAAGGTTCCCCCGCCGTCGCAGCGCGAGTTCGGATCGCCGGTGCCCCAAACCACGCCGACGCCGTCTGCCGCGAACGCGAACGCGTACCTCCACAAGCAGGCGCCGCTGAGTCCCAAGCTCGATCCGTCGCAGGTGTTTGCGAGCCCGACCAACATCCTGCCCCGGCGCTCGCGCGGCCTCGACTTTTCGCGCGCGGCCACGAGCCTGCACCACTCCACGCTGGCGGACCAGTCGAGCCCGGACTCGAGCCCGACCATCGGGGGCGGCGCCAACGGCGGCGGCGGGCTGGGGGGACGGGCCATGAACATACCGGGGCGGAGGGCCGGCGGTGGCGACTTCTCGTCCACGGAACAGTCGTCCACGTCGCTCTGGAGCATGATGGGGAGCCAGGAGCGCATGCATATCTCGAGCTCGCTGGGGAGCGTGGCGGCGGCGATACAGTCGGACTCGAGCTCGAGCTCGGACGACGACCTGATGGACGAGGACATGGAGGAGGCGTACATCACGACGCCGCAGGCGGGCAAGGGGACGCCCGTGGGAGTCGCCGCCTCGCCGTGGGGGGGCCAGTCGAGCCTGATGAGCTTCCAGCAGCGGCAGCGGCCGAAGAGGCTGCCCAGGAAGCGGCTGAGGGGCCCGCTGGGGCTGGGGTTTGGATCGAACTTGGCGGGGGCCGGGGCGGCGGGACTTTCCAGGTCGCCGCCTAACAATCACCATGGCGGGGGAATTACGAAGGATAGCGGTGCGCAGTCGAGAAGGGAAAGTATCAGCTGGCAGGCGAACCAGCTACACATCTCGGGGAGCGAAGGAGAGGAAGGTTCGAGGATGGGGGATGGTACCTTGGAGGGGGTTTTGGCTACGCCGGGGCTGGATGGGCAGAGGAGCGTGATTCGGCGGGTGGTCACCCGGAGGGGCAATCTCTTGGTATGGTTTTGAGGATTCCCGCGATGGAACGGAGGCTGTATTGCGTCATCTCTCCTACTAACTAGACTTCCCCAACAGCCAAAGACGAAAACCTTCGCGCGCATCCGAGCGGCCCTGGCAGAAGAAGGCGCCCCCATCGAAGCCGATTTGTCCCGCGAAGCAGAGGTCGTCCGCCAGGTGCGCGAGAGCGACATGGATCTCGAGCCACCTCGCATCTCCGCCACCCCTGTCGCGCCGCTCTCGGCCCCCACCACGAGCCAGTCGTCTCCCAACATCGGACCCCAGGAGTGCCCCGAGGACGTCGTGGGCGAGGATGAGATGATCACGGATCCGGCCCTCGGAATCAGCAGCTTCAAGCAGGCGGCGCTGAAGAACTCCAAGGGCAAGGTCTTTTGGGACACCTTTTCGGAATCGAGCGGCAGCGTTGCCGGCTCCAGGACACCGCCTCCGCCGCCCGCGTCGTTTCGACCCAGGGGTTCGTCGTCGGGCATCAGCGATGATATCAGGATGGACTCGCCGGTGCTGGCGGCCGCGGTGGGGTTCGTGGTGCCGACCACCACGACAGCCAGCAGCGATTCGCAAAGGTCGGATGCGACGCAGCCCATTGGGCCGCTGCCGCCGTCGGCCGCGGAGATTACGCGGAGGATCAACAACAAACGGAGGAGGGACGATGACTTTGATCCCACGTGGACGAAGAGAAGGGCGGTGAGCCCGGGGATGAGTGTCCAGAACTCGCCGGTCATGCAGAGCCCGCTACAGAGGGAGAATGCTCCATGGGGGTCGAGGCCTGGTAGCAATGGCGGTGACCGGGGCGGGAGCGGGGCGGGGAGCGAGTCGGGCAGCCTGACCGGGACACCCAGCGGTCTTTCTACGGGAGGCAGGGCAGACAGCAGGAAGGTCCGGGTGGGATTCCAGGGCATGTCGGACACGAACGATGGCATTATGCGGATGAGCATCGAGTGAGTATAGCATAATAATCGGACCCGAATGGCAGGCTTGGGAATGGACAGGGGGTAAGGCAAGGAGGTTACTCTATAGATGGCTTGGAGCATTACTCGGTGTTCGGGGTGTTCTTAATTGTGGGCAATTCGCTACTTCTTACCTGCCAAGCTTCCCGGCTTTGGTGGACATGAACAAAGACTATGCAGCGCATAACCTAAAACGTGCATTTGATCAATTTTTTGGTTGATTGATGCAATCTTCTCGTAGAGTCCTCGTGATCCATGGGGTTATACCCTAGAGCACACTCGCCGTTGGTCATCTGGTCCAAATCTACCAGCCAGCCTATGGCCATCATATCCCCTCGCAAGGCTTGCCCGGCATGAAGAGTAATTCTAGGACGTAATAGAACTAGTAGTGGTCGTCTCGTCCCGCTCCATGGCCGACAAGCGGCATTGATGCATGCCTCTGAAGTGAAATGTCCAGATGGTGCTTTATAGGATCCATAACAGATTCCAATGCTTTCCTCAGTCGCCAGTAGAGGCTTCGCTTTCCACCAACTAGAGTCAGTAGTTTTGTTCTTTCTCGGTCCTTCTGTCTACGGACAGCTAACGTCAGTCTGCGCCGACAACTCCATCCTCCGGTATCCGCAACGTCCCGAGCTTCTCGTCCAACCTCCTCGCAAGCTCCTCCGCCTGCCTCCTCATGACCACCACGCCCTGCGCCCTCACGCTAGCGACGCTAATATTGCTCGCTGCCGCGCTCAACACACTATCCCCCTCATCGGGACTTCCGCTCCCGGTCGCGCTCAGGCTTTCATTAACAGTCGTAGCCT
>Ga0247774_1000802_pt1 | contig 15894 bp, 12 predicted proteins | sample UWRJL001104B6_FD_179933 | JGI IMG/M metagenome (GOLD analysis project Ga0247774, IMG submission 179933) | Plant litter microbial communities from Arlington Agricultural Research Station in Wisconsin, United States - UWRJ-L001-104B-6 | ecosystem: Environmental > Terrestrial > Plant litter >... | reverse complement strand
GGTGCGGGACTTTATTCGCGGTTTGGCGACTTCGGCTCCTTTCTTGGAGCGGAATTACCAAACTAACAGCAACTATCGGTTTGTGGAAATGTGCGTGCAGCGCATTTTGGGCCGGGATGTTTACAGCCAGCGCGAAAAGATTGCTTGGTCGATCGTGGTAGCCAATAAGGGGCCTCAAGGCTTTATTGACGAGTTGGTCAATAGCGATGAGTACCTGGAAAAGTTCGGCTATGACACAGTACCTTACCAGCAGCGCCGAATTTTGCCTCAGCGAGTTGGAGGGGACACTCCTTTCAACTTGAAGACGCCTCGTTACAACGAGTACCACCGTTCGCAGCTTGGCTTCCCGCAAATCATCTGGCAAACAAGTGTCCGCCGTTTTGTTCCTCAAGAGCAGCAGCCCAAGGCTGGCGATCCGTCGAACTATTTGGGTATGGCGCGCAATATGCCCCTGCCTGCTACTCCGCCGCAGCGCGTGGCTCTGGCTAATATCAATATCGACACGATGGTTCCCCGTCGCAAGTAATTGATGCTGTCTGATGCAATTATTTGTGTCGGGCGATCGACTGCATCGATCGGCTTTTAGGCTGAGAGAGTTTTGAGTCTTGAGTTTTGAGGTTTGAGTTTTTTGATAAACTTGGAATCCAAAACTCGGGACTCATAATTTTTTGTCATTAGTCATTAGTCGTTAGGAAGAAGGAAGTTCGGCAACGGATTCTGTAACGGATGTAACGGATTTAACGGATTTAACGGATTTAACGGATTTAACCGATGTCAGGAAGAAGGAAGAAGGAAGAAAAATAATTCGACCTTTTCTCATTGTCAACTATAAGTGCATAGGTACATTTATGCAGCCACAATATAACGAAGGTGCAGGAAAACGATTGCGTCGCGAGGCTAAACAGCTTCGTACCAAAGCCTTATACAGGTACGGTGCGGCAACAGGGTTGGTGGTGTTACCACTGCTGGTATACGCGGTAGCACCTTTTAATCCTTTATTTTTGGTCGCAGCTATTGTGATAGGGGCATTAATCGCCCTTCCGTTGATTCAGGACGGGAAAAAGTTTTGGAAGTCGTCTCAGATATATGACCAAGGGGCCTGTGGTGAAGAAAAGATTCAGGAAGTTTTGGAGTCCCTAATCCCATCTGGATGGATAGCTGAGTACAATTTAAGATTGCCGCAAGTAGGCGATATCGATGTGTGGCTGCGATCGCCTAAAGGGGTCAATTTTATCATTGATGTGAAGTCTCACTCAACTGTAGTTCAGTTGGAGGGCGATGTGCTCAAGCGTCAATCTTATGACGGGAAATTGAGAGATTTTGACAAAGATTTTCTGGCACAGATTGGCAAACAAGTTACGGCTATCAAAAAAGCTAAGAAGTTAACCAAGGTCACTCCAATAGTTGTATTTAGCGATGGCAAGGTGAGTTTTAGCAACAAACAGAAGATTAGGGATGCTTACGTCATGGAACTGGGCAATCTGGTGTCAGGGTTGCAAGAACTCGATCGCACCTAGAGGAGTAGATAAGATTGGAACAAATGAGCTCAACGGCTGCATCGATATGTTTGACATCAACAAATTTGTAGAGAGCATTACCATCCCAGAGTTGCACTAGCATCTAAGTGACACTTGTGCTATTAAAAGAAGTTAAGGTAGAAACAATATCCTGGGGGGAATGTTGAACAAAGCCATCAAGGTAGATAAAATTCTCAACGCCTGATGGCGACTTGTCATAACAGCTTTGGCGACTGCTATACCAGTTATTAAATGTGAGAGCGCAGGCGCAATATTTTTAGCAGCGTGTTGAATTGATCTGGTAAAGGCGCGATCGCCTCTATTAATTCTCCTGTTACGGGATGCTGCAAAGTCAGCCGCCATGCGTGGAGGGCTTGTCCGGTTAAATTGACGCCGATAGAACGATTGGAACTGTACATCGGGTCGCCGACAATGGGATGTTTTATTTCCGCTGTATGCACGCGAATTTGATGGGTGCGGCCGGTTTCTAATTGATAGTGCATTAAGCAATAGTTGCCAATTCTTTCTTTGATTGTCCAGTGAGTAACTGCGGGGCGACCGCCTTTTTCTACTGGTACTACCGCCATTTTTTTGCGGTCTGTGGGATGCCGCCCGATGGGTAAGTCTATTGTGCCTGTTTCGGTGTTGGGAACGCCGTAAACTATGCCTAAATATTCGCGGCGGGCTGTTTTGGCTTTCAGTTGGGCTTGCAGGTGTTGGTGGGCTATGTCGGTTTTGGCGATCGCGATCGCACCTGTTGTATCTTTGTCTAATCTGTGTACGATTCCCGGCCGCTGAACTCCGCCTATTTCTGCTAGGGGACAGTGCGCTAACAAAGCGTTGACTAATGTACCGTCTTGGTGGCCGGCGGCTGGATGGACGACTAATCCGGCTGGTTTGTTGATAATAATTAGGCTGTCGTCTTCGTAGAGGATGTCGAGGGGAATTGATTCCGGCTGCAAGGAAGTAGGCTGGGCTTCGGGTAAAGTGAGGTGGATGCGATCGCCCGCTTTTACTGATATTTTTTTCGAGGTGCAGGTTTCGTCGTTGACTTTGACGTTACCTTGTGATATCAGGGTTTGGATTCGCGATCGGGATAAGTCCGGTATCTGGTTTGACAGCCAAATATCTAATCGCTGATTGACATTATTTTGAGTCAATTCCCCTGTATTTTCTACTGTGTACATTTGTGCAGTGTCTGTTTCTATCATTTACTTTATTTGGTTATAATTGTAAGTCGTGATATAATTATAAGTTAATCTAAGGTGCGTTGCTATTATATTGTCAATTTTTCTGGTGATTTTTTGATGGCGAAGCACCTACAATTAATAGCAATAGCGTGCCCAGAAACCGGGTTTTTACCAGAAAACTTCCTGACAATGCAGAAACTCCGAAAAACCCGGTTTATTTGACTATAATTATAACTTAATCAAGCTGCAAAAAAATGGCAGAAAACTCCCTACGCATTAATCATGTTGACGATTCAATCCAACTATCCTGGCAGCGGGGCAACTCAATGGCTCGCTCCGCCCCTACCGTAACCTTTAAACATCCCTTTGACAGCAAGGTATTAGCCGATTTGCGCTGGTATCTCGAAGAGTATCTGCGCTTTCCCTACGGACTTGAACCGGAAAATGCTAAAAAAATTGAACAGCAGTTGCAAGCTTGGGGACAGCAGCTATTTGACTTAGTATTTCGCAGCAGCGACAAAGCGCGGGAGTTTTTTCAGGAAGCGACACGCGCCGGATTAGATAAATGCGAAATTAGTATTGTTTCCGACAATCCAGCCGTACTCAATTTGCCCTGGGAATTGCTGTTTACCCCAGATTATCAATTTCTTGCACCTTTGCTGGCGGGGATGTATCGCAGTCTTAGCGAGTATGCAGTTCGGGCAGACATGGGAGAAATGTCTAACGAACAATTAAATATTTTACTGGTGATTGCTCGACCCTATGGAGCGAAGGATATTAATTTTCAAACCATCGCCCGCCCCATGCTAGAGGCACTCAAACCTATTCAAAAACAGGTGAATCTCACCGTATTGCGTCCTCCTAGTTTAAAGGAGTTTGAAGCCGAACTTAACGCGCGCAAAGGCTTTTATCATATCGTTCATTTTGACGGACATGGAGACTTTCAAGCTGACAGCAAAACCGTTCAAACTCAGTACGGCAAATCAGGAGAAGGCGTTTTAGTCTTTGAAGATGCAAACGGCAACCCGGAAATAGTTACTGCTAGGGAAATTGCCCAATATTTGACTGATTGCCGCGTGCCGATTTTTATTCTCAATGCTTGCAAGTCGGGACAAGCTGGGGAAGAAGCTTTTTCTTCTGTGGCGGGACAGTTGGTGAAGTTGGGCGCGAAAGGCGTTGTTGCAATGGCTTATTCCGTTTATGCGACAGGCGCCAAACACTTCATGGCACGCCTGTACGGGGAATTGGTGCGGGGACAAGACATTGCCTCTGCGGTGGCTGCGGGGCGCAAATCTATGTCCATAGACAAACAGCGCCCCAGTCCCAAAGGGCTTTTACCGCTGCAAGATTGGCTGGTGCCGGTGCTGTATCAGCAGGAACCTTATCAGCCGTTTACTCCTAGCACAGTTCCCACAAGCCGTGAGGAGAGACGCAAACAAAGACAGCGAGCTAAATGCCGCCTGAGCAATCTACCACAGGAAGGAAGCTACGGCTTTATTGGGCGAGATTACGATATTTTGCTTTTGGAACGGGCGTTTCGCCAAAACAATATCGTGCTGTTGCAAGGCATGGGTGGTGTCGGGAAAACTGAGTTGGTCAACGGGTTTGCGCGGTGGTTGGCTGATACTCAGGGCCGTGCGGGAGGGGTTTTCTTCACTTCCTTTGAACAAGGTGCGCCGCTGAGTAATGTTGTGAATCAAGTGGGTAGGGAAGTTTGGGGCGACGATTTCTCTAAGGATTTATTAGAAGATCAAAGAGAAGATGTGCTGGAGTATCTGCAAACTAATCCTTGTTTGCTGATTTGGGATAATTTTGAACCGGTGAATGGGTTTCCGCAGGGGAATCAGCCGCTTGTACCCGCTGCAGAAAGAGAAAGCTTGAAGCAGTTTCTCAAACAGTTGCGCGGGGGACAATCTTGGGTTTTGATTACCAGTCGGCGCGAGGAAAATTGGTTGGATTGCGGTTACGCGCTGCGGGAGTTAAAGGGATTGGTAAAGCCGGATGCGGAAGAGTTGGCGGCGCGGATTCTGCAGGAAGCGGGGGTTGACAGGGCAAAATTGCCTGGGGAATATCTGGAGTTGCTGAAATTGTTGGGCGGACATCCGCTGTCGCTGAGGGTGGTGTTGCGGCATTTGAAGACGCAGACTCCGGTGCAGTTGATTGAGGCGCTGCGGCGGGGATTGGATACTTTTAAAGGTGCAGAAGAGGAAGGGAGAGAGAAATCTCTAACGGTGTCGCTGGATTATTCCTTTGCTAATTTGTCGGAACGGGCGCGGCAGCATTTGCCGTTTTTAGGGCTATTTTGCGATCGAGTGGATGCAGATTGGCTTGATAATTTTTCAGCAAATTCTGATAACGATTCGGGACAAGCATATCGGGCGGTGTTTGGAGAAAACTTGCAGAAATCGGATTGGATTGGACTGTTGAATGAAGCGACTGCCGCCGGAATTATGGAAGATTTGGGGGACACTATTTACAAAATTCACCCGGCATTGCCTTGGTATCTGCGACAACAGTTAGACAAAATGGGTTCGCAGGAGGTAATCAGTAATCTGGAAAAAAAGTTGCTGGTTTTCTACGCAATGTTGGCGGATAATTATCGTGAGAAACTGATCGGCAATGCGGAACTGGCAAGCTTTGTGCTGCGAGTGGAAGAACCGAATTTATTGCAACAGTTGCGGCTGGCAGAACAGCAGCAGGAATGGGCTGAAGCTCAAGCAATTCTGCAAGCTTTGGGAGAGGTTTATCGCCGGTGGGGACGCAAACCGGAATTCAAGTCTCTGCGAGAAAGGGCGCTGAACCAAATTGGCATCCACTTGCCACAAGCAAAGGCAAAGGGGCAAGATGCTTTTGATTTCTGGATGTATCTGCGGGTAGCAGATGCAAATGAAGCTGCTCAAAGTGCTGACTTGGAAACAGCAAGAGCCGTTTATCAAGAAATTCGGGATGAATTGACAGCCTTAAATGACCTCTCCGTGAATGGCACTATTGCTGTTACTTATCACAATCTAGGATTTTTAGCCCAAGAGCAACGGCAGTTTGACGATGCGATCGCCTTTTACAATCAAGCTCTCCAAATTAAAGAAGATGCGGGGGATTTCTACAGTGCTGCTAGCGGCTATCACAATCTAGGAATGGTAGCCCAAGAGCAACGGCAGTTTGACGATGCGATCGCCCTTTACAATAAAGCTCTCCAAATTAAAGAAGATGCGGGGGATTTCTACAGTGCTGCTAGCGACTATCACCAACTAGGAATAGTAGCCCAAGAGCAACGGCGGTTTGATGATGCGATCGCCTTTTACAATAAAGCTCTCCAAATTTATGAAGATGCGGGAGATTTCTACAGTGCTGCTAGCGACTATCACCAACTAGGAAGAGTAGCCCAAGAGCAACGGCGGTTTGATGATGCGATCGCCTTTTACAATAAAGCTCTCCAAATTTATGAAGATGCGGGAGATTTCTACAGTGCTGCTAGGGACTATCACCAACTAGGAATAGTAGCCCAAGAGCAACGGCGGTTTGATGATGCGATCGCCTTTTACAATCAAGCTCTGCAAATTTATGAAGATGCGGGGGATTTCTACAGTGCTGCTCGCAACTATCACCATCTAGGAATTGTAGCCCAAGAGCAACGGCAGTTTGATGATGCGATCGCTTTTTACAAGAAAGCTCTCCAAATTAGAGAAGATGCGGGGGATTTTTACAACGCTGCTAACCAGTATCAAGGACTAGGAGCAATTGCCAAAGAGCAAGGAGATTTTGACACTGCTGTTACCTATTTCCAAAAAGCATTTACAGCCCGAAGTGCAGCCAATGATTGGCGTCAAGCTTCCTCAACTCTAACTGCATGGGGCCAAACCTTAGAAACCCGATCGAATTGGACGGAGGCGGTGAAAATTTACATTCGCGCCTTAGCCATTGACATCGAGCATAATTCAGAATTAGTTGACTCGGATCTCAAAAATTTAGGGCGAATGCTCAAGCAGTTGGGAGACAGTCAGTTTCAGGTAATTTGGCGAGAGTTTACGGGTGATGAGTGTCCGGGAGAGAGGTTTTCAGCTATTCAGAAAGCCAGTTCGATCTAGTCTAGTTAAATACACATAATTCCTGTAGGGGCGGGTTCACCAACAATATTAGCCTGCGATCGATCGTCTGATAAACCCGCCCCCACCCAACGGTTTACCCCATTCCTGTAGGGGCGGGTTCACCAACAATATTAGCCTGCGATCGATCGTCTGATAAACCCGCCCCCACCCAACGGTAAACCGCATTCCAGTAGGGGCGGGTTCACCAACAATATTAGCCTGCGATCGATCGTCCCATCAACCCGCCCCCACCCAACGGTAAACCGCCATCTACCTCTTTCAAAATACAATAGGCGAGGATAGCCAAGATCGATCGCACAAATCCGAGATTCATTAAATCACTAACCAACCGAGATATCAGGTACATTGAAATTGAAGGTTGGGCGGGGTGCGGGTTTTTGAGATTGTAAATTATTGCCCGATATTGTTGGCGAACCCGCCCCTACAGAAATTGCGTGCGATCGGGCACGATCTAAGATCGGGTGCGATCGGGTATTACTGCTATAATCATTACAATCAAAATTGTTTAACTAACTTACCCGCAATTAAAAATATGGAACCGATACTAACTGCCGCCGAAATGAATGAAAAGCGGCTGATGTTGCAAGATTACGCTCCCGCCCAAGAAGCCTTTGCCATGCTGGAAAAACACAACGGCAGACTTGAGACGTGTTTTGATGAATTGTGGGCTGAAAACCACAATCTTGAATCCTTTGAACAGCCAAGAAGCGGCAAATCCCTATGGCAAGTCACGCTGAAAACTCTCCGCGCCGAACTCTGCGGCGATGATGGCTTGCGGGCCCAATTCAAAGAGTATACCAAAAATCCTGGGAGTACGCCTTTGCTTACGGGATTAATTGTTGCTGTTGTGGGTTTGGGTGCTTCGTCTGGAATACCGATCGATCCTAGTATAGCTACTATTATTGTTCTCTATTTGCTCAAAATTAGTCTCAATATTTTTTGTGAATATACTGAGCCTGTGAGTTAGAAATTAGGCGCGATTATCTCGTGGATGATTCGGCGATTGAAATCGCTTATACAAAAACAAAGTCCGCCGACGCGGACTAAGAATGACATATTTATGTATTTTTCTAATCATCTACTTACAATTATCGCAGTGGCCGCACTGCATAGATTTCGCCTCATTTGCAAACCCAAAAGCTTGCAGCAAAAATTGCCACCTGCACTGCCGATGTTTCAAATATTTTACCATTTCCTCAGCGGCGGTAAAATTTGATTTTTCCGCTTTTTGCTGTGCGGATTTGTCGATCGCATAATTAAAAGGATCTTGCCATGTTAATTGTCCGTTGCTGTGCAAGATTGAAAGGGCGAGATCGCTTTCGGGAAATTCACGGGAAACTGCTTCTATATCGCCTTTAACGGGCAGTTTTTTGGCTAATTGCTGAGCTTCTCGGTATTGCGATCGCAATTTATCTTGAAAAAATTCCTTTCTTTGTTTATCTTCGGGATAAAGCAAACCCGTCGGTTCGCTAATCAATGTCAGGGCGATCGCCGATTTGCCATCGCGTCCGCCTCTACCAATTTCCTGAATGTATTCCGATAATAGCAAAGGTGCTTGAAAATGAACAACCCACCGAACGTCGGGCTTATTAATTCCCATACCGAATGCTGAGGTACAAGTCACAAATTTCAGCTCATTGTTCAGCCAAGCTTTTTCTATTTTTCGTCGTGATTCTGGACTTAAACCTGCATGATATGCTGCTGTTTCATAACCTGCTGCGTCCAACAAATCCGCCAAGCTTTCGCTATCTTTTCTAGTGCGGACATAGACTAAACCTGCTTGTTTTTGTCGCTCTTTGATAAAATTTAATAATTGCTGCTTGCGTCCTCTGGGCGTCCAGACTGTTTGCACTTGCAGGTGCAGGTTAGAACGGTAGGGACTTAGCAGAAAGGCTTCGGATTTTTGCAGTTGCAAGACATTTTTGATTGTCTGCTGTGCTTCCGGGTTGGCGGTAGCGGTGAAAGCTGCGATCGCAATTTTACTATTTGCTGGTTTAGCTTTCAACAAAGCCGGGCGCACTGTTCCCAAACGGCGGTAAGCTGGTCGGAATGTATCGCCCCACTGCACTAAACAGTGAGCCTCATCTAATATTAAACCGTTGATTTGGATGTGTGGCTGACTGATAATTTCCCAAACTGGTTTACTGAGTAATGTTTCAGGAGACAGGTACAGCAATCTTAATTTGTTTTGTTGCAGCGATTGCATAGTTTGTCGGCGCTGCGGTGTTGGCAATTGACTGTGGAGGAGGGAAGCGGGTAAATTGCGATCGCGCAATTCTTGCACTTGATTTTCCATCAGCGCTACTAGGGGTGAAACTACGAGAGTTAAGCCTGTTTGTAACAAAGCTGGCAGTTGAAAACAGATAGATTTACCACCACCTGTCGGCATAATTATCAGCGTATCTTTACCGGCTAATAAACTGATGACAATTTCTGCTTGAGGAGGTCTAAAATCGTCGTATCCCCAAAATTTTTTGAAAGTGGCACGGGCATGATTTAATGATTTTGATTCTGGTTGGTATTTCATTTAATCTAGTTTCCAAATCACATAGGATTGCTATAAATTTTACCTCATTATTGAATATATAAGTAACCAGCAACCGCCATTCAATAAAGCTGTGATTGTTGCACCAATAATCAACCCTTTGAGTACAGCAAATTCTCGCCGCCGTCTGAGGACAATTATCGCGGGAACAACATAGATTAATTGAGCTATTCCTATGCCAAAAAGAGCCAAACCTAAGAAGCTAGCTATATAATAACCTATTCCTCCTATAGATATAAATATCGGACCTAGGATACTTCCTAAAATTAATGCGGCCAAGTGCAAGCCCATCAAAAGAAATATTCCTGACACTATCCCCTTTCTTTCATTTATCTGCGACATAATTATATTACTCCCAAAGTTAATTTAAACGGTTAGAAACCAAATGATATCCAGCGCTACCCTCGCGGTAGAACATATTAAACGTGTCAAACGGAATAATTCTACCATCTGGGTGTACGATGTGAATGCAAGACCGTTTCACAGAACGGACATCAAAGTTAAACGGATCGAGAAACTGCACGATCATCACTCGAAATACATTGTCATAATTAATACCTTCGGGAACTGGTATCATCGGCAAACAGCACAATAACTGTTTGAAAGCATTAGCTGCGGACTGAGGCGAGTGGCTAGTTGAAAATAGCTCAAAAGTTTTGCGTTTTAATTCTTCATTCTGCTCGTAAAGTACACTGTTTGGCATCATTTTAACAAAGTCATCCGGTGCGACTGCGCCAGTTAGTGGAATCACTTTGCCATTTAATTTGAGGGCGTAAGCCATTGCTAAACTGTCGGGATGGCAAGGAACAGGTATAATATCTTCTGGTTTGAAATGGGGACTCTGCTGCAAAATTGCACGGCGAACTTCTGTGAGGGTGTACCTGTCTGTTTTGGGGTCAAATTGTTCTAGTCTTCCGGCTACTTGTATGGGTTGAAAAGTAACGCCCCGCACGCATTTTTGCTGCAAGGCATATTCGATAATTTTGCCGATTTCACTGTCGTTCAGACCTTTTTTGAGGGTGACAACTAAAGTGGTAGAAATGTTGTATTCGTTGAGGTGTGCGATCGCTTTTTCTCGGATTTCCCTTAAATCAACTCCCCGCAACTCTTCCAAAGTCGATTTGTTAAAGCTGTCAAACTGCAAATAAATCTCAATTCCTGGTTTATATTGACTTAGCCGATCGCAAAAATTTCGATCCTTAGCAATCCTGATACCATTGGTATTAATCATCAAATGCTTAATCGGCTTGCTTTTGACTAAATCCATCACCTCAAAAAACTCCGGGTGAATCGTGGGTTCTCCCCCACTAAGCTGCACAATTTGCGGTTCTCCTTCATTGGCTACCACAGCATCCAACATCATTTCAATGTGTTCTAAACTGCGGTGCTTCCGGGGGCTATCGGAAATATTAGAAACTTCTTCTACACCAGAATCTGCATAACAAATTGGACAGGAAAGATTGCACCTATCAGTCAATTCTATCAGAGTTAAACAGCTATGTTGTTCGTGATCTGGGCAAAGTCCACAATCGTAAGGACAACCGTATTTTATGGGCGTGTTAAACCTGAGTGGCATATCTCCCGGCTTGATGAATTGCTGGGAAAGTTTATAATAGTCAATATCGTCAGCAATCAAGACTTCTTCGTGTCCGTGAGTGGGACAATGCTTGATTAAATAAACGCAATTGTCGCGAAAGATAATTTTTGCTTCAACTTTTGTTAAGCATTTTGAGCAAACACTGTTAGTCAGGGCGTAAAATAGGTAATCGCGAGTTGGCATAATAAAAATTGGATCATTAATCAGACTAAATTAGTTATATCATAGACGAATTCTATTATGATGGCAAATTTAACAATTGATTACATATTTAGCAGAACTTTATGCTATCTTAAGCACAGTTAATAATTTTACTATTTGAATTATGAACGCAAGTGGATTAAAGGAAGTTTTTAGCTATCGGCAAAATACTTGTGACCTTTTGGATACAGCAGGTCTCGCAGAATCTGTACGCGAAGATGGTTTTGCGCTGATTCCCGGTGTGCTGAGCGCGTCGGAAGTGGGGGAGGCCAAGGAAGCACTCGATCGCCTGCAACCCTTCGGACTCGATGGTAGCAGTTGGAGTGAATTGAACCAGCATTTTAAGTGCGTTTTTAATCGCGATCGGCTGTGGCTTTCCTATGCCGATCGACCGGGTATAATTGAGTTAGCCGAAGCATTAATGGGCAGCCAGTGCCATATTATCGGCATGACTGCGTGGAAAAGCGGGCCCGGTTATGATGGTTGGCGCGTCCACGTCGATCAGGTGTTTGTACCCCTGCCCGAAAGCGTGTTTGCCAATCGCACTTTTCAACTGCCAGTATGGATTTGTACAGCCCATTTCTATCTCAGCGACATCCCAGAAGACCTCTGTCCTACCTACATTATTCCTGGTAGTCACAAATCTGGTCGAAAACCAGAACGCGGGGAAGAAACTTGGAACGGACACTCCCCAGAACCAGTTTTGTGCAAAGCAGGAGATGTGCTGTTTTTCCGCAGTGAAATTTGGCACTCCGGGGGCAAAAATACAACCACAGATGGAACTCGCTACTTACTGCAAGTGCATTATTCCCACCGCAACATCGCGCAGAAATTTTCGCCTTGGCCGTGGCAATTTAATCCTGAAATTATGGCTACTGCTACTGAACGACAACTGCGACTTTTGGGCAAACATCCTGAGTCAAATTATGGTTAAGCTACTACGCATCTAAATTGAATACAGAAACGGGCAGGATGCGCGTCCCACAATAATTGTAGAAAAATTGACTGTCAAATTTGATGCACAGCAGCTTAGTACGATATACAGCGTATTCTAGGTTGATGAAGTTTAGGGACAAAGGCTTTCGCCGTGTCCCTACGGGGAACGCTCAAAACGAGTAAACTTAAATAAATTGACAAGACTGCGGCGATAATAAACTAAAGCCAACAAACAAGCAATTTGAATGGCAGTTACCCCTAAAAATACGTGAAAATCGGGCTTGATAAAATCTATGATAAAGCGAAATCCTAAATAGCCTATCATATAAAATTTAAACAGATCGCCTTCTTGCCGATCGCAGCGGCTGCGAAACTGTAAAAATACAGTTAGACTTAGTAAAAATACAATCTCGTAAAGTTGAGTGGGATGTCTGTAAATGCCATCGCCAAAATTTATACCCCAAGGTAAATTAGTGGCAATACCGTAAGTGCGATCGCTCAATCCGGTCAAAAAACAGCCAATCCGACCGATCGCAGTTCCTGCAATCAAAGGATAGACAAAAGCATCTCCAGTGGAACGAGTGACGCCAATGATTTTTTTGGTCAATTCTACGCCAATTAAACCACCCAGCATTGCACCAACTACAGTTTTTCCCTGAAGTAGCAGCAACAGAATTTGCTCGGGGTTTTGCCACAAAAGATCGATATGCTGCAACAAAACTAGAGCTTTAGCGCCGATTAAAGCACCAACCATACCGCCTACAATTACGGAACTTCGCTGGCTGGGTGCAATAGTATCTTTTTTCTTGTTAAATAAGAGGAGGCGAAAGGCGATCGCGTAGGCTAAGGATTCAAAGAAAAAATGCGGATGAATTTGCCAAAGCCCGATCGACAAATAAACTGGAAATGTCATATTTTTGTGAGATTTTGAGTTTGGGATTTGAGATGGCGATCTAGTCCTGTCATCCATTCTATAGGCTGGCAAATATCCGAATCTCTTGAGCAATCCCAATCCAAAACCCAAAATCCAAAATCTAAAATCGCCTAAGATTGACCGTCTCGGCGGCCTAGTTCGTAAACGCCGCCGCCAATACAGGCGATCGTACCCATAGATACCGCCCAACCAGTACCCAGAGAAAATTCTACCCCCCAATTGCACAATCCGCCCGCAATCAAAAAGGGCACAATGCTCAACAGCGAAGCGTAAAAGGCATTTTGAGCTTCTCTGGCTTGGCGGGTTCTTTCAAACTCGGCTTCCGAGGTGTAGAGGGATCTCTCAGCAAAATTCATCCAGCGGTTGAGTTGCACGATTACCCATTCTGTCAGGGGCGACAGGCCCCAATAGAGGGCCAAAGACCACAAAGACGCACCGGCGATCGCAGTTGCGTCTATGGCAAAACTAAAGGGAAAAATTTCAGTAAGCATTGCTTGATGTTTGTGATGAATTTGAGATTTCAGACGGCATCCAAAATCCCCGAACTAACTATAGTGTCAAGCAAAAGCTCGATCGAATTCAAGCCCAGCAGAAATTCCTGGGCTCAATGACTTTCGGATACCCGTAGCATTTAACCCGAAGCCTTGACACCAGCTCTGTATGCAGTAAGATACACGTTGGTCAACTGATTCGTTTGGCGGGTAGAGCTTCTGAGGCAATCTTGCAGCGAATTGGCTTGGGCAACGCACACCCCCAAATACATTCAATTTTCAGCAGTGAAAAAAATCGTGCAAGACTCTAGAGGCCCGCTGACGGGAAAACGCTTTTTTCGTCCCAGACAGATGCTGCTGCTGGCACTTTCGATCGGCATTGTTTTGCTCAGCCCTTATTTGCAGCAGCAGGTAGTCCAAGCTCAGTCAGGCTTACCTAGGAGAGTAGCGACGGGTAATTTGTGGCAAGAAGCTTCTTTTCCCGTCGAAAATTTTGAAGCCTACAGTTCCCCCTTCGGTCCCCGTGGCGGGGATTTTCATTACGGTTTGGACTTGGCCGCCCCGGAAGGCAGCTATATCCGCAATTGGTGGGGCGGGCAAATTGTGGAAGTTTGGGAAGATGGCCGGTGCGGCACTGGTATGGTGGTGCGATCGGGAAATTGGGAACACATCTACTGTCACCTCAGAGGTCGGGTGGAAACAGCTAGCGGCGGGCGTTATTATATCGATCGCGAAGGCGGGCTGCAAATTTGGCAGGGTCAAAATGTGCCGGCCGGTGCGAGAATTGCCAGAGTTGGGATGACCGGGCGCACGACCGGCCCTCACCTGCACTGGGGATTGAAGTACGACGGTCGCTGGGTAGACCCGGCTTTGGTATTGCGGGAAATGTACTCCCAACAATCTTAATTGGTCATTAGTTAGCAGTCATTAGTCATTAGTTAGGAGTCATTTTTATTGGTTTGTAGTAAGGACTAAAGTCCTTATTTTTTCGATAATGAGGAATAAAGTCCTCACTACAAACTTGAATAACTAATAAGTCATGACCAAGGACTAATGACTCTTTACGTTGGGGCCAACTCTTTTTTGCTCAACTCGGTGTACCGCTCGACAATTTGGCGGAATTCGTCGCCGTCGATCGTTTCTTCATCCAACAGCGCTTCGACAAGTTTGTCTACCAAAGCGCGGTTTTCGCGGATAATCCGGCGAGCTTCTTCGTAGCAGTCAAAGGCAATTTCCCGGACTTGCCGATCGATCTTGATTGCCATTTCTTCGGAATACTCCGATCGCGAATTCCAGTTCTGACCCAAAAACACCTCATTGTTCGGACTTTCCAAAGCCACAGGCCCCAAATCCGACATTCCATAAAGCGTTACCATCTCCCTCGCGAGACTGCTAACTTTTTTGAGATCGCTACCGGCACCGGTGTCGATTTCAGCATCGCCATAAATTTCTGCCTCCGCCGCCCGTCCCCCCAAAGCTACTTTAATTCGGTTTAACAGCAAAGCCCGACTCCTCAAACCTTCGCTGTCGAGCATTTCGTCGTCGAGCACAAAGCTAGTAAAGCCTTCGATGCCGCCGGAACGCGGAATAATCGTTACTTTTTCAACCGGGTCGGCATTTTTGAGCATTGTCGCGACTAGGGCGTGTCCGACTTCGTGGTATGCTGTCATCCACTTTTTCTTACTGTCGAGCAGCGGGTTGAGCGTAAGCCCGATCGTGATCCGGTCGATCGCGTCGTGAACTTCTAAGTTAGTAATCGTGTCTTTGCGACGCCTCGCGGTGAGAATAGCTGCTTCGTTGAGCAAGTTTGCCAAGTCGGCGCCGGAAAAGCCGGGAGTGCGGCGGGCGATCGTGTCGAGGGCCACTTCTGGGTCTAGTTTTTTGTTGCGCGCGTGAACTTGCAAAATCCCTAAACGCCCTTTGTAACTGGGCAAATCTACCGTTACTTGCCGATCGAACCTGCCGGGCCGCAGCAGGGCAGTATCGAGCACGTCGGGGCGGTTGGTAGCTGCAATCACAATCACGCCGCTGTTACCCTCAAAGCCGTCCATTTCTGTCAGCAACTGGTTGAGAGTTTGTTCGCGTTCGTCGTTGCCGCCGCCGATACCAGCGCCGCGCTGCCTTCCTACGGCGTCTATTTCGTCGATGAAGACGATGCAGGGCGAATTTTCTTTAGCTTTGCGGAACAAGTCGCGGACGCGGGAGGCGCCGACTCCGACAAACATTTCGACAAATTCCGAACCCGAGATACTGAAGAAGGGGACGGCTGCTTCGCCTGCGATGGCTTTTGCCAGCATTGTTTTGCCGGTTCCCGGAGGCCCGATTAACAGAACTCCTCTGGGAATTTTGGCGCCGATGGCGTTGAAGCGTTCGGGTT
>Ga0247774_1000801_pt1 | contig 15909 bp, 9 predicted proteins | sample UWRJL001104B6_FD_179933 | JGI IMG/M metagenome (GOLD analysis project Ga0247774, IMG submission 179933) | Plant litter microbial communities from Arlington Agricultural Research Station in Wisconsin, United States - UWRJ-L001-104B-6 | ecosystem: Environmental > Terrestrial > Plant litter >... | reverse complement strand
GTTGCTTTTGCCAGACCAGCCGAAAATTTCCTCGGGCATTCCGCAAGGGAGGAAAATCACGTGATCATACGAGTCCTCCAAAGATAAGACAGCAATAGTTTGTAACAAAACATTTTGTTGCCGAAATGAATCAATTTAAATTCTTAAAAGATTCGAGGCCGATTTCGAAATTCAATTTCTCTCATACAGAGGAATTTGTTTGAAGTGCTGAGAACCTGTAGTACGCTGAAGGCTAAGTTGGCGACATCTTCAACAGTTAATATGTACATCAGAGCATGCAAATATGGGCTCTGCGTTTTTTTACGACGCAGAGGTAGGTTGAAAGTTTGTCTATGGAATCTAGAATTCGAGGGATATAGTTCTATCGAACAGGTTATATGTTTCTGGGCGTGGTGTCTTCCTTGGAGGATCTACTTCAAGGTAGGCGGCTCAATGGTATTACTAGCCATTGGTCCTTCGAAACCCATTGATAAAACACCAGAAGTGACTATCTATTCAAGAAAATGGCCGGATGTGTGTTCGTTTCAGGGTGCGTTTGTTTCGAGAAGGAAACCTTCAAAACGTTAGGGTTTGATTACTGCGCGGTTCGAGGCTTTGCCGGTTCCTTGGACCGGTCTACTGTCGCTTCCTTCAGTTTTAGCTCTTCTTGTCGCCGCTTCGCTTCAGCTTCAATGAGTGGTCTGAAGTTGTAGTTGCCTGCTTGGGATTAGCATGAGAAAGACATGTGAGAACAAGGCAAGCGGACCTAAGAAGACTCCAGCACCGACAACAAGGAAAACTGGAATAATTCGGTTTCGCATCATCTTTGCGAGAGATCAAAGCCTTAGGCGGTTCTCCAACAACGGTGGAAAAATGGTCGGGTCCCTCCAGAAAGTGTATTGTTTTGACATTTTTTGCTTGCTCATTTGCCATAGGGAGCTTGGAAGGGTTTGCAGCTCCAAAACGCACTATCTCCTGACAAGCAAGTGGGGCATCTGCGATTTTGCATCACGTGCGACCGCGACTTGAGAGTTGCCGCCTTTTACCGCGACGCGTTTGGGCCAGCCTCTGTACAGGCCCCACTACTCTGGGTTATGGGGGTGATTTGTTTTGCTCGTCTTCGTTAACCTGAAGAGCAAAACCCCTGGACGTTTTCGACGACTATGAGACTGGAGCCCAAATGATTTCCTTCACTCCCAATGGCAACCTGGAAGGAGCGGGGCGAAGTTCCCGACTCGGAGGACGATTCTGACTTCGACACGAGCGACGCTGAGCACCAGAACGATAGTCTCCCTACCCAAATTGCGGTATCCAAGCAGGTGCTGCAAGAGCCAGTTCCTCGTGATGGGGATATCTGGGAAATTCCTCACTCTTCCCAAGGACAACATGTTACAAGCCGACCGGAAAAGTCGAGCCGGGACGCGACACCGGCCCGAAATAACTCCTCAACACTGGCCACGCCACGAGCTGCTGTCCAGTCATCATTGCCCCACGGGTCTGTCCCTCCCAGCCGAAGACCAACCGAGCCTGAGAAGAGAGTAGGAATATCGCCTGTAGTGGAGGGGTCTATTCACGGTGTTCAAGGGGATGAACATATCGTGTCTGGCTCTAGAACGGAATATGTATGGGGACCTGTCGGCATATCAGCAGGCGACTTCGCGCCAAGAAGAAGTTTTCGACCTCGAAAGCCCATCCAAGAACACCCCTACCTGCTTGAGAAAGCCATCTACGATCAGAGCCTGAAGTCTCGCGGGGTCAGGCCGGTCAGATTCGATGAGTCTTCGGAGAGAAGACATGGCCAACAGCAGGAGGATGATTCTCAGGAGAAGGACTTTGAAGATGACAGCCAGGAAACAGAAGAAAATGGCCGACTGGAAACTTCGGAGGAAAGCCAACAATACGATGCGCGAGTTTCAGACCACGGAGAAGACGATTTGGACGATCTACCGGATGTATTTCAATCAACACCCAAGACTCCACTTCCGCGGCACCGCGACGAAACGAGTAGCGAGCCCAGCGGTGATGATACGGATGGGACGAGTCATATTGGCGAGGATTTCCCAACATTGGATGAGCTGGTTCGAGCTCCACCATTACCGTCGACCATGTCTCTCAAGCGGAAAGCCTCGATCAGATATTCTTCGAAGAGGAGACGATTGGACGCCAAGGATGGACATCACAATGCTTCAGCATCGAAGGAGATCGTTTGGAGCCTGTCTCCATCTCCTCCACCCCATCGCCCCGTCCCGAGGTTAATAATTCCCTCGGAAGGTTTCTCCTCAAAGCCAGCGTCGCCGGCCTGGCCTTCGCCGCCAGCCGCAAATGTACCTTCATCGCCGCCAGTCCTTCGTTCAGTTAGCCCTGTTCGCTGTCGGCCATGCCCTAGTAACCCCATTGATTCCGCCATATTAATCCGCGAGGATGATACTGCATCCGCGGAGAAGTCGGTAGAAATCTCCTCTACTTCGGAATCTGATAGTGGCGCTGAGAGCGAGCCAGAGAAAGAACCAGACAGGCGATGGGCAAGAAAGCTTCATGGAGTCCTCCCGCCGTCATATTTGAAATTGAATATCGACTCCCGTGGTGCTCGTCGTTCGGGACCACGCTCCACCCATCACAAACCACCATCACCGGAACGGTTTCAAAGGCGGGGGGTCGCCAAACCGAAGACTCCAGGTTCGGAAGCACCAGCTACTCATGCCTTTATATTTGATGATTCTGAGGATGAAGATGAACTTCTCTCGCAACAAGATGATCTGCCCCAACAAGAACTTGTCCAGACCCGGATCTGCATAGAATCTGACGACGGAGACTCGTCCGCTATGGAAGACAACCGAGTAGACCCGATGTTCCAAGCACCGTCTAAGCGAAAGTCGCCGTCCACCCAAGTGCCACGACACGGTCCTAAGAAGCGTGTCAAAACATCTCATGGGCACAGGCACCGGGTGCTTCGAGAAACCCAGCCAAGAATTACCTCTCACTTCAATACTTCCGGGGCTAAGCGGTCATTCAGTGGCGTTCTCTCGGGCCGCACCGGGAAAAAACCTCAACGGCGGACAAAACGTTCTGGCCAGACCAGGTTGCCTGTGCAGAAACGCCAGCCCCCACCAAGATTAAGTATCCTCGATGTAATTGAGACTGAGGCTCCTCGATTCCTCAAAGTGGCAGCTCGCGCGGCTAGGCAAAGTGAAGGACTTGGCAGGTCGAGCCCAGGAAGGAAGATGATTCAGATGGCGACAGCGTGGGACCATCAGGATGTTCACACGGTTTTGAATGACTGGAGAGGTGGTCACTTGAAGGCTCGGCTCTCTCCGAATGCAAAGCCAACCCGTCATGTTCTATCTGCCCAGAGCAGCCGTCCACGACAGTCCACTGGCTCAAAATTTAGCAAGCCGAAGACCACCAAACGATTCGTCATCAAGCGTAACGGCCCCACTGGAAAGGCGACCTTGGAAAGAGTGTCTGACCCTGGAAGCATTATCTCCGCTGATGCCTCTTCCAGCAAAGCCATCTTTAGACAGGCTCAACTCGAGACAACCACCATGGAGGCCGGGAAATATATCTTTCACTCGAGAAAGAGGCAACTCGATACCCTGTGGAGAAGGGGACGGCGGGACGAGTCAGCGATTGCACCGACTGTCGTAGAAGTTTTTGATCGTCCCCCGTCTCCAGACCCGTCCAGCACGGCCCAACGTATCCAAACTATTCAAAATCGAAAGGAGTTGCCTCCAAATATACCAAAATCGAGGTTCCGAAAACGCTTCCAACCTCGGGAAGTTGATATTCTCGCTCCTCAGTACATGATCTCGGACGATGTCGTCTTGTCGCCGATCTTTGAGACCGAGAGACGGCCCACGGAGACGCCAGGCCCTGGTCTCAAGCTCCTTGGACTGGGACCCTTTGGCACTCGCTACACGCACAATTTTGGCATATTCCCACTTGAGAGAGGGGTATTTTTTCACAGTTCTACACTTCTTGGGCAGGGACGAGTTGAAAAGAGCACGGAGGATCACGGTGATGGTCGCTTACACCGCGCTCGACCACGGCACTCTTTCACGCTTGGAGACCAGGTCCTTCGGTGGGGTTCCTGGGATGACCAGGAATCTTCCGAGCTCGGTATTCTGCTCGATTGGATTGTCGAGCACTTCCAGGTCCCAGCCACAGATTTCGATGCTTCCAACGGTGCGGCGGCCATTGGTGGTGCTAGCTACCTGCTCAATTATGTTCAGGATTCCCTAACGTTCGCTGGTGCTACTGCGGAGCAGGCCTTTTTCGCGAGGGTTGTGTCGGTTTTGCAGGGCTTCATCGGGAAGGTTGAAACACACAAGCTCTACCATCGCGAGCATTGCAGAGAAGCGTTCCTTCAAGTTCTTACCCGCATTCTGATTGCCACCTTCACTTGCTATCAGATTTGCAGAAAACTGACCTCCGCTATGGGCCACTTGATGGCTTGTGAAGAGGCATTCCTGAACATGTCCCAAACTTGTACAAGGGCTCTGCTCCATAGTGGGCTAGATGCTGTTCGGAAGTTATACGAAGACTCTCGCCGTGAGTCATTCCGAGAACGAGGTATCCGGCCTAATAACGTGGCCGCTCAAGCTTGGGTTGTTCTCATGAGGCTCCTCGAGGATGGACGCATCCCACGATCGGGGTTCTGGGATATTCTCGCATCCGTCCTAGTCGACGCCGAATTGCGGTCCGAGACGAATTCAGAAAAGCTCGAGGATGCTTGGAGAACCGTCTTCACCCTGCTCCCTCTCCGGGAATTTGACAGCCTGGGAACTCTCCGGCCAGGGATAAGCAGGCTGATTCCCATGGATGGCTGGACTCTGCCGCAGACGCTCTTGTTGCGAGTCTTCGACATCTACAAATCCAACAAAGAGGGACAGTCTCCAAGCTTCAACGAGTACTGCCGGATACTGATTGGTCGCTGTTTCTTCCTTTGCCGGGACTGGGGATGGATCAAATGCAATGGCATCATCGGCAAAATTTTTGATTTCTTCGCATCCGAATCACTCTTCCACCTGAGAAACGAAGAAGCCAACAAGTCGCCTAGATTTCTGGAAGAGCTTTCTAGCAATCCGTCCTTGTCCATCGAGCGAGAGGACAAGTGCTTCCACATCTTTCTCAAGTTTGTGGCTCTCGCCATTCGCCGACTGAACCAGCGTGGCGGTGAGAAGGAAGCTCGTAATCTGGTGACCAGGATCCTCCCAAATCACAACCGCCTCTACAACAAGGAGCACAACCTGGATGCCAAGGACCTGGCGTCGTTGAGAAACCACCATGATCTTTTGTGCACTCTCTTCTGGGTGTCTCCGCCCAATGCGAAGCCCAGCCTCCACATGATACAAGGCCTGATTGACCCGGCAAGCTCTCATACTGCTGCGTGCCTGGTTAGTCTCCGGGCATGGAACCAGATAGCAAGATTCGCGGCGTCGACGATGCACGACCAGCAAGTCTTCCATCTACTTCAGCAATGGCAATCTGATATCTTCAGCGTCGCCGTGGACCAATTCGATTCGGCAGCCTCAGTCATCAATCAACAGGTGATGGCTCTATCGAAAGCCGATCGGGAAGACGTCAACGAGAGCTACATAGAGCTCTTGGTGTCGCAGAACAAGCGTGCCGCGAAGGAGCTTATTCATGCATGCGTTCGAGCTTCACTGGACGTCATGCGCCATGCCCAATGTACTGCCTCCGCAAAAGCAGTCTTAAACGCCTCCCAACTCAAAACCATCTTTGATCATTTCTCCTGCACACCGCGCTCACTAGATTGGTCCACTCTTAGAAGTGCTATAGAGACTCTGGAGGCGTACCTGCCTCGTCTCGACTTGGACGAGAGTGGAGGGCCACCTATATCTCCTGCCAAGTTGGGAGGGGCCTCCGTTTCGGATTGCATTGCAAGTCTCAACGAAGAATTGGGGGCTCCTTTCTTTTCCATGGCGCGCTGGACTCTTGCCTCTAACGGAGACCAGGAGGGATGCCGCATGTCCGCCATGGAAATGATGCACAGGGCCACATGCGCAGAAGCTTCAACCATTCTCGCCGCAAAGCTTGTGGGGAAGTTTGCCAAAGCAAGGCTCCTTATTCTCAGAGATCTTATGTGCAATGGGGAGCTTAGCCTCTTCGACGATGGTGCCACCAACATCCCCTTGAGCCAACGAAAGTATATGCCTTTGTTCGTGGCAAACTTGCTGAAGGAAGACGTGCCAAGTGTTTCTGAGCTGGGCGATAAAATTCTAGAAGCTTGGTTGCAATCGATCGTGCAGCCTCAACGATGCCTCTCGTATGAGAACACTTTGGCGGAAGAGCTGAGGAGGAGAACCGAGCCCTTCATACCTGACAGGGCAATCGGCCTGTCGACAAATCCCGACTACCTCTCAAATCGGGTACTTTTTGAATGTGAGTCCGCCAAACGCAATCTTTGCTGCCCCCGCTAATACACTCTAGATGCCGTCTCATGGATGCGCAAGACACTGAGACTCGCTCCCCCATCGACCCGAAGACAGCTAAATACGCAATTCTCGACCGCTCTTCAAACGGCCATGGAACAGATCAAATCCGACCTCGCCGTCATTGCTGCCAACGAAACAGAGCATCCTCGTTACATCGCTTTCGTCAGAGATATCATTTCTCTCATCAAGTCGCAAGACATCTGCCCCATCAACAAATTCTTCTACCAAATCAGTAGAGAATACTGCCCCTCTCTCCAGGATCCCCGATTCGACGTGGCAGGAATAGTCGCGTACGGTGTGCGCCTCGGAGAAGGAGACAACGCGGCTGCGCAGTCCCTGTTTTACTACCTTCTTAACAATTTCAAAAGAGCTATCATGAATGACACTCTTGGGAACGAGGTATCAGTCCTCAAAACGGTCATGAGGCGAGATGATCAAGTTCTGTCATTCATTCTCAGCAAGTTGTTGCCATCTATTATCATGTCATCACAGCAGTTGGTCGAGGTGTACCCCCTGCTGGATGTTTACCGAGCTGCCCTGTCTGACCTACTAGCTGGTACCGTGGTGCCTCGACAGCTGGATGAAGACATGCTTCCCCACCTTCAAGCGTTGCTTTCTGCCATTGTGGAATGCCTCAGCTCACTTGCATCGCAATCTGATTACCTCTACCCGAAGGAAAGAACGCACGGCATTCGCCAAATCGTCTCGATTGTCAACCTCTTCTCTCTTTCGGTCAAAACGCATGCACTCTTGCACCCGGACGCGGCGGGTCTGGGTGAGATCTTGACTGCAATCAAGGATCTCAAGCGCTGGGCTACTGTCACGCGCACTCGCATGCGAGGAGGAATGCGCATGCCCTTCTCCCAGGTACCTGGGCAGGAGGAGGATGCCAGTGATCAACGAAGGGAGACGGTCTTCCGGCCGTCCGATCAGGTGTCTGCATTTACTGGCGACATTATCATGGATGTACGGAAGCACTGGGTGTTCACTGGTGGGAGGATAACGGTCCCAGCCTTGAGAAATGCGAGCAGTGGACAAACGGCGCTGCAATGTATGAAAGGTACCGCCGAAGCGAGTTTAGACTATGAGACTTGTGCTCGGGGGTTACTCTTCGAGATTGAGCGGCTTGGAGAGAAGTACGAGTGGGTGCGCGAGCAGGACAGTGAACTGGAGTTGGAATTGGAGTGGAGGCCACGGGTTCCGCGGCTGAGATCATATGGGATAGAAGAGTGTTTATTTTGACGGGCAGCATTAGGATCAATCCATGAATTAGAGAATCATGACGTTATGGAACGAAAGTTAACTTGAAGATGAGAAAAGTTGTTTTTGTTGTTGGGTCGAGATTTGTCGCCTGTGCCCGTTTCGACGCAACTTGAAGGTAACTCTCGCTGTGACGGGTCCCTTCTGTGCATGGTGTTGCACTGTTCCAAGAGTCTCCTTGGCAGTCTGCAGCCACCGACGAAGGAAGATGCGACTACAGAAGAATTAGTAGCATCCCGTACATTGCTTCGAATTTGTTCCCTGCCAAGCAGTGGCGTAAAAGGGGCAGCAAAAAATTAGTTAGAAGGGCTTTGGCGGCGTTGATGTCAGTGGTGGACTTCTTCAGGATGAGTCAGAAGCCGATAAGATAAGGATCTGTGACAGGGGTTTCAAGACTCGAAAACCCAATTTATCTCGTTGGTCACTTTTTTTTTCTTCCCTTTTACCTTCTACCACAGTTCAAGGAAAACAACAGCACACAGCGATAGATGCAATCATGGAGAACCGGCGAATAAAACTTGCCATCGCGATGGCGACCTCACCTCCTTCTCAAGAACCCACCCTAACGCGACTAGCTGTCGCTTATATTCTGGATAGCCCCAACGTCGGGGTAGAAGCTAAGTAACTTCAGGACGACAGCGCGTCGAGGTTGAGTCGCCTCGACGCAATTGGGGAAGCAACAAGCTCCCCGGTTCTCATTCCCGAAACTTCTGAGACAAATTGATCTCTATTGCCTCATTTGGCACCTACGAGAAGCTTAGACTGTTAGTTGCGAGCGTTGTGCTGCGAGTACGCGAATCGTCTCTAATCCTGCTTAGTCTCATTACTTCGTTTGCGAAGTCCGACAAATTCCACTCCAGGCGTGTTTGCCTACACAACAGACTGAAATTTATTCGAATCTTTTCACAGGCTATGACCAAAATCTACTCGGTAAGGCTGACCATTATCTACGATTAACGATCATGCTGCTGATGCTGCTGCAGTTACCAAACAAAGACGGCGTTTTATTCTAGATTGGCACTGCCTTTTTTCTTCATCCGCACCATAACCTTTGGGGCGTTCTTGGAATCCTCCTTAGTTCTTTGGTTTCTTTTTTGCGGGCCCTCACGAGGACTCTCAGCTTAAACCCGACTCGTATCTAGTATCTGATCTTTCCGGCTACCGGCGATGGCGTCACCGGATTTGATGGCTCTCCCGACGGAGATGCTTCTCGATATTTGCCAGCATCTGGATCTTGAAAGCATCTTCTCTCTTCTTCAAGTCAACAAGTCAATGAACTTCATGATCGATTCTCATCGATCCACCATTCTGCTTCCCATCCTACGACGAGAATTTAGTCCCTTTGATGAACTTCTTCAAGTTTTCACGGCCGAGGAGGGAGACCTGGACATTCGAGGTGGGACGTACCAACCACGCCGAGTACTCTTCAAGCGCGGTTCTGGCAAAGCGACCCTTGTTCTCGCGCCCGGTGGTTTCAGCCATCCCAATGGCGGTCCCAAGAACGGGACGTTTACCAAAGTGCCCAGGGGTGGCAAAGTCGGCAATTTTGGACAAGCGCATCGCGCTCCAAGTCTTCGGACGGTGGTTTTAGAGGACTGCGATCTCAAATACCTCCTCCGGTATTGCTACGTAGTCCGACAATGGGAAGAGATCTTTCCGCAGCTTCGGTGGATCAAGAATCCCGAATACTGCCGCTTTCTTGAAGAACATGAGCGACATAGGCTTCGCCGAGCTTTGTATCGGTGGTGGTTGTACGCGTTCTACTTCCACGGAGATCTTCCTCGCCCGGCCGGCGCCCAACCACTGGCATTTGTGGACGACATTCGAACCTGCCACATGAGGATGCATTCAACATCTGAGCTAGTGGAGCTCCTCGATCTTCTTGCCGCTGTGTTTCATCTCGTCCAGCACTACATCTGCCCGACCCTGGAGCAGAATCTAGCCGAGGTACTTTTCACTTCCCGGCTTGACCGATCGCTAGCTAATGCCAACAGGGTTACGTGAATAGTCAGGCAGTCGAGGCGGACGTTTGTTGGAACGACCAGAGCCGCCTGGGACGCATCATGAGGACCTACACGAAGCTTGATCCAAAAGAGCTGGTATTCTACTTCGACCGTATCTTTAGCTACCCAAAGAACCGACTCATCGCCGACATCCGTTTCCGCCATCCCGCCTTCCTGGGCGATCAGGAGTCCCTCCAAGCGGCCATTCGGTCTGCCTTGGAGGAGCGGTCTTGGCTTGACAACCTTATCAACCCGACCGACGTTGTCGGTGGCATCATCGATTTTGGGGATAGTCGTGATGAGGAGCGCGAACGACTTGGTGGTGATGCTAGCCGCGATGGATCCCTGCCCGCGCCAGGCACGTACATTCGCTCCCATTCACTTTACAACCCCCCAGGGGATGATGGGGCGGGTAACGATGCGTGGTCGTATCCGAATCACACTCGTCCTAGGAACAGGTTGGCATTGTCGGAGGAAGTCTATTAGTTTTGCTCATTGATGCGTGTCCTTACTGGGTGTCCTTAGCATTAGTGATGTCAGTAACTGGTGCTCGTTTATTCATTCTGCCTTGTGGCTAGGGTTAGGGTTTATTTGTGTTTATTATCTTTTTTGAAGGACGCTAAGCCCGATATGGTATACGTGCACCATGTGGTTCGTGACCATGATTCGGCCGCATCAGCTCCCGCTCCCGCTCCTCCCTGCTTTTGTCCCTCGTCAGCGCCTGGTTGTCCACGTCATTCCCCGCTACAAGAACATCATCGCCGCCTTGCCTTGCCTTACTACAAAACCACGCAAAGCTGCTTTTCTTTTATCTTGGCCACGCTCCGTATATTTGGGAGATGGTTTTCAATCGCTAGTTAGTTAGCTTGCCCACGATGTCAGACGAAGAAACATCGCCGTTGCTGGAGCCCAAAGGCAAAGGCAAGGCCACATTCCCTGACACCACCGATGGCATGTCAGAATCCACACCTCTGCTCTCCGGGAGCAGCACGTCCATAACCCGATATGATGGCGGCGAAGACTCACCAGCCGCCGACCCGATTGCCCCGACGAGGTCAGAGCGAAGCTCCAGCAGATCGAGCCGGTCCAGCCGGTTGTCAACCCGCTCCGTCAAGAACCTAAGCTGGCAAACCTTCACGGCCGGGATAATATTAATAATTGTCACCGCCGCAATCATCCTCCTAGCGTTCGTCGTTCCTGCTAAGGTGGAGCTGTATGCCAAACAGGCTGCTGTGCTCGAACCGACAAATCTGTCCCTCGAGTCCCTTACCGCCAACGGGGTGCGGGCTAGGATCCATGCCAACTTCCGGCTCGATGCCACGAGGGTGAGCGATGCCAATACGAGGCGCATCGGCAAGGCTGCGACGTGGGTGTTGAGGAAGCTGGAGACAGAGCAGACGCAGGTCGACGTGCATCTGCCCCACTTCGACAACATGCTCCTCGGGACGGCGACGCTGCCACCACTGACGATCGATATTGTTGACGGGCACAACACCATGATAGACATTGTTGCAGACTTGGTGCCGGGTGAAGCGGAGGGTATCCGGGCCATAGCGAACCAGTGGCTGGAGGGGAAGCTTGAACGAGTCAAGCTTATCGGGAAAGCCGACATCTCACTCAAAACTGGCTTTGTTCCTCTCGGAACGCACTCGGTGGTGGAATCTCTGGTCGTCGAAGGTCAATCACTCTATCGTTCCTTTGCGTCTCTGTACTTTGGAGAGAAAGTTTTCTTCTGAAGCCGATAAATTCAACATGTATTACTATTTGCCATAAACACGATGCTAATACTGTTGTGCAGCGAGCAAGATTCCGGCTATTCCTGCGTACAACATCTCGCGGCTCAACTTTAGCGACGTTCCGGTTCCTGGCCAGAAGCAGAAGGCCGTCGATGTCGATGTCACCATCACCTCATACAACAAGTATCCCGTGCAGTTTGATGTCCCCGAACTGGGTTTTGAGATTCTTGTTCCGAACTGCGCGCAGGATCAGCCGTCAATTCCTGTGGCGGAGGTTATCACCAGCCCTATTGCTGTCCACCCGGATGCCGAAGTCTCGATCGACGCACGTGGCATCATTGATCAGATTCCCAAGTCGTTAATCCAAGTCTGCCCTCAATCCGACTTGTCGCCTTTCGACCGATTCTTGAAGCAGTACCTAAATGGGGAGGACGCGCTGGTCCTCGTTCGAGGGCGCAAGATTCCTGACTCAGATACGCCCGACTGGATCACCGACATCTTGTCGAGCATTACGGTTCCCGTGCCTTTCCCGGGCAGGTCGTTTGACAATCTCATTAAGAATTTTTCCTTGACAGACGTGGATTTCCAGCTTCCCAGTCCAATTGCGCCGCCCGGATCGCCAGACGCCGACCCGAAAGTCTCCGGCACGATAGAGGTACTCGCGGCTCTTCCCAAGGAACTCAATCTCGACCTAAACGTCACCAACATCAAGGCGGATGCCGACGTATACTATAAGGGCGACAAGTTCGGAGAGCTTAACCTGAAAAAGTGGCAGAAGGCCAAATCGGCAAAGGTTCAAGACGAGAAGAAGGATGTCTCGCTGATGATCAAGTCAAAAGTCAAGAACGTACCACTCACCATCACCGACGGTGATGTCTTCGCCGAAGTAGCCCAGACCCTTCTTCTCGGGGATGGCGACATTATACTCACCGTCAAGGCCAAGGTGGCTGTTCGGGTCAGCACGGTGCTCGGCCAGCTCACGTTGAAGGACGTTCCCACCGAGGGAAAAATCCCGGTAAAACGTTCGTCTATCTTTAGTGGGATGAAGTTCTCGTTTTGAGCTCGTGAGTTATTGAAAGGTGTGCGTGTGTTTGCTCCTTGCGGTCCCAGCACTCCTTTCTATCCACGAGTTCATTCGTTTCAGTTTTCGGGTTTGCTGACATCTTTGGCTTTAGGTCTTGGAAGTGGGGGCGGAGAAGGGCTTGGCGCGTTGCAACCTCGCGTTGGGGAAGTTAGGGTTTTGAAGACCACAGAGACGGCGATATACCTGGAAGCATTGGTGAACTTGACGAATCCGACACCTTACTCCGCACAAATTCCGTACTTGACGGTGCATGTTGCTAAGAACAACACGATTGTCGGCGATGCCACCATCAGGGATGTGAATATCACGACCGGGAATAACACGGACATTTTAGTTTCGGCCATTTGGAGCCCAGCTGATGGGGGGCCAAAGGCGAGGAAGGTGGGCGTGGACCTTATCTCGCAGTATCTTTCTGGCTTCAACACGACGGTGGATATCCAACTACACAAGGACAGTATTCCGACGGCCCCCATCGTTGGCGAAGCTCTCTCGAAGCTCAAGCTCAGCGTCGCTGCGCCGCACTTGGATTTGCCATCCGACGGCGACGATCAGGTCGATAAGGAACATTTCATCCGCGCTGCTACGTTTCACTTCTTCTCGTCAACCGCCACGTTCACGCTCGTGTCGCCATTTAAACACGATACATTGTATCTGGACTGGGTCAACGCGACGGCTTACTACAACCACACGAGTCCTGTCGGGCATATCGAGAGCGACGACCCGTTTCCTGCACCACCTGGTGCCAACGAGACACCTAGACTACCCGTTGAATGGTCGGTCGGTTCGGTGGGATATGAGGCAGTGAGGAAAGCTTTGGGAGGCCAACTGAAACTGGATGCGAGGGCCGACGTCACCGTTCGGTTGGATAAATTTAGGGAGACTGTTTGGTACGTTGGCAAGGGTATAGGGGCGCATATTAAACCGTGATTTCTTTTTGTTCTTTCCCTTTTGTACTGCCTTGCAGCATGAATGGAATGGCGTTTAGCGGCATCGGATGGAGGGCGTTTCGTTGAATACCCTATAAGAAGAGCGGGAGCTGGATAGGAGCCGGGGTTTGTTACTAGTAGCATAAGAGCCTTGCCCAGCGTACATACCTACACTCACTTTTCTAGAGAAGTATACTTTAAAAACAAAAATGTCAATCAAGCAATAGAGGCTTTAACGCTTGTTTTGGACCAGAGGCGTGGTATTCGGATTACAGTATCGTGAGATCCATGTAGAGCAGCGTCATCACCCGAATCGCGTGGCATCCGTGAGGAGGGGGCGATCGGATGGAACGGGCCGGGAAGGCCCGCTACAACGCGCTATAATGCACGTGATTTGCTGGTTGTGATGGCCGGTGGTCGTGCCGCTAAAGACCGCACCCGAGACTTTCCTAATTTTCTCATCGGCGCTTTAGACCCTCCCGGCATCACCGAGTCCTTGAAAATTTAGACGGATTGAAGGGCTATATGACCGAGCTAGAGAATTGGATGGCCACGCGGCGGTTAGTCTCGTAAATCTTCCGTCGAGCCTTTCAAGGAACCACGTTTTGCCATCCATCGTCAAGCTCGCGGGTTCTCTATATCACTCGAACAGAGCCCTACTAGTTTTCATCCCGAAGCCAACACAAAGCACTAAAAGTCAACCTTCAATTCTCCATTCTTTCCGTATCAGGGCAGCCCCCTTGACTCACCAACCGCGCACACTCAAAACACAAACAAGCCCAACTAAAAATGCAACCATCCAGCATGCAACCTCGCCCCCGCGCCAAGCTTGACTTCGACGAAGGCCGGCCCGGGTGGTCGCGCATGATTCCTTCAGTCAACGTCAACGGGCCCAAGATCGGCATGTTCGGATATGGGCCTCGGACACGCAAGTCGCCTGCGTTGGTGGTGGGGTGGATGGCCGTGTTGGTTGCGGTCTTTCTCGTTACGTGGTATTTGACGGCGGGGAGGAGTGAGCGGTTGGGGGAGAAGATGGTGCCGTGAAGGAGAACGGGGGAGGTTTGGTAGAAGGTGGAGAGCTAGTGGACTGGTAGGATGTAGTACCTACATTTAGAGTATTTTACGGCTGCAGACACTGCACTGTGGAAAGATTGTAAAAAAAAGATGAACAGTGTTTGGCAATATATTGGGGTTGTTTGGAGTTAGCTAGTTCATGTACTATGATAGAATGTCATCCTTGTTTTCGACTTCATCATGACCCTATGATTGAGCATAATCTCCCTCATTAATACGTTTTTTGTCCCTCGTGGCATTTTCATCGTCTCCATCTGCTTTTGCATTGCAATCTTAGAGGTCATGGGCATCTTCCAAGTGCTGATGTCTCCGCATTCATCATCCTCGTTACTGCCTCATTACCTGCATCTTCATCAAACAAGTTTAAATAGCCATAGATACTCCACTCCTTCCAAATTTTCTCAAAAACTTCACCATTATAGCGCCAACTATAGCCTGCTTTGCGGCGAGAGACTATCCTAACCTCACGAACCGCATTTCGTTAGCGCCCAGTCCAGGAATCCTCGGTCAAAAACGATGGTCTCGATATTGGTACACCATCCCTGTACTTTTAAAGACAGTAACGGCTATCAGAATCATGCGATGTTGAAAGCAATGTCTCATGCTACTTGGCATATTGGACAGCGATGCAAAAGCTGGGATCTCAGTATTAACTGTATTCTCCTCGAGGACAAATAACCGAGAAGTGTTTCTGGCAAAGAACTTATCGCACCTTTGTCGAAGCTCATGCTATACTTGAGTATTGGCGAGTTACCTGAGACAATTTATTGGGTTTCCAAAGACCAGTGGAAAGGGGCCATGCACCCTTGGTGGCTGGTCGATCGCCAATCCTCGGATGTTCTCCATTTTAAGGGGCTGCTACAGACATACGAGAAACACATCCTACGATGAACTAGAAACAGCTATTTGTAACTTATGCTTTACTCTCAAAGCTTCCGTCGTATCTTCAACATATCCCGTCAAAGAGGCCGAGGCTACCAATTGAAACGCAAATCTTCAAAGCCAACAAAGAACATCCCTGATCAATATCGCTGAAATTCCTCGAATATTATTGTTCCAACCCACTAATTTATTCCTATGGTCAACAACGTCCCGCCGTATAAAGGCGGCAACCCGTCCTGGCTCCGGACCTCAAAAACGTAAAAAGATCCCTCAAGCCAGCAAGTAGAAACAAACCGTCACAAACGAGTCTTTGAGAAATCCATCATCAATCTTCCATTAATCATCCCACAGCCACAGTCAGGCAAAAATACTCTTACAAGCCTACGGTCTCGGTCTCTGACATCCCCATGAAGCCGGTCTGCTCCTCCATGCCCGGATTCCCCGGCAAGTCTGATGCCAGTTCGCGTTCCCTCTCAGAACTCTCGGTCAACATGTCCCGCTTCCCGATCG
>Ga0247774_1000800_pt1 | contig 15910 bp, 6 predicted proteins | sample UWRJL001104B6_FD_179933 | JGI IMG/M metagenome (GOLD analysis project Ga0247774, IMG submission 179933) | Plant litter microbial communities from Arlington Agricultural Research Station in Wisconsin, United States - UWRJ-L001-104B-6 | ecosystem: Environmental > Terrestrial > Plant litter >... | reverse complement strand
TGACGATATCTGCAGGACTATTTCAAGATCTTTATGGGCTTCCCAACTACAGGGGGCCCAGCCCCGCCGCCGAAGGAAAAGTAACGTAGGGCGGAGGACTGGCAAACATGATGGACGACGTGGGCACGTGGGATACAGAATCAGTCCTGTAGCTGCTCTATTTCTTTCACGGCGCTCAGAATGAAAAGATTCGCAATTTTAGCCGACTGTTCACGCAGTGGTTTCTCGCTCGCAGCAGTCATGTGAACCGCCAAGTACCTGTCCAACCCCTAAGCGTGCAGAGGCGGTCGGTGGTTGGGAAAATCCACAGACATCCGATCTTTTGGGCGGAGAGCGTTTCCCGTTAATTAAGCCAAACAACATTACCTGCACGACCCGGTTTTAATCGGTAGCGACGGCTAATCTACAAACCTAGACCGAGCTGGAGTGATGGTAAACCGCCAGTGTGGGCAAGCATTAGGCGAATGAACTGGTAGCGGGGAGACCCCGCGCTCAGCTGACGAACCGCTAGTGTAATGCCAGAGTTCCATGGCCCTGGGCTCTGGCAATCCGTTGCCCCGCTTCAATCGTGCCCGCCAGGCCGGGTGAAAGCGTTCGTGGTGCTCTGCAGCCTGGCTTTGGAACAAGCAGTGGGCCAAGCCAGAGAGATTTGTCCAGGCCCGGACCACCTCGCCATGAGGCCCGCCAGTCACGCCACGAGGCCTGCAAAAATTGGCACGAAACACCGTGCGAGCGTCAACTGGCTTCGTCCCGCATCGGCGCTAGAGTATGGAAGCCTGCGCCGTAACCCTTTGCGACCATTCACGTCGACAAAAGACACCTCAGCTTCAGAGACCGTGATTCAGATGTCCCCCGCCCGGAACCCCATTGGCTGGGAATCAAGAATATGCAAGTCAACCACCAGCTGCCTCTGTGGACGTTCCCCCCGGCCGTTGCTGCTTGTCGTCATAGCTCTCCCGTTCGTGCCAATCTAAGATGCCGGGGACCTGGGATGAGGGGATGGGGCCTTGCGTAAGTCGTCAGCAACTAAAAATGGGAACCGTGGAGCGAAGGCCAACGACAGGTCATCCCGGTTGGCCGGCAAGGATGGGGCCACTGGACGTCGGTGTGAGCCTGTGAGGGAACCCAAGATACAGATGGGATGGAGAGAACGGGCCGAAGAGACGAGGGAAGAGGGCAAGAAACGCGGCAGTGGTTCGGTGCAGTTTCTATTGATGTGCTATTCGTCGATCCTTCTCTGCTACGTTCCAAGAGACTTTGGCTGGAGACGTTCGAAGTGCGGGATGCCGGTGCGGGAAAGTACGCTATTACCATCTCTGCATCCGGGGGCCCTAACTGGCTGATTTATTCCCTCGATGTGAAGCCGTCTTGGTCTCTGTCGTGGACACGAGCAGTGCCAATATGTTTGTTTGCTTGCTCCGCTCTTATCGAGAGAGAAACCTACAAATGTCCACCTGCGGACTGGGAACATCTGCAAGTTTGTCTTGGTGGAATCGCAGCGGTACGAAGCTGACTGGCACTTCAACCGGTGCCTCCTTCCCTTTTCCTTCTGATCGAAACTCGCAACTCCGTCAGGAGTACCGACCGAGTTGTACTAGTGTGAGCTCTGTCCCAGCCAAAACTTCGGTGCCGACGCGGCGCCCAGACACCCCAAGAACTTTACCGGCAAGCAATTTTCCCCCGCCAGTAAGATTCTCAATTCTTCCTGCGACGTCAAGCCTTCACTTCCCAGGCCCTGGATTTTTTCCCTTTCCGTCGCTTTTTGCCTCTATTGCCTTGACTCCATTGACGATCCTCCTCCTTTCTTGTTTTATTCTCTTCACCCACCCCAACCGCCCCTATTTCATTTCTAGTGATTCCATCGTCATTTTTGGAGTTTTTTTTGGGCATTTTTCTTGAGCGTGAATCCAAAGCATTCCGGCGCTCTGACTTGACGTGAGACGAAGGTACTTTGCCAGGCGTCATTGCCCAGGGACCAGATTCCCACCCCGCACTCCTCCAACCATAGCGCGCAAAGTCGACCAGGTTCAGAGTTCTCCATCGCACGGTAGCATTCCTCCACGCCACAGCCGCGACCTTCCATCGATCGTTGCGTGCTCGAGTCGAGGCACTCTCCAAGCTCTGTTCGCGACGCCGCGACCGCCACTCGACCTTTCTCCTTTCCCTGAATCGCGCGACGACCCTTCGTATTCGAGATAAGAAATCCACACGCGAATGATATTCATATCTGTTCTTTGTCGTCGACCCTGAGGCTGCGACGGCGCTCCGTTTTCCATAAGAGCTGCGCACTCCCCAAGAGTGGACAGCTGACCCGCCGAAGCTTTTTCTCGCGACCCATAACCACCAACATGGTCGGCTTATTTAATAAGTTAAAAAATGCCGGAGCTGTGAGAAATACCTCCCTCAACCAGCCGTATTACGACGGCCAAGCACTCTCTCATTTTGGCCCAAGCTCGCATCCCCGAAATTTCGACGCCACTACTCCCAAGGCTTGATGCCCCTCCGCTAACAAAATGCCTCGCAGGGGACTTCGAGTCCTGGTTCCAAGGACTCGGCGCACAAGAAGAAGGATGAAGCAACGCCGGAGCTCACACCTCTAGAAAAAATGCTGCAGAATGCCGGTCCCATAAGAGAAGACGGAAACGACAAGTTCTTTGGCCTGGAGAATGTAAGTGACGTCCGCGTTCCCGCGTTCCCTCACTGCGCGCAAACATGAAGTTCATGCAGCTGACTCGCACCCCCCTAGTTTGGCAATACATGGTAAGCAGCCATCGCGTGTGGATACGAATGCGTGACTCGAGACTGAAAGCTGACTCTTGACTGCGTGCGCGCGCGAAGCTACTGCAATTCAATTGTCCAGGCGCTCTACTACTCGGAAACGTTTCGAGAAAATGTCCTGAAATACCCTCCCTCGTCCTCTCCCTCACCGTCTAGCACGCCGAACGGCGACCGACCGAAAGTGAACGTCATGATCCGAGAGCCGCCAAATCCCCATGCCGCGAACACACAAAAGGGCGCCGAGCTGAACCGCAAACAGCACCGCGGGGGTGCTGCTGCGCAACCACAGCCAGGAACGAAGCCCGAAGACCGACCTGATTCCCCCGAATACAAGAAGAAGCAAGCGATGCTCAAAGGACCGATATTAGAGCTCAAGGACGAGAATCCGGCCGCATATGGCATGGGCGAGAGCACCTTTACGGGGATGAAGGACCTCTTCCAAGCTCTCATTGAGAGTCAGAGCCGAACAGGGGTGCTGAGCCCGCAAAGGTTTCTCGAAATCTTCAAGAAGAACAATGAGATGTTCCAGAACTCGATGCACCAGGACGCGCACGAATTTTACGGCTTGGTTCTCAACGACATCATCTCCAATGTGGATGTAAACGCGAAAAGAACCTTGGTAAAGGAGAACGGTCGGGACGCGGATGGTCTTTCAAAGGCTATGGAGAACGTCATCAGCCAGTCGAATGCAATGGATTCTCCACTTGGGCCGGGATGGGTAAAGGACATATTTGAGGGCGTACTCACGTCGGAAACCAAGTGCCTGACATGCGAGACGGCATCACAGCGTGACGAGACGTTCCTTGACCTCTCGATCGACCTGGAAGAGCACTCGTCGGTCACGTCATGCCTGAGCAAATTCTCGCGAGAGGAGATGCTCTGCGAACGGAACAAGTTCCACTGCGACCACTGTGGCGGCCTGCAGGAAGCCGAGAAGCGCATGAAAATCCACAGGCTGCCCAAGGTGCTCGCATTCCACCTAAAGCGCTTCAAGTATACCGAAGACTTTACACGGCTGCAGAAGCTATTCCACCGCGTCGTGTACCCCTACCACCTGCGCATGTTCAACACGACCGACGATGCCGACGACGCCGACAGGCTGTACGAGCTGTACGCCGTGGTAGTGCATATCGGAGGAAACGCGTACCACGGCCACTACGTTTCCGTCATCAAGACCAAAGACCGGGGATGGGTCCTGTTTGACGATGAAATGGTGGAGCCCGTAGACAAGCATTTCGTTAAGAACTTCTTCGGCGACAAGCCAGGCATGGCATGCGCCTATGTGCTGTTCTACCAGGAAACCACCTTTGAGAACATTAGGACCGAGCAGGAGATGGAAGGATTGGACGAGATAATCGCACGCAGCGTGTCGGAAGATCTGCAGGAGAACGGCCATTCGACTGGGGCCAACGGATCGACACTGGCAAGACAAACGACAGCACCCATCAGTCCCGCCGAAGACCCGGAACCGATACCGAGACTTGCCCACGCCCTGACAGCACCGCTGCTGAATACCGCTCCGCCCAGGACGGACGCTCCGCCGACCCCGGTTCTGCCGTCGAATGCCGACGTCAAGTCGAAGGAAGACAAGAAACGGGAAAAGAAGGAGGCCGAGGTCGCCGAGAAGGCTCGCAAGCAGCAGGCCAAGCTGGACGAGAAGCGGCAAAAGGAGGCAAAGGCAGCAGCATCCAAGACGGAGCAGGAGGAAGCAGGCAAGGCGGCCGATGAGGCACCCAAAGAGAGGGAGAGCGCAGCGGGAAACAGCACAATGAGCAGTTTCCTCAGCAGGTCAGCCCGGGGAAGCAAGTCCATGTCGAAAAAGAGTTTTGGCTTCCTTGGGAAGGACAAGGAGAAGGACAAGGGAGAGGCGAGCAGCAGCGCCAGCATGCCGAACGGCGGGGAGGCGCACAGCGGAGACAAGCCAGAGAAGCTGAAGGAACGCTTCACCTTCGGGATTGGGAAGAAGAAGAGCGCCAACGTGCTATCTTAATGGGCGGGGACAAAAGCAAAGTCATTTGAGCTTTCATAGTGCTAATATTGCCTGGTAAGGAGAGCAACGTGGCGGCGATTGGCAGGCATGTGTGTATATGTGAGGATCTCTTGTACGATGTAGGAAGTAAAATCTGGATGAGAATCTCGGGCGGATCAGCACAGCATTATGCCATCACTTTTTGTGACCACGGGGCACACGAGAAACCAAAAGGAGGACGGGGACGCAAGGAGGATCCCTCTCGGTTGGGAAATCCAAGTTTCGGGCGGGTCATGTCTGTAGCAAGCGCGATATTGGTATGCATCTACGGAGTAATTCCTGGGCGGTGGTCTGGACAGTGGATGTGCCGTGGTGATGGGCTTACGTGAAAGCGCCGTGGCAACAAAAGGATGGCGTGGCCCAAAGAAAGGGCGGAATGAATAAAACGAAATATTTCCAATCATTTATTATACATTTCGCGGTCGCTCGCAACGGCGGTTGTAAATGAGGTATGCAATCTCGTATACCCCCTCGGAGCACTACTATTCAACGACTTTGTATCTGCGCAGATTTGAGTCTCGAAGCATTACCCCTGCGGTGATTCGGCATTCTTGAACAAGAACAAATGGTCACGCTGCCTGCCTTGCTATGCTACCCTTTTCCATTCCGCGGCCCAATCACTCCCGAGAGCAGATTACATACCAAAGTCTCGATTCCTTCCTGGCTCGTTGGACCAATGTCGTCCCCTCTCAGCCCAGAACCAGCTCATATAATATGATTAACAAGTTTGCGCCAATGAGGGGTACTGCACGAACTGTCAGCGTCGGACCTCCCGATTCGGGGAAGAACTGAACCTTACTTCTCATGAGCGTCCTCACGCTAGCGATGAGGTTTATTATCTTGACCTTGATGCTCGCATCGGGGCCGGAACCGAAAGCCGGGTCGTATGACGAAGGCGAAAGGTTTACTAGGCGATCAATCCGGATTAGCCAACTGCCTTGGGTTCTTTCGGAGCGGATGGAACGTTGGGAGTCGCCCAGTCCCGCATCTGCTCTTGCTCTGCTTTCTGGCCTGGAGGCGTTGCAGAGCAGGGGAATCGACTGCCTTGGAGCTCCGGATCGACGTAGGGACGGCAAGAAACTTACTCCGCGCGAGGAATCGGTCTTCGGAGAGAATCGCGATAGCGTTAACGAGAAGGACCGCAACTGCAGAAAAGATGGAAGAGTTAGCACCTCATGCGATTTCCCTCCATCTTCGTCCTTCACTGCCTCTACTCCACTATTCTCGCGCTATTTTCATTTGCGCATATCTCCCATTCTGTGGTTGTCCCCTCGAATCGGACGCAGGTTGCGACGTACCGTAGAAGAAGCTTCCGAAGAAGAACATTTTGGCAGATTTATTGTCCGAAACCTGTCACCGAGTATTCATGGACGCAACTGATGTTACAACGAGCTAGAATTATCGTCGGCGGACTCGCAGGCGTGAATGGATGGCTTTGGACAAATGGTAAGTTTGCATCCTTTGATCTCTAATTATTTGGAAGCCTGGATGAGGAGAGTTCGCGCGACGACGTGTAAAGTTTGACGTTCCGATATTTTACCGGAAGAAAGAACTGCAGCTGCCGGCAGCTGCAGTACTCAACTCCATTGACCCTCGACTCTGGACTCGGAATCTGGATGCTCACATCCATTACCCACGAAACGTGGAGAACTGGAATTGCAATTTGCATGGTTTGTATATACCTTAAGCTAATTCTGGAGTCATACTTTAAGCGCAGAATTGCATGTCCCTGACTCTTTTAAAGCCTTTGTTTTGCCTTTATAAATCACGTGACAGTAAAATGATTCACGCTGGGACTGATGAAACTGATCCAGTCGACCCGCTGCCAGGACTATCTCATCCATCTTCACAAGAGTCGTCCCAGGGCGGCAGGATGGCCAGAAACGCAAAGGAGGTTTGATCTAGCACGGATCATCCCCGCGGCCTATTTTATACATTTGAGCTCTGCACAGCCATTTTCTGTGAACGCCGTTGGAGTTCTTGATATCAAGAGATGCTCAAAGTCGACTCGTTACTCGTTCTGGATTGACAACTGAGCAGCTCTGACATTGCGCTAGAGGACAAAATGGCGGACCTTATATGTAAGGCAACGCTCCTTCGACTCCGCACATTTCTATGTCCTGAGGTTCATCTTAGCATGAAGGAGTCGTAGAGGAGGGAGATAAATGGAAATAAAATTAACAATGCAGCAGACCTCCTCATCCCCTTATCCATCTTCGTCCATCTCCTCCTCGCCCCCTACACAAAAGTCGAGGAGTCGTTCGCACTGCAGGCTACACACGACATCCTAGTATATGGCACTCCGGTCGGAGACGGTGCCGGCCCGCGGCTGGCGGCATCTTACGACCATTTTGCCTTCCCCGGTGCGGTGCCTCGTACCTTTGTGGGCTCGCTCCTTCTCGCCGGTGTATCTCAAGGGCCCATTTTCTGGATGCTGGGCTTCCACCGCGCTCAGTTCGCCGTTCGCTTCGTCTTAGGCATGTTCAATGCCGGGTGCCTAGTCGCGTGTGCGAGGGGATTGAGGAGCAGCTTCGGAAAAGAAACGGCGAGGTGGTGGGTTGTCATGATGGCCAGCCAGTTTCATGTGGCGTTTTATGCGAGTAGGACCTTGACGAATATGTTTGCCTTTGGACTGAGTAAGTTAGCCATCATCTAATTATTCTATTTGGGAGGCGGTCGTCCGGTGGGGACCATCTTTGCGTCTTGGAACGACACGCGGCCGAGCTACGACAGGAAGAAGCGACGTGATGAATAGCTGCTAACCCCGAGAAGCAACCCTGGCTTTCACATCGCTTCTCCCGAAGAAGAACGCCACTGCAACCGGTGCCTACCACCGGCTTGCCATCTCCCTCCTCGCCTTCGCAGCCATCATCTTCCGAGCTGAACTCAGTCTCCTGCTCTTTTCTGTTTGTTTCTACCTCGTCGTGGCGCGGCAATCCACAGTCTGGGCCTTGCTGCCCTCCTTGGCCATCTCCAGCCTCGTTGCGCTCCTCATCTCGGTCCCGCTGGACTCGTATTTCTGGCAGGAGCCCGTTTGGCCCGAGCTCTGGGCCTTCTACTTCAACGCCGTGCAAGGCAAATCATCTGATTGGGGCACCGAGCCGTGGTACTACTACTTTGTCAACGCCTTACCACGACTGCTGCTCAATCCATTGACCCTACTACTCATACCACTCGCCGTCCTTCTCCCGGGAACCCGTCGACGGACTCTTGGACTCATCATCCCGAGCCTCCTCTTCATGGCTGTCTACTCCCTCCAACCGCACAAAGAAACGCGCTTCATCATTTACGTCTCCCCACCCCTAACCGCTGCGGCCGCCGTCGGCGCTAACGCCCTCTTCCTTCGCGCCCGAAAGCTATCCAAAACAGCGCAGGTGCTCCTCGCCGCGACTCTGTGCCTCTCCGTCCTCGCCTCCCTCGCAGCCTCGAACGCCATGCTCCTGCTCTCGTCCCTCAACTACCCAGGCGGAGACGCGCTGGAATTCTTCACCTCCGGCATCCTCCCGAACGACGCGCGCCACGCCCTTAGCGTCCACACGGATGTCTTGTCGTGCATGACGGGCGTCACGCTGTTTGCCCAGAACCCCCACGGCCTGCCCCGGGGCGTTCCTCCGCCGGCCCCGGAAGTGCACGTCTACTGGGACAAGACCGAGGACGAGGACCTTCTCGGGCGGGAGGACTTTTGGAATCGCTTCGACTACGTCCTCGCCGAGGATCCGTCCAGGATTCTCGGCGCGTGGGAGGTTTTGGCCGTCGTGGACGGCTTCGCGGGGATGGAAGTCCTCAGGCCGGGAATGTCGAGCACAGACGTCGAGGCAGGTAAAGGATCGGATGAGGGACCGCAGGTGGGCAAGGGGCTCTTGGTCAGCCGTATTCGGGAGAAGGTTAGAGGGGTGACTGGCGGCTGGTGGATTGGGCCTAGGATGGAGCCTCGGATACGGATACTGAAGCGGAAGAGGATCGTTGAGGCGGTACGAGGGTGATCACGCGTGTGCACCTGTGGGCATAGCTTCTATTACGGCTAGCATGCAGTGTCCCGCTATACTATCCTGGCAATACACCAAATCCACATTCATAGCTTGCATTTTTCTTGCTGGGATCTAAGGGTTGAGTCCTAAGGCTTTTTCATCTTCTCTTCCCAAGTAACCCAGAAGATGGACAGTGCGGGGCGCATAACGTATTTCCTTCGTTCCTATCCGCTTACCCTTCTTCTTTTCATCCGTTCCCTCATTTACGCTTGTTAATCCCTACTCTGCTCCGCCTGGCCCAATCGGTGGACAAAATGGACAAAACCAGTTTGTACCCTACGGTAGGTGGCAAAAACGTGCTACTATTTTCAGTCTAATTTTCTTCCACCGTACCTGCCCAATTGCTCCTCTTAGGCTCTTAATGCGTAGGAATTTCCACCTACAAACACACAAGATCAAAAGAAGGAAAGCATTGGATAGAGAGAATAAATCAATTCATTCACTCGGAAATGAAATCTCTTCTGTATCCAGAAGGTACCCCGCCCGTCCTGGACCGACATGAGCACCAGAAACGCACCTAAGCCGATATCCTCCTGTTTTACCTATGTAGATTTCCCCTGTCCCTCCGTTAAACAATAAGCCCGGCTCGCCGCCCCGTTGAAGAGTGAAAAACAAGTAAACAGACATAATTTGAAACAATTAACCTCTCTCAACCTCGCTAGCTGAATGAAATAGACATCAGAGGTATGCGTTTGATAAGGTACAAAGGGTGAACAAGAGAAAGCAGCAACGGGCCGATAATAACGCCATCTCACGCCGACGAGTTGACCTCCTCCCCCCTTGCTTCAGAGGCTATATATATACTCATTTCCTCATAAGCTTGCCCATCGAGTAGAAGTAAGAAAAACGGGGAAAAAGGTCTTAGTGATCGACGTTTCGCATCAATGGTTGAAGCCCTCTCTTGCGCCATATGGTGTGTCATTTTCTTCGTAATGGCAATGGTAATCGGGTTCGATCGTGTCACCCAATGCTCCCCTGCAAGGAAAGAAAAAAAAAGCAAAAAAGGGGTATTAAATCATAAGGTAGTACGGCCGTTCCTCTGGTCAGCCTATCGAACGAGCAGCCATTTGTTGTAGGTCTGATATACCGTCTTACTGGGCATATAAACAAACAAAATGCCGTTGTTGTGCAGAGTCGTGGCTGTCGTAGGGTCTCAGTACTCCAGCGCCGTGTCGCTCCCATCATCGTCTTCCTCCGACGAGATGTCCTTCAATGGGCCGTACATTTGCTTATACCGCGCCAGCTCCGCAAGCTGCTCTTGAAGGTCGTCGAAAACCGAGGCCATGGGCGCCTGAAGTTCCCCGAGACGCATTATGGGCCCGCCTCCGGCGGTCATGTGCCTCATGGCAATGGTGTTGATACATGTCTATCATTGAGAGTTAGAAAACGATGACTATCATGAGGGGGTGGAAAACGCATACCTCGATCCGGGTCACTTGGTGTTCCAAGAAGTGAAGCAAGAACTTCTCCGTCACCTCGCTACCCCGCTGCTTCATCCTCTCCAGGAGTTCCGTCTCGGGCGGCTGTAAGCCGCCTTTCTCGCCATCCTCAAGGCACGAACACAGCATCTCTAGTCGCAGGCTCACTCTCCACAAGGCCCAGACCTCTTCGGGATCGACCGAGAGACCTTCGCCCCGCACGCCACTGACAACGACACTGCTCTGCTTATCCGGAACGCCGGTGGGATTCTGTCCCTGCTGCTGCTGTCGCTCGTGCTGCTGGTGATACTCGATTCGGCCGGCGAGGGCGTGGGGGTACAGGGAGTAGATGACCTCGGGATTTTCGAGACCTTTGAGCTTGCGCTCACCCATCTCCTTGACTTCGAAGCCCTGCGACGACAGCGCGCGGAGATCCTTCCTAATGGACGTCGCAAACGCCTCGTCATCGAAAGCCTCTTCGGGGCCCTGGGAGGTGGACCGATCAACATCTTGGTAGTTCTCGAGGCACCGCTGGATCTCCGAGATAAAGTCGGACGAGACGGCAATCTGTCCACCATCGGCCACGGCCGAAACGCGAGCCGCCTTGTTGACCATGGGACCGAAGTAGTCCATCCGACGCGTGACGGGATCGGGCTCGCACACCGTCTCGCCAAAGTGGATGCCCATGCGGACCGACAAGCCTTTGAAGATGAGGGCGCTGTCCTTGTCGTAGATGGCCAGACCCGAAAGAGACTCCAGAACCTCTGCCGGCCAAGGTATGTCGAGGAGAGACATCTGCACCGCGAAGCACCAGAGCAATGCCGACGTGGCGGTCGGGAACGACACCATGAAAGCATCACCTTCCGTCTTGACCTCGTACCCACCGATGTGTCGCAGCTGCCGGCGCATCATCTCGTTATGCAGCTTTATTGCAGAACGCATGGCCGACGGATACATCTCCCACAAGGTGGTCGAGTTCTTGATATCGGTGAAGACGATGGATACGTTGCCCGTCGGAGCGGGGATTTCCTTCTCGAGCCGCTGGAGCGTCGAGTCCTGGACATCATCGGGCTTGTACCGACGGCGGGTCACCTTGCTCAGGGTGCTGCCGATCTCATCAGCCACACCGGTCGGCCACAGCATGCTGGGCCGTCCGCCGCCGCGCGATCGTTCCACGCGCCGCTTCAGGTCGGCAACGCTGACCATCATGACCATGCTTTTTCCCGTGGCACCGTAGGCGATAGCCAGGTCACGCAGCTTCTGGGCGGCTCGCATGAGGTCGGACTTTTCGCTGCGCACAACATCGACGATGAGACCGGGGTTGAGATACTCCCAGACCTCCCCGGTGGCAACGAGGATAATTTCGTCCTGTTCACGGATGGTGATGTTGGTGACGTGAGGCGCCGCTTGCACCGCCGGCATCAGCGAGGCATAGCCAAACGCACGCGACACTTGAAGAACGTCATTCAGCCGACCGTTCCGGGAGACCCAGCCGCCGGCCTCGCGGATGCGTTGGCGTTCTGTCGGCTCGGCAGGGTCGTGTTTTCTGGTTAGGATCTTGTGGGTGCCTTCGGTGATGAGCATGGCCTGGGCGTCGCCAACGTTGGCCACAAACAGTTCCATGCCCTGGAGATAGACAACAGTCGCTACCCCACCCGAGTTCAGATCTTCGTTGCTGAGAACGAGAGACGACGCGGCGTTGCGCGACGACGTGTGGGGTCGCTGCTGCGGCGTCGGCTCGTCGCTGTGCTGGGTCGCAAGCGTGGCCAGATCCTTGTTGAGGGCTAGGAAGGCTCTCCGGAGAGCATCGGCCGGGGTCTCTCCTTGCCATTGTCTCAGCAACTTGAGTTCCTGGGTGAAAATACGGCCAAAGTGCTCATGCAGGAACTTGGCAATCTTGGAGCCACCACTGGAGAGGGCTTGTCCGTCGAAAAGGCCCATCAACATCTCGGTATCCGAAGAGTTGAAGCGCGGCACTACCAGGTCCACCGTTGACAAGTGTTCATTCTTGCCAAGGGTGTCTGCCATGCCGTACGGAAGGTGTCCGGCGAGGGAGCCCGACGTCCGCACCCGCCTGTCCTCGCTCTGGTCGGGGATGCGCGGCTGCGTCAGCGTGACATCCATCAAGCCCAGCACCCGGAGATTGGCGAGCCTGTTGAAATCTGTATACTGCTCCCGACTTGCTGCGAGGTGGTCCGGGTGGTACGACGTCTGCTTGATTTCGAGACGCTTGTTGCCCGACAGATTAAGGTAGCGTAGGTCGGGGTTGAGGTTCCAGTTCCAGTCGTACGGCACGTTGGAAATGTTGTACTTGAGATTGTTGCTGCCGCAATCCAACACGGCCAGCTTCTTGGCCCTGGAGATGTCGGCCGGCAGGTTGGTAAACCTGTTGGCATTGATATGGAGCACCTGAAGCAGGCTGTACTCCTCCAGGTCGTCGGCCGGGAGCGAGGCCAGATCGTTGCCGGACAGGTAAAGCTCGACGAGCTGCGGCCAGCTTTTGATGGACCTTTGAGGCATGTCGCTAATCGAGTTGTACGACAGGTTGAGAACTCGCAACTCGGGGAGGAGAGTGATTTGGTCGAACACATCGTCGTCCAGCTGGTTGTCGGCCAAGTGCAGCGTGCGAAGCGATCCCGCAAACGTGTTGGAAAGCCGCGACGACAGGCTAGAGTCCTTCCTCGAGGCGGCCGAGACGGGCGTCTGAATGGTGCTTGCCGAGGTCGACCGCGATACTACCGAAGTCTTGCGTCCACCCTTGCCGTACACCGAGACCACGGAGCTCTTCCGATCAGCATTGCCGGGCACCGGGGAGGGTCCGACGCTCAGCAACGTGCTCGACGCCTGGCTGGGTCTCCTTGCTGCCTCGTTGATGTCGTCAATGCTCGGCTTGGCCGAGAGCGACCCGATAGGCGCAAGCTTCCCGCCCAGGGAGCCTGGAGTGCCCTGGGAATCATCGCCCGGCAATCTCGGTGGCCTCGTGGACGGCTTCGGGAAGCTATCCATGACGTTTGACGAAGCGTTGAGGTACTCCAGCTTGTTCGCCCACCAAATCTCCATGGGGACCTTCCTGATGTTGTTTCCCCGAATGTCGAGGACCTTGAGTTCCGACAAACAGCCAATCTGCGGCGGCAACGTGCCAACCGTGTTGTGGGCAATGCTAAAGTGCTCCAGCCTGATAAGCTTGCCAATCTGCGGCGGCAACGACACGAAGTAGTTCTTGTCGAGGACCAGATGCTCGAGATTGAGGATATTCTTGAAGGACTCGTCGATGCTGGCGAGCTGCGCATTGGACAAGTTCAGCACCTTGAGCGTCATGCACGGCTGCACGATTTCGAACTTGGTGACGGGGTTCGAGTTGAGCCTGAGACTCCGCAGCGTCTCGAACGAGCCAATGAAGCGTGTCACCGAGTTGTGGTCCACCGATAGCATCTCCAGCTTGGGCAGCCGCGAGATGACATCGATGCTCGAAATGGCATTGTACTTGATATCCAACTCACGGAGACTGATGAGCTGGCTGAATCCTTCGGGCACGGTGCCCGTAAGGCGGTTGTTCGTTATGACGAAGCGTTCCAGGTTCTTCAGCTTGCCCATGTCTTGAGGAATGCTCGCAATCGAGTTGAAGCTCAAATCCAGGTCGACCAAACTTTCCAACTCGCAAAGGAAAGCAGGAAACGTGTCCAAGAAATTTGATGATATGTTGATGGTGCGAAGCGCCCGGAAGCCGCCAAAGTACGGCGGAAGCCGCTTCAAGCGGTTGTTGGCCAGATTGAGCTTCAGCAGGCCCTTGAGACCTCCTAGCTCGGCGTGCTCCAGTTGCTCCAGCCTGTTGTTGGACACGTCAAGATAGGTAAGTTTGTTGGCCCTGCTGAGGCTCGGCGGCAGCTTGCGCGCCTCGTTGTTGTTGAACTTTATGTCTCGGAGGTTGAGGCACGACTGAACGAAATCGCGCGGAACGTCGAGCGACAGGTTTCTGGACAGGTTCAAGGTTATGATCTCGGCAGCCTTGGAGTAGAGAGAGATGGGAATGTTGAACAGATTCCGACCGGACAGATCGACGTGGTTGAACTTTTGCATGCGGCCGAGACCAAAATCGTGAGACACGGAGTGGAAGTCGGCCTCTCGAGCGGACAGGAACATGAAGCGACAGAGATAGCTGTTGTCCTCGCGCCCAATGTCCTCGATCCTATCACGGTCTTCATATCCGATCTGCTGAAGAAGCCGCTTTTGAAGTATCAATGGGCGTTCCTGCGCAGCCAGTATCCGCACCAGGTCGTGCTTCCGCAGGATGATCTGGTAGTTGGGTAGGGTGTCTCTGGAGATGGCCATCTTCTTGCCTATTGCGTCTACCACATCGCCCGCGCTTGACCCGAGCGGTATTGAGAGCGTCGTGAAGGTGCCGTCCGACTTGAATATGCGGATACAGTACGGCGTGTTCTCTTCCTCCTTGGGCAGACTGTCATAGCCATCGATGTCTGGCACGTTGTACGAGTTGTCTTCGGTGTTCAGCCGCCGCACCGCCCAGCTGTCAGGTGCGTTCCAGCTAGGGTTCAGCCCTGCCGCACCCGCACCCGCTGCAGTGGGCTTTTGCTGCTCCTTCTCCGGATCAACCTTGGTGATGAAGCTCGAGTCCATGGGCGTGAGGATGGCCGGCCGCTTTAAGATGTCATCTATCGTATCGAGATTGGTATCGAGGTAGAAGAGTGTTCCGTCTTTATTGTGCTCCGTCGGCCCGACAGCTTCGTCGTACGCGTCGTTAGGCCTGTATGGCCGGCCCCCGGTGCCCTTTTTGAAGGGCGATTTGAATGTCGGGTTCCTTGGGCCTCCCCGCATCTCAGGGTTCTCGAGGAACTCCACGCCTGGGAAATGGACCGGAGAGGCGTCCGGACGCTGAAGATCGGTTCGAGAAGCTTTCGAAACGAGGGACCTCGAGGACTTGGGCAGGTCTCGCAACCGGGCCGTTGCGTCGTCTTCCTTCTCCTTCTTTCCCCTCGCAAACCGGCCAAGGAAACCCCTTTTCTGGTGATGACCCGGTGATGTCTGTCCATCAATCGAGCCGTGTTTCTGATAGTAAGCCGCAGAGCCTTGGACAGCAGGCGCAGGGCTCGCCGCCCTGGATCTGGAGTTGAAGTGCGCCGTCGAGCCATGGCGGTCTCGTGGCTGCAAGCCTGCACTCGCACCAGAGTCTTCCCGGCTGATTGAAGGCCGTAACGCCCTCGGGTCGTCGTTGCTCTTGTTATGCCTGTGATGGCCCGGCATGTGGGCGATGGAGTGGCCGGATCGCGACGAGGATGATGTCTTGGGCGGAGCTTGGTTTGACCCATCGTTGACGTATCGATCTCGGTCGGGACCTGTTAGGACTTCTCGAACCGGTGCCTCGCCATAACGTGCAATGTCCTGAACGAAGTTAGCATCTGCTGTGAGCTTGCCCATGCCGCAGACGCAAGATGCGGCACGAGACGACGATCTTTGAAAGTGGGCTCGGAGCTGAGGAGACACAGTCTCGGGCGGCATGGCGAGAGGTTGTTATCAACGCCAACCCTACCCGGTGCTGTCGCGGGCGCAAAGTTTCGGGCCTCCAGCCAACAATGCCAATGCTTTCCAGGGTGCCTAGGGCGCAACGACCTTCACGGCGGTGGCATCGAGGGAAAAAAGGC
>Ga0247774_1000799_pt1 | contig 15914 bp, 18 predicted proteins | sample UWRJL001104B6_FD_179933 | JGI IMG/M metagenome (GOLD analysis project Ga0247774, IMG submission 179933) | Plant litter microbial communities from Arlington Agricultural Research Station in Wisconsin, United States - UWRJ-L001-104B-6 | ecosystem: Environmental > Terrestrial > Plant litter >... | reverse complement strand
CTTCGTCTGAAGGATGGCTCAGCGGTCTGACTCCCATTCTCCCGCTCTTTGCCGCGGAGCACGCTGAGGCAAAAAAAATTGGCCAAGCCAGGAACGGCCGGCCTGCAGATCGCTGCCAAGAAAGCCTACTCTTTCTTAGAATCGTATTCCTTGCCCAAGTCGCCGCCGTCGAGAGCCGCTGGCCGCTGGGTCGCATTGCCAAGACAAATTCGTAAGGACCCTGCGTTCCTATGGCTCCCAGGAGCCTTGCCAAGGAGGTCGAGACGCGATCAGCGTTGTTGGACTTTTTGATTTGCTTGGCCCACCGTGGCCACGGCTTAGGCAATCCCAATAAAATAGCGACCGAGAAAGATCTTGACGGGATAGGAGAAACCACCGCTGTAAAACAATGTTGCCAATGGCGACAAAACAGACAAAGATAATTTATAAGAAGATGGTCATCCGGACTGCGCCGGCAGCAGGTAGTCTACCTTCAGCTACAGCACCAGAACGACCACCAACGTACCTTCTCGCTGTCGAAGCCAGCGCGACGAGCAATAGGCGTCTCTCTCTTACGAACCTGCAAGTAGTTTTTCGTACTGCCACTACTGCAGCGGTCGAGGAGCCCTAGACGTTTGCTCCTCCGTTCCAAATTGCCCACAACGCAACTCTATTTCGTCCATTTGTACTCCCCACCCCACTTTGCACCCACACTACCGGCAGATATCCTGACGCTTTCGGTTGCCCAGACCCCCAAAAAAACGCCGCTGTTCACCTAAAATCCTGTTCCGCCCACTATACCTCAGCCTCAGGAAATATAGCCCACCACCCCGCGCACCCTTCAGCTTCTCTTCAGGGTTCCGGCCTGCTCCATTTTCTGAAATCATTCACCTCCAAATTCCCATTCAAGGCAGAGAGACTCATCTATTCATTCGTCTCCAGTCACGGTGTCAGACAGGCTTGACCTGGTCAAGCTGGTCTTGTTGGTGCCACGGCCCAGCGGACGTCATTTCAACAACATTTAATTACCACGCTTTGCCAGTTGCCCAGCCCTGAGTTCATCCGGCTTCAGCAACCGCGATCGACAGAGACTGGACCCTGAATTCTGGGTTCCCTCGAATTGAATCCACGACCCAACGACAGCAACAACAAACCGCCCCGCTGGGTGCCCTCATACTAATATCAGCCAGCGTCATTTCCAACCAAACCAACTCTTTGTTGACGAGCCGCTGTTTCACCAGTTGAATATGCCGGACACGCAATTATAACCCCGTGGTCCCTAGGGACACAACGAATATCCAGAAGCTTTGAGTTGACTCTCAAGCCGCGAGCCCTCGTGTGCGCACAGAAGAGCAACCACAGTCCTACTTCATTGACAACTCAAGTCTACCGACACGAGCACGATCCCCGGCAAACGCCTCCTCGTGTTCGCTATTCTTCCACCCACATCAGACAGCCTTCCAACTCACATCCTTATCAACGCGATGGAGCCCGAAACAAGCCACTCGGTTGGCCCGAATCCCCAGATCTTGTCTTCCACAACACAGGACATGCCCTCAGTCGCCGAGACAGAAACTGGCGCGGACGTTGACGAACCACCCGACTTTCGACGACCACTTCGCACGTCTCAAGAATTTCAAAGGACCGCCGTTCGAAAGCCTAACTGCCACTCTTCGTTGTTGACGAAGGCGCTCCAATACCCCTCGGACGATGACGAGGAATTCCACACTCACCTTGCCATGCTAGGGCGCCTCCGCCGGCGTTCTATGACGAGCAACATCAGCCTCGCTTCAACAGCTGATCTCACCAGTGACACGGGCCTCACGAGCCCGTCACGGACGAACACGCCGAGCCCGCCTCTCCCCGAGATCCGAACCCTCCAGCTTCACGACGTCAACCCCCAGAAGGTGCCAACGCAGGAATCTAGAACCTTGAGGACTACACCCGTTGCCGAAGCTGCTCCGCGAAGGCGATGCATCACGTTCGCCTGTGCCGCAAAGCCCAATGCGAAACCAGCCGAACCCGCCCAGGTTTTCAGGCCGATCCTAATGCCCAAGGCTCCATCGGCCGAGGAAACTCCTCGGCGGACTTGTATCAAGTTTGCTTGCCCAGCTCCACACCCAGCATCGACTCAGAACACGCCTCCGCACCAGCCTGCTTTCTCAGTGGCAACTCCAGAGAAGGTAACCCGCTCACCAAGGGAATGCGGCGCTTCTCCGGCGCGAAAGTTCCGTTCACCTCGTCAGCTTTCGCGGCGCGTGTTGAAAGACAACAAGAGCTCCAGAACAGTCGCCGTAGACTCTGCCGAGCTGGAGGATGACTCGGCCCAGTTTCACGAATTTGCTAGCGAGAAGATGCGGGAAGATGATTGGGTTCGACACGAGCGGAAAGACACGACAACAGTGAAGCGGAAAATCACAATCAACGATACCCTCACAAAGGAGAACCACTTCCGGCAAATTGCGAAGGAAGCCGAGGAAGAGGCCGAAGCAGAAGAAGACGATGCCGCGGTCGAGAACGAGGACGAGGACGATGTCGAGTCTGACGATGGGGAAGAGGACGAGGATGATGACGAGACAGAATACGCAAGTGACGACGGCGACGACGGATACCGTACTGACGAGGAGACTGGTTTCGCCGAGTCTGACGACGAGGGGGATTCGGAGCTCGAGCTATGGACCCCAAGTCAGAACTGCGACGCTCAAAGAAACTTTGTCAGCTCGTCTTCACGTCGTTCGTCCATTGGAGAGAACCACTCTGATTCCTCGACTGGTGGACCACCCATTCGGCACGGAAAGACCCGTCGTGTACCGATCCGATCCCTAACGCCTGAACTCCCAGACAGCACCGACTTTGTCTGTGGAACACTGGACGAGGACCGGCCGATGGAGGAGGCCTATTTGTCATGTCTCGCCGCCCGCAAGGCGTCGAAGCATCACGTCATTCCCCAAGACATCGATCCTAGCTTCCCCGCTTCTGACCCCGAAGACGATGCAGCCGAGGAGATGTTCAACCCAGTTCATCAGGATAGCGACGAGAATGTCTGGGTGCATGGCGAAATGGAGGATCTTGACCACGAACAGGACCGCAATGGGCGCAAGAAGACCAAGACCATGTACTCTCCAAAGAGATTGCACTCGCCCCCTCCCAAGACAAAGGGTCGTTGCCGTTCTCCTCGGCCAGGACAGACATCCCCTCGTCGGATGCGATCCCCGGCTCCCAAGGTGCTCACTTCGTCTCGGGGCTCTCCAGCTCATGCTGGCCCGGTCCTCGGATTTGCTGGTCTCGGCACTCGGGTTGGTCTTACGCAGACCAAGTCGCTTCCTCGACCACCAGCCATGTTTCCTCATGCCAAGCACGGCAAGAAGCCCAAGGCGGCCCCACGACACGTTCGTGGAGCCATCGACATCGTCAAGGGTCTCGAATCAAAGAGACTGAGGCGCAAAGAGAAGTTTTTCCAGAAGTACTGTAACCGGGCTCGCAAGGGACAGGTCTACGAGCGAAAGCCACTTCCAGGTCACGGCGCCGAGCGTATGAAGGCACTCGGTCTGCTTATGGCTGGAAAGTCAAATACGAAGGAGAACTATGTCATATCCGTATGATTATAGAAGGGGTTGCATATTTACCATTGGAGTCAGCATTGGAGGCAGCATTTGGGCAGTTTGCTCGGCATTTGGCGGTTGATCCCCCCGTGATACCACGCAGAGGAATCCAGGATGACCTTTGGGACCGTGGCCACGGGATACCCAAAAGGCCAAAATGGTGCCTCTGTTTATTCCTTTTTATCAGCCATGAATTTGTTTTCTTTGTATTTATTTGCTACCACATTTTACCACCCTGGCTCCCTAATGTCTACTGCAACGTAGCCAGCCTTGTATATATCAAGACTAGTAAAAACAGAGATATTCCAGCCATTTGGTCGGTGCAAGTCAAGGCACCACGTTCCACAGAGCCCGCCATTGGGAGTAGTTGATGGTGGCCAGGGTTTTTCGTTTCCAGTCTCGTCAAGCAAAGAGGGAGGCAAATCGAATGCCAGGTTCATAGGAGAGGGAAGCCTGGACGAATTCGTATCATGTTACCTCATCAACTCTTCTAATGTCCCGAAGCGGTGGTCGCCATGAGCCTAAATGAACGTAGATTTCGCAGAAACACCACTTGACCAAGCCGCTCATGCCGGCCTTGAAATTCACTGATGAGCTCAGAAATATGTCTGGTTTGCAAGGAGCAGGAAGGTTCTTGGACGTGTTTGAGAACTCATCTGCTAGATCAATTGGCCTGGTTTAGGAGCTGTATGTGAACACTAGCTTAGGTTACCATGTGACGCCATTTGATAACGTCCGAAGGCAGGCAAAACAAGCTCGGCCGCACTACGGTGTTGTCGATGCCTGAATTTCCAGGTTACGACACGTCACCTTTTCCTCCTGCCGACTTTTTTTTAACCAGGCAAGCATCCACCCACTCGACTCGCCAGACAGACAGACGCTCTCGCGACGACCGAGCCTAACGACACGACTTATCAGGTAGCACCATTTTTGTCATTCCTCTTTTCTCTCGATCGCTATTCCGGAAACCCTCCACCCAAGATGTGGTTGATTAATTGGTGTACGTATTCACGCCCGTTATCTCTTACCGTACGGCGAGAAAACTGACCGGGGTGCGCGCCCGATAGTCTACGATGTCCTCTCGAACCTAGGCCTCTTAAATAAGCATGCGAAGCTCCTATTCCTTGGGCTCGACAATGCTGGCAAGACGACGCTGCTGCACATGCTAAAGAACGACCGTGTCGCCATCCTGCAACCAACGTTGCATCCGAGTAAGCCTTCTCATCCATTCCAGAGGGCCGAGGCTCTCTTTGTTGATGGGGGCACGTGGTCATCGCTAACATTCGACAAGCCTCTGAAGAGCTTGCTATTGGCAATGTCCGCTTCACGACTTTCGATCTCGGTGGCCATCAACAGGGTAAGCATTCCGATTTGCTTCGCATCCTCGATGTCTTCCGCCGGGCTGCATCCCGTTCTCTGGGAATGTCGGCGGGTCATCGGCTCTGGGAAAGGGAAATTAAGACTAATGGCTTGCGCTTCTGCCTATAGCTCGTCGCCTCTGGAAGGACTACTTCCCTGAAGTGAATGGTGTCGTCTTCCTCGTCGATGCAAAGGACCACGAACGATTCCCCGAGGCTAAGGCCGAGTTGGACGCGCTCCTTGCCATGGAGGAGCTGGCAAAGGTTCCCTTTGTGATTCTTGGAAACAAGATTGACCACCCAGATGCCGTCTCCGAGGATGAGCTTCGCCATCAACTCGGCATGTACCAGACGACTGGCAAGGGGAAGGTCCCTCTTGAGGGAATCCGGCCTATTGAGGTCTTCATGTGCAGCGTGGTTATGCGACAGGGTAAGCCTCCCTCCCTCTCGACGAGGCAGCAGTGCCTCGGATTGGCATATCGTTTTTCTGGGCGGTATTTGGAGTCTAACTGTCATCAGGCTACGGCGAGGGTATAAGGTGGCTCTCTCAATACGTGTAAGCCTCAGCCGGGGCGGCGACGAAGAACGACAACGATGCGGCTTCTAGGTGGTTCCCATGGAATCCCGGAGACAGCAAAGGGAACGGAGGATAGCCTCTCTTAAAGGCCCATCTGCATGGCAAGGATGGGAGCTGCTTTGTAATGTTTGGCGGCGTCCAGGTTGTTTTGCTAGCATTCGCTTTCTATACGTGAAGAGACAGGAAAGTTAGATAAATACTGTTATTCGAGCCTCGATTTTCTGTCCTTTTATTTTAAATTTACAGGCTAGACATGAGGTGTATTTGTGCATATGGATCAAATATCATGCTAGCATTTTCAGTTCTAGGTGGTGGTGGAATTGCCGATCATTTAAAAAGGTTCTCGGCAGAGAAGTAGCTCCACCACAAACTGCGACGTCATCAAATACAATAGGCAAGTTGCAACACGCCACGTCCACCAGGCTGAGCTTCAACACACTCAAACATCACTAGCCTCACTGCAGCGGACCTTGTCGACCACGGAGACAAATTCCAACGGTCTGCCTTCCGCATACCTATTCCATCCGATGCTTTGAAAGCTAGGTTCGATCCTTTTTGGTAGTCTTGCCTGCTAAGAAACGCGAAACTCTCGAGGTTTGGTGCAACATGTGAACGTAGCTCACCGCCCCACCTCGGCAGCAACCATGGCTGAACGACGAACCTCTTTCTTCCACGCTGACCATCGCTACGGGTTTCCTCCCGAAGCCTTCGATCCTTCATCCCTCCCCGACTTTGACCGCGAATTCCTCGATGCAGAGGACCTCGAAGCCTTCGCGCAAGCCCTGCACGCTCCGGATGCACTGCAGTCGCCACAGGACGAGAGCACCCCGAGATCCCCCTCGACGGCCCGGTTCTCCGGCTACTTCTCCAAGAGAAACTCCCAAATACCCGAGGATGGAGTAAGCGAAGCACAAGTAGTAGCGGCGTCGGCCGCCGCGGCAGGCGGGCAAATCGTGGCCCCCGAGACATCGGAGGGGCAGGACCCAAGCGGGAGCCGGAGGAGACACCACGAGCGCACCCCGAGCCAGCAGGCCATGTTCATCTCGGCGCAGAGCGACTGGGCACCCGTCAACCAGAAAGTCAAGAAGTTGTCGCGGCGGAAAAGGCGGCGGCGCGCCCTCATGGGAGAGCGCTCCAAGGACGAGACGCGGGAGGGGTATCTCTACAGCATCGTCAAGTGGCCGCTATTCCTACTGGTGTTTACGTTTCTTGCGGGCGAGTGGGTCGCGTACCTGTTCACCCGGCTGTACATATCCTCGTACGAACAGTTGGTGGCCTGGAGGGGAAAGCGGGCGACGCTGCGGCGGAACATGGCGTCGTCGTACAGCTACCAGGACTGGGTCCGGGGGGCCAAGGAGCTGGACAACTTTCTCGGGAGGCAGGCGTGGAAGGATGACAATGAGTTTGCGTACTACGATTCGGGTACGGTGAGGCGAGTGTTGGAACAAATGCGCAGGGCGAGGATGCGAGCCGAGGCGGTGGAGAGCAAGCCAGAAGGGACGCCTGGGAAGGCGAAGCCGTCGGAAGACTTGAGGGCGTTGCTTGAGGCGAGCATCAAGAATAACTTTGTCGGGGTGGAGAACCCGAGGCTGTATAGCCAGACGTATTACGGGACAAAGAACTTAGTGCAGGGATTCGTTGACGAGGGTATGTTCTCGTCCTCATCATCACCTCGCTATGTAGCCCTTCCTAACAGCGATAACAGCCGAGAGAAGTGTCGGTTTCGCTCGTGCAACGACTCGGCTGAGCCCCGAAGAGAAGAAATCGCTCTTCAAACGCATGCACGCCAACTACGGGCGGACAGCATTGTGCCTGTCCGGTGGCGCGACCTTTGCCTACTACCACATTGGCGTTGTCAAGGCGCTTCTCGACGCTGATCTCCTTCCCGACGTCATCACAGGTACCAGCGGTGGTGCGTTGGTGGCGGCTTTGGTAGCGACACGTACAAACGAAGAGCTGAAGAAGCTTCTGGTCCCGGCCCTGGCATACCGCATCACGGCATGCGCAGAGTCACCCCTCGTATGGCTCCCGAGATGGTGGCGGACAGGTGCAAGGTTCGATTCCGTCAACTGGGCCAAGCTATGCAGCTGGTGGACACGGGGCTCTATGACCTTCCGCGAAGCATACCAGCGCACCGGCCGCATCCTCAACGTTACGTGCGTGCCCTCGGATCCGCATTCGCCCACCATCCTGTGCAACTATCTCACCAGTCCGGACTGTGTCATTTGGTCCGCTGTCATAGCCTCCGCGGCCGTTCCGGGCATCCTGAATCCCGTCGTCCTCATGATGAAGACGCGGGAGGGGAATCTGGTGCCATACTCCTTTGGCCACAAGTGGAAAGACGGGAGCTTGAGGACCGACATCCCTATCAAAGCTCTTCACCTCCATTTCAACGTCAACTTTACTATCGTGAGCCAGGTCAACCCTCACATCAATCTGTTCTTCTTCTCATCCCGCGGCACCGTCGGTCATCCTGTCACGCACCGCAAGGGGCGAGGCTGGCGCGGGGGCTACGTCATGTCCGCGATTGAGAACTATCTCAAACTAGACATGACCAAGTGGCTCCGCTTCATTCGCCACGCCGAGCTCCTACCCCGGCCGCTCGGCCAAGACTGGAGTCAGCTGTGGCTGCAAGATGCCTTTGCTGGCACCATCACGATCTGGCCCAAGAGCATCATCTCCGACTTTTGGAAAATCCTTTCCGACCCCGACGTGTATCGCCTAGCGAGGATGCTCCATGAGGGCCAGCAGAGTACCTTTCCGAAGCTGAAGTTTGTCTCCAACCGGCTGAAGATCGAAAGGCTTGTTGAGAAGGGGCGGCTCGAATCGAAGCCTTGGGCGAGAAGGGGATCGATCGAGACCATCTTGAGCGAAGATGAGGTGATTAATCTGTTGATTGATCAGAATGGCAGCACTGATGATGGAGAAGAGACGGAGGAGGTGGCGGACGAGGGTAGTAGCAAGGATGTAGATGGCATGGGGGAGCTAGATGAGAGTATTGAGGAGGCGGCGAGGCATCTCAAGAGTGAATAGAGATACCTTATCGGTATATTGAGGCCACATATGCTCTTGAGATATTTTCGGAAGCGGCGGGAAGGGTGATCATAATACAGGAGGTTGATTGCACTTGACTCTTCAAGCTAGCACGTTTAACAAGACAACACTTAGAATATTCTCCGTCAAGGTTAGAACAGACGCTAACGTCCCAAACACTGGCGATATAAATATTCTGTACATTCATTGTGGAGCAGTGTGTTTCCTTCCAGAGACCATCGTCCTTTCCCGTCTTGGATTTCAGGACGCGTCTCCACGGCTCGACTCGTGCGTAGTAATAACGGCGGTTAGAAAGGGATCCGTTTCACCAACCCATCAATGGCGTCGGTGGCGTCGGTGGCCTTGTAGAGGGAAAAGCGAATCCTGTCCAGCCAACCCGGATAGCAATTGGTAGCTTGCGGAGAAATACAGGGTGAACCTGACTGAGCGAAGGCTACAAAAGACCACTCTTACAAGAGTCTGCGTAAATTGAAGAGATAATGTGCTTTCTGGACAACACGCAAAGCCCATAAAGATGGACATGCCTATTTCGAGAGGGGAACAAGTCCATTATTATTAGGGTTGGGTTTAGACCGTTGCCGAGAGTTTGCGGCCGGACGGCCCCAAGTGGGGGCAGGCATTACCCGGACAAGTCGGAGGGTCCAAAAGGGGCCATAATTTTGGACTGGTGAGTAGCTGGTAAACGTTCTTTTTACTGCTTTCGATTCTAAGCTATACATTGTACACCCCGCAAAGATAGATATTGGGATTTTCACTTTAGCGCTTTGGTAAGAAACTCTGGATATCCATCGACGCGCCTAGCAAAGTTTGCTATGTTTTCTGAAGACCTTGAGGAAGGACACGTGATCTTCACGCCCAACTTTACACCTGATCACTTTACAAGCAGGACGCCAGGAATAAAATCCCTATTAGGAACCCTTTTTTTTGCTCTGATGTTTGATGTCTAAGAAAGGTTGTGCAACTACGATGAATTGAAAAGCCTATTCAGTCCTCAGATTTGAATTGTAGTTCCTAGATATTTGTTCTTCCAGGATGCCTGAAAGGGGTTTCTCGAAAAACATGATATCACCCAAAGCCCTTTTTCGCGAAACGTAATATGGAGAGGAGGAAGTAACGAAGGTTCCTGCGTTGGTTTCGGAGAAGGGCATGGTGACTGGGCTTGAATATATGTCCTGTCTGTTCCTTGGCCTTTCTCTCGCATTCATTCTCCCCTCACTCCATCCAAGAATCAAGCACTGTAATGTGGAATTTGAACCGGACGATTACTAACCACCTAATACACGCCTTTCAGCACGTACGAGCACGCTTTACGCAGTTGAGGCTCATCCAGTTCCCTTTTCGCAGTAAGCGCCATTTCAGTTTTAGTTTACCGACAGGTAATATCCGAAACGCGGCAACCTCCCTCAGAACTACAATAGTTCTCTTCTAACTAGCTAATATCCGCGCCCTATATTTCCAATTGCGGAAAATAGAAAGCATCTCAACGTTAGTTTTACCATACATTTTCATCTGAAATGTCATTTTGCTGACTTTCGGTTAGGGAAGCCATAGTCTTGACATCAATCATCCAATGCCTTTAGTCGGCCCTGCCCTTTTTCGTTCCAATTTACATCTTCATCGAACCAGAAGATTTTGCACCATGGCGCCAACACGAAATGCAGCAGGAGCGCCTGGAGAAGCAGACTGCCCTGGAAGCCATCAAATGGGAAGAACTGCCGGCCTCGTTACCGCCCACACGATGCAAGGAACGGCGCCTCAGCCACAGCCCTACTAAGAAGACAAAACCGCACCGCCCGTTCTTTCACCGACACCAGTCCTCGCAGCTACCTAGCATATCAAAGGCATCGAGCACAGCGAGCAAGCCAGAGACGAAGCAAGAAAATCAAGAAACAAGTGGCGATGTGTCGGCGGAGACAGCGGAAAGCTCTTCTCCTCAGACGTCAGCACGAAAGAAAAAGACTACGGCCGCGGTCGCGGTTGCCTCGTGTGAGGCAGAAAGTACATCGGCCTTAAGGAGCCCTGGGTTCGGCCTGATGGCTGCTAACGCTTGCCGCAAGCTGCATCGCTATCCCAGGAAGATGGTGAGCTGGGTCATCCACAAGACCGTACATCCAGTACACTAGATGTTTGCCGCGGATAGAAATGGGAACAACCTTGGTGGAAGCCGTCGATATGAGTGACTTTGTAGGCGGTGTTGCGTGGGTTTTAAGTCGATTCGCAAAGCGCAAAGAATGACTAGGAAATTCTATAGGAATGGAAATGACATTTCAGTGATAGTTCGTCCACAAATAGGCTCGGAATGCCTATGGATGCCTGTGGAATCAATAGCCCCACTGGTCTTTCTAATTGGTTATTCAACTGGCGAGACAGTTACCTGGATACGGCAGAGTCGGCTTTAGAAGTTACTGGAATGAGAAACTCGTGAATCCAAAAGAACCAGCCTGGTAATCATAGGGAATGCCTCCCCACCATATAGTTATTCATGTTTGAAGCTCGCCTCTTGGCATTAGAAAGTATTCACAGGATGCAGCTCTCCATGGCAAGACTAAACCTTTACCAGGCCCCTATTCACCAATCTATCTGTACTTTTCCCCACACTACCAAGAAATTCGCCATGTATTCCCACCTAGAGTAATCTATATATGAGCGGCTTCCTTCTATGACTATTTTGTTCCGAAAGCCGACAGCCTAAGCCGAATCACCTCTCTGACAAAATACTGTACTTCTGGACTCGCCAAACTGAAGCATCCTCAACTCCAAGTCTCAACTCAGCAACACTTCTGAGAAATCACGGCGACCAGAGCCTCAATGTCGGCATTCAATCCCAACAGCCAGTACTACCCTCCGTACTACCCGGGAGTTTCTGGATTTTACGATGGAAACGGCGACTGCTACTTCTATGATCGGATCGGCGTTCCTGCGCACAGATGGCAGTATTCATACAATACTGGCTTAGGAGCCGCAGCTCCTAACTATACCCAAGGTTTCTCTGCCAAATGCACTAATCCTCAGGGTAATCCCTTTCAGCGTCGTGCTTCCCAGGGCCACTATTTTCTTCCGGGGTACTACCTTCAAGAGTACTACCTTCTTCAGGGCTATTCTCACCATGGTTTCGCTTCTCAGAGCTACCATTATCGGAACTACCCTCAACAGGGATATACTCCTCAGGTCTCTCCCTACCAGGAGGGGGTAGTCACGTGTATGCTCCGAGACGCGGGCAGGATGATGGACCTGTATGGCCCAGGCTGTGCGTTCAAAACCTGAAGGAGAGATGATAGATTGGCCGATATATATGTTTCCAAGACATGTGGTATTAACAGTATATATAGATACCTTCTACTGCATCAGCGAAGAGAGTCAACCGACCGCCCCGTACGACCAACAACCCAAGAATACCGGACTAAAGCCCACGCCTTCTCCCTCTGCCTCCTCCCTTCCTGGTCTTCCTGGTCGTGCAGCCACGTCGAACCCATTTTCGACTCCTCCGCCCTTCGAGTCATTCGGGGGAAGACGAGTCTTTACTATGTCTCCCTCCCCTCCTACCAGTCCAACGGCCGGAAACAATAGGTTTCCGACCCCGGCCACTTCTCCGACACCTGCACCCAGGCAGAATCGATTTTAGACTCAATTGTCTCTCTCGCCCGATACTCATCATGGGATAGAGTCACCAATGTCGAGGATGCGTCACTAGCAAGAACCTTAGGCGCCTAAAATTGGCGCTCGATATGGGTTCATTACTTAACATTTGTTTTCAAGACATTAGATTCTCTCAAACATATAATAGAAAGGTAGAGGACAGGGAAGCTCCGCAGCCTAACCAAGAAAGTCCAAGGTAGTTTAACAGACTTGCAAACGGGACGTAAAATATGGATAGGCGGCATTTTCTGGCCCACAACTTGGTTTAGGATATCTTTTACGGGCTGGCTAGTAGTATTGAGTCTCATAGCTAAACCTGTGTAATTACCTCTTTCCAACCGGATGTTACCGGTCTCGTGAAAAGCTTACTTCAGTCGCGCTCTTCAAACTCTGATGTCCCACTAAGCCCATAATCGCTAACTTCCATCCTTTATGAAGCTCGCCCGGTTGTTATTACCGCTTTATACTTCAGAAAAGCTCCAAAAGGAATCCCGTCAAGGCCCTAGTAGGTGGAAACATTTTCTTTGACATACTACATGTAACTTAGGGAATCCCTTTATATCCCCCGAAAAAATGTATTGTATCTCTAACTATATTTAGGGAGTTCGGTTGGAACTCTTCCTGATGCGTACAGACATGACATGATCAATTGTAACATCAAAGGGAGGTAAAGAACAACCTAAGGATAAAGAGAGCAGGCTAGGCTACGCCGGGCTGGTTTCTTTGTATTGGTACATTAGTTTCTACCCGGTTTCACCTATTCCAGGACAATCTTTTTGTCAATAGGACGCAGGTTTGACTCTTCTTGATTGTCGTATCTTATCACAATCAAAATCTATTCACATATTTCTACTCTGGCTGCTACGTCATCCTACATGGTAGTATTGCCAGTTCAGCATCGGGGGACTCGAACAAACGCCTGAAATAAAGGTAGCATTAAAAGGAGCATTTTCTGGATGGTAGGGCATGTCAGCGCGACAAGACGCCCAGCATAAGGAAGCTGGAGCTTTCTCCACTACGCAACAAGCGACGCGATCTGGTAGAGAACCTTTGCAGCCGTACAATGACGATATTGACAAGGTTATCCGCAAGCCAAAGTCGAATCCATCATTTACGACAGAAAAGAGAACAGAAGCAGCTAGTGAAGTGGCTACTGGACTAGCAGGCACGTCGACAACTGTTGAGACACCACCGACAGCAGAGATGTCGGCAGCACAAGAGCAAGCGAGAATCGTTGGCGAGGTGATGGCGGAGTGGAGGCTAGACGACATGCCGAAGCTCAAGGGCTCAGAGAACTGAAGCCAGTGGTCGCGTGCTGCGACGGAATTTTAGCTGCGATTTCGGTAGCCCCTGAGATGATTTTCAAACGACAAGCCCGTCATGTTAGGGCTCTTGGTGCCCTACGTATGAGGGCGTCTCTGGCCCCGGATGTCACCGAAACGGTCGAGCCTATGAGGTACTCCGATGAGATCTACGAAGCTCTGGAGGAGTCATACGCCCTAAAGATTGACAGCGGTGTGCTGTGGACGGAATACATAGCCCTCATGGTGAAAATGGAGGAGTCAGTGGAGACATTCCCTGGTAGGATGCAGAGAATTGAATGAGAACTTGAGAAGGCGGGAAACAACGCTGATAATATGAAGGTTGCGGCCTTCGAGAGAGCACTTCGATTCAAGTTCCCAGATATCACGAATGCAGTTATCAACCACCAATTTGGCTAGGGGTCAAGACGAAGATAGCTACAAACAAGTCTACGACTTCATGACCCGCTACATCACCGTCCAGGGCAACCACAGGAAGCACAACGACAAGGGCAATGACAAAACCAAAGAGGGTGAGAGGGATAAGGATAAGTATCATAAGCAGTACGACATTAGGAAGGACTCGAAGAAGGCCGGGAAGTGCAAGGACGCGAGGGAAAGCTACGGCCTCGGTGAGACGAGGCATATTAAACTTAGCTTCCCAAAGAAAACTACGAATATGTCTCAGCAGCAGCAGCAGCAGCAGAACCACGCTGTCTGTCCAGCTGTACTGGAGGCCCTTAGAAAATCCCGAATATTTATACTCTAGACAGATTCCTATGTCTTCGTTTCTTCTCGTCCTCCTCCCAATCCTGCCTCTGTAAGAATCGAGGAACAAACACAATGCATCCCCTCTCCTACGAACCACTCAACGATGCCGACTAGGGGCAGCTACACGGACAAACCCTTCAGTCCGGCAATGATGAGTCAGTCGATCCACGGCGTTGTGGCCGTCACATTTCATGCTGAAATTCCAACTAAGCTCACAAGTGCGACGGTTAAAGAACTCGCCGTAGACCTCGACGGGGGTAGGAATCAACCATCCCAGGGCGAATGGAAAGATAGCCACAGCACAGACTCAGCGCTCGTCGAGTAGCCGGCTCCAACTCAAACGGCTGAACTCCGCCGCAGTAGCGCCATCCGTGAGCCATCTCGACACTCGACCGGGGGCCGTCAGAGCCACAGACTCGTGCACACCACTGAAGTACCAACGTAGACCCCGGATTCCACTTCACCTATTGACGGCAGAGTAATTCTAGCGGAAACAGAAGAAAAATTGTCTTCATTGGCACTGCACCTCATGGTCGCCGCTGATCACCAGCCACGCTACATCCCCCTACGGTGGTTTAGGGGTGTACGCGACGAGACCCGCGTGGGCTGAAAATTTCGTGTAAATTCCTCTTCCAGCCATGTGCCAGCATCAAGAATTCCTGCCATTGTCGCGAGCTCTTCCTGGAAGAGGTTAGGTGGTGGAGCCGGCCTTGGCACTACGTCAGGAGAAGGAGGAGGGGATCAATGCTAACCAGAATCATCATGGAGAATAGTACGAGAGTGACAATTTCTTTGTCCGATAGGATTTATGGCTGATGAGGGGGATTCGGGAGTTTGAAAAGGCTCTCAAGCCCCGTGTGGGCTGAGCTGAAGTGCGACATGAGTATGAGGGAGAAGGCAAGCAATTTTATTTGGCAAGCAGATGGAAATGCGGAATGATTCTAAAAGAATTGCGGGTTCGAAAGGAGATTCTTTATTTAAGAAAGCGGCCCTGCATAGGGTTTCTTTGTAGCGAGGTTGCGCTGGTAGTCTTAAAGGGGGTATGAGGATAGAATGAAGGTGAAGAAAGAACAATAATAGGGGCCTATTCTCTTGGTTATCGCAAAGCGCACTTGATTTTTTCCCCGTTATGGATAATGGCATGTTGAAGACGGCAAAAAAATCTGTTCCTTGAGACTAAATATGGATAGACCATAGAGGTTGCCAACTCCATGAGGATGGGCTACCACCGGTTTCAATAGGAGACTATGATGTTTCTTAAGGTTTGTTCTTAGTCCTAGTTGAAAAATGCCACACTAGTCCAACAACACGTTGTCAAAGTACCAGAATAGGCAAGATCGATGAAAAAAATACGCGCCTATTTACCTCGCCAGAAAAACTTATTCGCCAGTCTTCCGATCTTGAGCCTTGACTTCATGCAAACAAACTTCCCCTGCCCCCCAAAAACACTGGCACCATAGATACTTCTAAATACCCGAAAAGACGCCTCGGATCCTTCTTATTCTACTGCTATCCAAATCAAAACTACCCCGACAAGAAAATCCCTTCCACCCCGCCACCAACTCGAAGGCCGCGCCAGATGTATCCATCCTGCTTTCCTAGGAGCCAACTTCACCTCCTTCCTTAATCTCGTCAT
>Ga0247774_1000797_pt1 | contig 15920 bp, 12 predicted proteins | sample UWRJL001104B6_FD_179933 | JGI IMG/M metagenome (GOLD analysis project Ga0247774, IMG submission 179933) | Plant litter microbial communities from Arlington Agricultural Research Station in Wisconsin, United States - UWRJ-L001-104B-6 | ecosystem: Environmental > Terrestrial > Plant litter >... | reverse complement strand
CCTGTCCCATATTGGCAGCAAAAGCGAACTCAATTGGCGGCACGGCGAAATAGCGAGACATGCTACGGAGACTGGAAACAAAATAGCTAACGGGTGTTTGCAAGGTACGCTCAAATTGCCTCTATCCCCATAGGTTACAACAACCCGGCCCTCGTTGAGGCAGCTAAGTCCCCCGAGATGATCAATGGCATCATCAATCGACCTGCTTTGGGAAACTTCCCTCCGCACGACTGGCACGAGATCCTCAAGACCGGCATCCTCAAGGTTGCGCCGAAGGGGCTGAACCAAGTGTTCACGGCCATGGCCGGATCGGACGCCAACGAAACAGCCTTCAAGGCAGCTTTCATGTGGCGCCGTGCACACGAACGAGGAGGCCACCACGTCGAGTTTACCGAAGAGGAACTCGAGAGCGTAATGCACAACCAAGCCCCTGGAACATCGCAGCTGTCTATTTTGTCTTTCAAAACTGCCTTCCATGGTCGTTTGTTCGGCAGCTTGTCGACGACGCGGAGCAAGGCTATCCACAAGCTTGACATACCAGCCTTTGACTGGCCGCACGCGACGTTTCCACTGCGAAAGTATCCCTTGGAGAATCACACCGAGGAGAACGCAGCTGCTGAGCAGTCGAGCTTGGCTGAGGTCGAGAAGCTTATTCAGACATGGCACCAACCCGTCGCGGCCGTCATTGTGGAACCGATCCAGTCGGAGGGCGGTGACAACCATGCCTCGCCAGAATTCTTCCAAAAACTCCGCGCCCTGACGCGCAAGCACAATGTTCTCCTGATTGTCGACGAGGTCCAGACGGGCGTCGGCGCGACGGGAAAGTTTTGGGCCCACGACCATTGGAACCTCGAAGACCCGCCAGACATGGTGACCTTCTCGAAGAAGGCCCAAACCGCAGGCTACTATTTCGGCAACCCTGAACTGCGACCCAACAAGCCGTATCGCCAATTCAACACGTGGATGGGCGATCCCGCGCGGGCAATCCTCTTCCGCGCCATCATCAATGAGATTGAGCGCCTCAACCTCGTCGAGAACACGGCAAGCGTGGGAAACTACCTGTTTGGCAAGCTTGTGGCCCTCGCCGAGAAGTATCCTGGTCAGTTTAACAACTTGCGGGGCAAGGGGCAGGGGACCTTCATCGCATTTGATAACCCGAACCGGGACGAGTTTATCAAGCGTGCGAAGAAGTTTGGCATCAATATTGGGGGGTCGGGGGCGAGTGCGGTTCGCTTGAGGCCGATGCTCATCTTCCAGGAACGGCATGCTGATATTCTTTGCGAGGCGTTGGAGAAGATTGTGCAGTCGTTCCAGAAATGAGTCGGCCACGGGGCGGGTGCCCAGAACCGGGGAGGTAGAAGGGAGTTGATATCGTTTGAGACCATGAAGTGTGTGTGATTTTGGAGCAGCGTTCAAGACGAAGATAATCCTTTGCTCCTGGGAGGAAAATGCAGCATTATAAAATCAAAAGTTCATGACGAGAAGGACAGCCAAGAACAGCTTAAGCTCTTGATGGGATAAATATCATGCACCTAATGCGCTTTTCGGAAGCAGTTCCTTGGCACGAGCGAATTTGGCTGTTTATACAGACCTTTTCGGAGTAACGACAAGGCACGAAAACCCGTTTTGGCCTTCATATTCTTGCTATCCATCCATATGCCACAATGAATTGGTCCTTACATATATATCATACATAGCGTTACAAATCGCGGTCCAGCTACCTGCTGTAACTGCTGCCACTTCCTAGGCGAGTTTTCCCCTCTGTTCCCCAAGTTGCCAAAGCTCCCAATCTCCCCTGGCCGATTTCGTCTTGTCCTGTCCTTGGTTGCGCCCTGTACTCCTAATTTAGACAGAATAAAGTGAAAATGATAAGAAACAAGAATAGTCGGTGTTCTCTCATTTCTTGTCTCTGTGGGCGTGTGTTGTGTTCCCGTTCCGCTAAAACGCCGCTAGTTCCGAAGCTTCCTATTCTTACAACCCTTTCTCTTTGTCGGTTTCCGTCTGAAAACCACCAAACCCGCTGTTTCGCTGTGGCCAAAAACAGCCACATTCCATGTCATCGCGCCCTAGGAAATTCGGGAGGTTCGCATCGCCTGTTAGCTTCTTTGATGGAACCGAGTCCCGTTTCTGACCATAGCAGTGTAACCAGCGGGGTTTGCTTCCATCAAGACTGAGCGTCCTGTTTCGACGCCGAGCGTGCAAGGAAGCTTTCCGAACTGGTCATAACGATGCTCAGGTCAACATTGCTGCGCTTAGACCGTGCTCGGCCGTCATACCATCGTCTAGGGTTCGAGAACCCCCTCTCTTCTCACCTCGTCTCGTCTCTTGTGACGCTGGTTCATACAGGGGAATATCGTCTGAAAGAAATCCAAATGTATGCTGCTAGGACCTGAGTCCTCCCTTCTTCTTCTTCTTCTTCTTCTTCTTCTTCTTCTAGTTGAGCCAGCTGCGTAGCTGGGACCTATGGGGTCAATGGCGTGGGCCTATCTCTCTTGGTCGTATTATTCGGTTGCGTGGAGGGCTCGCCTCGTGCGAGCGGAGCGAGTGTCGGGCCTCGCTCAGGTATAGATAGCGATCTGTCGTCGGGTACATATCTCGGTGCACTGGCGTCCGCAATTTCTGCTCGGGATGGCATTGTAGTTATCATCCTTGCTTCCAGCTCGACGTGATGTGCTGCAGATGACGTATGCTGTAAATTCGAGAGCTGGCCCTCGTTCCCCTCCGAATCTATTGGCTGCATTGAAAAATCACCACTTGGGATCATCCTCTCTCCAGCTTCTGCCGTGCTGCCCTCCATCATCGGTTGTCGCGCCCGTTTCCGCCCTCTAGTTGTACCGCTTGTCGATGCTATCCGAGGAGCCACGGCTGTGGATGGGGGCAAAATAGATGGTTGTGTCGGAGTTCCGGGCATGCTGCCCTCCGTCGGAGGCGTGCCGGTTGGTAGAAACGGGGCTGCCAATGGATGCGGGGACGAATACGAATGCTGAATGCTTGGATGCCCTCCACCGAGGTGCGGCACAAGGGGGGCGATGGCCTTCGGGGCTACGTTCGGCATGCTATATTCTATCGGCTTTCTCGGTGGTCGGCCCCGTCGTTTCTTCACAGGTGGTCCTTCAAGCTGCGTAGGGGATGGCGCCATGACCTGGACGTCATTGGCAGACAAAGGACGAGGCTGGATACGAACGAGAGAGCTTCGAGCTGTCGTTGGGACCGGCGAAAACTGGCCGGGTGGCAACGCTGAAGGCATTGGGGCCATGAATGCAATTGATTCTCCTAAGGACGGAGAGCTGACGGGCATGGCGAGACTTGCGGGTGCATTTTTTGTTGGAGAGGCACTGCTGGTGCTCGATATGGAGGTCCGCTCGAGGCTTGACCGGGGCACTGCCTTGAGCATATTTTCGGCAGCTTGGACGCATTGTTCGAGGCTGCGACCTAAGTCGACGGGTGTTAGAAGTCGGTCGAGTTTTTCGGTTGATTAGGGCGATGTCGGGGAAAGGGAGGGCGAGTAAGCTGATTTCTCCCACGCCAGAGTGGAATGCTATGGGAGCTCACCTTGGGGTACGACGATGGACCAAAACTTGTAGCCGACCGCATGCGCCTTGACGAACTGGACTAGCGCATCGACGTTTGTCTGGCTGACCTTGATCATCTCGGCGAGGAGAAATCGCTGCGTGCAGGACTCAAGAGTCAGAGACACATCAAGCCACCAACCTAGGATAGGGCCGCCAAGCTTCGAACCCGTCTCTTACCTTCTCGTCGTCGCTGAATGTCGTGTCCATCGCCATGATAGGCCGACGGCGCCGATCGCTACGATAAAGCTCGTTTTGCGGAGGATATTACCTCGACATCAAGCTAGCAGACATTGGGAGGAATGCGGCGGGGAGGGGAAGTATGGAGGTCATATGAAGTCTAGGTTTGGTGTGGCAGGGGCCAAGAGCTGGCGAGGCAAGCAAGCCTGGCAGGGAACAACCAACACGAAGAGCTTGGTGGTCGCTCCAAATGCGCGGTGGGGACAAGCGATCCCAGCTGTCCAGACGAAGGCAAAGGGCCGACGGGGGTTGAATTAGACGCGCAGGAGGGGCGAAACGCAGGTCGACTCACAGGCCAGGCGCAAGGATGGAGAAATTTGGATTTGCTAGCAAAGCGCGCCGTTTCGCACGGGGAGGAATGCGTCGAAACGAGAGACGTAAAAGGCAACCCGCTTTGGGGGACAAGACAGAAGACGCGCGATAGTATGTCGCAAGCGCGCGTCTTTAGCAGTGCCTGCAGAGGCCGCCGGAGACAAGGCCAGCAGTCGGAAGAAGAAACAAAAGCTGCAGCGGACCGGGAGCAATACTACCAGACGCGGGAAACTGGAGTACCTAGCGGCAGAGTGGTCGAGTGGGTAATGCCGGTTTGGGGTCGGATATTGGCAACGGCGGTGCGATTGTGAACGGCAGAAAAATGTAGTCTCGAGGTCTCCAGAACGAGATGACCAAGCGGGAATCGCAGGTCAGATCTGGTCAGTTTTCCGCCGTAGCTGAAGTCGCACTTGCACTCTGCACGAAATGCGCGCGAGATTTAGGATTCTCGAAGGCGGCGGATGATGGCAGATTGAAATCGATGAAGGTCGCCAAAGCTAGAAAGACAAGGATATGCAGGCGCGGGCAGAATTGGGAAAGAGCCCCGCCGAGACTCTGAGACATGAGAAAAATGATGCACGAGGACTCTTGAGATTGGGCAGGTGGAGGACAGGAAGCGACAAGTCATTCGCGATTTTGAGCCAGACTAGGGAAAGGGGCCGCCTGATAAGATCTTTGGAGGAAAAACCTTCGCAGCTCACAACCATCAAGGGTCAAGGATGCCCTAGGAAGTTGGTAGTCGTTGACGATAGGTTTAACTGGCGATTTATTTGGTGCTTTGGTGTTTCGGACTTGACAGACCGACTTGTTGCGGTGTTGCTAGTGGGCCGGAAGGGACCGAGACCAACAGACAGCGCTTGGGTATGTTGCCGGGAGTCGAGCAGGCCGTCGGTGGAATGCCGGCTATGCTAATAAGGTTGGCTCAAAAGCGACAGCGGGTGATGCGACAACTCAGATGGGCTTTATGGTTGCGGTTTGCTGGTGCTGCGCTTGGCGAAAGGTGCGACTAGGTGGATGCTCTCCGAGGCAAGTCGGCAAGGCGATTGTTTCGCTGTCCGGTCAGGCTGAGTATACGAAAGCAGTTGCAGACGAAGAGACTCGGTGGGTTTCGCTTATTGGGAAGCCAAAATGAGTGCGGCGTTGTCAGCTGTAGATATTGGGATGACAAGACGGAAAAACATCTCGTAGCTAGTCGTCGCCCAGGTCTCTCGAGTGCGTCAACGCTAGTTTGCGCGGTGCGACGACGTGGGTGGGGACTCGCCAGTCCTCATGGTAGCACCCGAGCTGTCTTTCGTGAGGGCGGCCGGGTTTGACAGCTTCTTGTCCTCCAAACCCGGTATCACGGTACCTGTGCGTTGCGGTCTCGAGGGTGACAACCATTCAACGCAAGTGCCCGTCGAACAGAATCGAAGGTGTTCAGGAATCCGGCCGGATGTGGGGTCAGTGAGTGAGTGCCTCTGAGTTTCCCGCACGATAGTCACTTGACATAGCCTTGACTGTTCCGGGCAGCCTTGACTCCTGCAACTTGCATCTGATCCTGGCGCATTCAATGGCAGGCAAAATAGGGAACTTGCCGCATTTGACCACTAAAAATGCTGGAATTCGCAAATTGTCATGGGTTTCCCCGAAGGATACTCGCCATATCCTATGAGAGGACTGCAAAATTGGCAGGAAGATTCCAGGTGCGTGGGTGTGCAGCGGCTTCTGCAGCCACCTCGGCTGTTTCGTTTGTACTGAATGGGTCGACCTGCAGCAGCATCCGGCAATATGGCTGCTGGTGCAGCGTCGAACCAATCCCCTCCGCACCCTTCAACCGCCTGACTTCATTCAAGCCCCTAGTTAGACAACTCCCAAGACATTAAGAGAGAGTGAGGACGCCACTGAGTGGACAAAACCCACGAACAAAGGGCCATGAGTGATCGACGCCCAATGTCTGCCCAACCCTCCCCACCATGCTGAGATATGTGCTGGATCCCCGCGTCCTCCAGCACTGAGTTGCAGCCATTGGTAGTCCTCAGTGCTGCAGCCGGTTGCTATCACACTGGTGTGCTGGTGCCTCTCATAACCCCAAACCTCCCCCACAACCAATATCTTGATATTCGCGAAAAGGCCAAATGTCGAGACTTCGACGGCATGGAGATATCGAAAGTAAAGGTGAAAATAAGACACGTCTTAGTGCCTGTGTAACCGCGACAAGCCGCACGAGGCGTCTTGGAGCCCATTGGCTGCCCCGATGCTTCGCTGGCACTCTGGCGGAGTTTTGGCCGTGACTCCACGGTTGCGACATCCCGGGAGCGAAATCCACTGGATCCCATCTCGCCAATCACCGACCAAAGACGCTTTCTCCCAGCACCTACCACGGGTTCATCACACTTTTGACGAGGGAGCCGCAATCACAATGGTGAATCGTCGCTGTTTCGTTGGATTATCGCACCAGTGTGAGTGGAGTTTTAACTGGCCGTTGTAGTTGATGACAGGGCATAGCGAGAAAGTGCCGGTAAGGCTGAAGGCAAGGGGGCTTCCAGGTCGCACAAGGAAATCCCGGATGACCAGGAACAATGGAAGATGTTTTTCGACGCATTCGAGTCTTGGTTCCTGAAAGCCCAGGAGAACCTGCAGGCGTTCGTACTGAGAGGCGACCGCTCTTTATACAAGGTCGGCTGGAAAGATCGGAGCAGCAGCTTTGCTGCCCTACACTCTAATTCCATACCAGGCCTCGACGCACAATGAGTTGGCAGCTTCTCACTGGGACCCACACATGTACGACACGTCGTCGGCCAGTGGTTCGGGCCGCCAGAACGGCACGATTTGGCGATATATTGGCGTGTCGTTATGCGCTCCTACTTGGCTAGCATGTCGCTATGCTGGTCTGCGCCCGTGGCAAAGCCCTTCTTTAGCTGCGTCCTAGTCCGTTCCAACCTGCTGGGTTTAATCGTTCGCAGCACAGGCCTCAGACGCATTGCAGTCGAGTCCGAACTCGCAGCTTGTTGCATGTTCTTCTACGACCGGATTGGAATGTTTAACGAAGGTCAATTAGCCGTGGGGGCGCCGACATGTTGGATATTCGGGAATTACAGTGTATTGGAGACGTCATATATATGGCTCCGTGGCATCGACTGAGTGGGCAGATATGGGCGGATCCATCGAGGCAGAATGCTTCCACGGAATCTAACGGGACGAAGAAACTGCTTAACTCGCTCCTCGGTTTCGACGCTGAGAATGCCCGCGGGAACTTTCTATACTTAGCTGCTGGCGATTGAAATGGAGCACCGTACTGTTCGCTACGCTATTGGCTTGGTATCTTGCACGTGCTACGTACAGAGGTAGAAGTCGTGGAATCCGGGGTCGTGGCGCTCCTCCAACCTCGAACCAACAACCAGCCCTACCAATGTTGGCTCACCGAGAACATCACACCGAACCCTTGCCGACCATTCGGGGCGTACGAATTACTAGAATTTCAGGAAGACGCTTTCAGCACCAAATTGCCCAGTACTCTGTGAGTTATCCACATTTTGGGGCTACAATCAAGCCTAGATAACGTGGCGGGGAGTCAGGTACTTCACGTGCACTTGCTCGCTGGCCCGGCACTACGAACAAGAACCTCTAGTTGCCGCGTGAGTGAGAATACGAACTTCATCTGTTCATCAAAAGCATCCAAGATGCCAATGATGTCTCGAGGGAAGTTGAGGGACGTCTCGACATTCAGACATGGCGAGGCAGGTTCTCTTCCCACGATAGTAACACGCATCAAGCAGATTGAACGAGTCAGGGCCGCGGCTCGCGCTACTTCTTAGTGGCTTTCAGCTGAAGCAATGCTTTTCTCCCCACACTCCTAAAATTTCGATACTCTCTTCGCCAAGTAGCTTCGCGTCGTCCTCGACAAGAGGCTGATGGACAACGAGTGAAAGGCGTATTTGCCACTGGCAATGTTGAGAGGCGCTGAATTTGTTGCGACGGATTTAATATTGGGATTTCTGTGTGCTGCGGCAGTGGCGCCAATGCCAAGGGATCTTGCGCCAACACCTTCATACCTTCAGCTCTTTAAATTTTCAAATGAGCAAGACCAGTACATGAAAGAAGGCTCCAGATGATATACCGAAGAGCAGTTCTTCCCAACCGCCCCTAACAATTTCTTTTCGAGTGAAATGAGGTCCAGACCGTTGCGATTTGACAGACCATGTTCTGCAAAGTGGTACGCATTCATTCTGCCGCATTGCGGAAACACCAGCTAAAATAAAATAAGTTTTCGGGTAATCCCCGGCACTGCCTACTCTACTACACATAATGAGAAGCATCTTCAGTGGTCTTGGAGTTCGAGGTCGCCGGCGACCATGCAAGACTTTTCCGCCTCAACCCAGATGCAAAGCCCGAGTCCGACACTGCAGCTCGCATATTCAATGTCGCCGCCTGTTGGACATCCCCTTCTATGCCCCCGATTTTGTGCGATCACGACAGCCTGCGACTGTAAATCTCCACGTTCATGAATAGAGGAAAGCGTCGGTCGTCTCCTTCCTCGTTGCTCCGTCGGCATTGACCGCGTACTTTATACCTGACGCAGCCCCGAAGCCGACTCGACATTTGAACTGGCCACCGCCGATTCTCCAACATCAGGAAGCCCTCTACCGACTTGCGCGTCTAGCGCGCGCCCACCCTTCTGCTCTCATGGAGGATGTAGAGCAGTCCGCAGTCAAGATGGAAAGCATAAAGCTCGAGGACCCGGCCACCTCTAGCCGCTTCGACGCATCGCTCGGTCGCAACGGTCACTCGAACGATGACCTCAAAGACCAATCGAGTACCTCGACATTATCGCCCGACGATGCGAAAGCCCGCAGCGACAGTGCATCTACGCCAGATACGACGGTATCTCTAAAGCAGTCCAAAAAGGCGTCACAGAAATCAAGCCGTCGGGCACCCACCCTCTACGACCACCTCGACGATGTTACGGAAGATGCTTGCAAGACCTTTCAGGTCATTCCCGATTGCATATACGGCAAGAAGGACATGGGCTCTACCAACAATGATGCCCTGGATTGCGACTGCAAGGAGGAATGGCGTACGTTCCTCCTTCTGAGTTTTTGCCCTCGGCCACCACAAGCCTCCACCCCTCTTCCCCCATCTGCCATCATCGCCTTCTCTCCTCCCGTTCGTGCTCCCAGGTTTTGCTCCCAGGCTTACTAAACGGGTTATTAGGCAATGGCATTAACTACGCATGCGGAGAAGACTGCATCAACCGAGCCACGCGGGTTGAGTGCGTCATTGGCGCCTCGGGAAGCTGCGGCGATGATTGCCAGAACCAGCGGTTCCAGCGAAAACAATATGCCGATGTTTCTGTCGTCAAGACGGACAAGAAAGGATTTGGGCTCCGCGCGAATACTCCTCTCGAGGCTAACGATTTCGTTCACGAGTACATCGGCGAGGCCATCAATGAGGCCACGTTTCGACGGCGAATGATGCAGTACGACGATGAGGGCATAAAACACTTCTATTTCATGTCCCTTAGCAAGGGTGAATTCATCGACGCCACCAAGAAAGGGAACCTTGGTCGCTTCTGTAATCACTCGTGCAATCCGAATTGCTACGTGGACAAATGGGTTGTTGGCGAAAAGATGCGCATGGGCATTTTTGCTTTGCGAGGGGTCCGAGCCGGCGAAGAGCTGACATTCAATTACAACGTAGACCGGTACGGGGCTGACCCCCAGCCCTGCTACTGCGGCGAGGCTGAGTGTGTCGGGTTCATCGGCGGCAAGACCCAAACTGAGAGGGCAACCAAGCTCCCGGCTACCATTGTCGAGGCTCTTGGCATTGACGATGAAGACGGCTGGGATACCACCGTGACCAAGAAACCGAGGAAGAAGCGGCCGGACGAGGACGATGAGGAGTACGTTAACAGCGTACAGGCTAAGAGCCTGAGCATTGACGGCGCCCGGAAGCTCATGGCTGCTCTCATGCAGTGCAAAGAGAAGTGGATTGCCGTCAAGCTGCTTGAGCGTATTCAGCGTTGCCAGGACGAACGAGTTCTGAACGAGGTGTTGAGGATGCACGCCTACCAGATCATGAAGACGACGCTCAACAATTTCCACGAGGACGACAACGTCATTCTTCAGGTGCTCGATGTGCTAGACCGGTTCCCACGCCTGACGAAGAACAAGATTGCCGATTCTAGTATCGAAGTCACCATCGACGTACTCGCCAAGAGTGAGAACGTGGAGGTCGCCGACAACGCCAGGAAGCTGCTGGATGACTGGGCAAAACTCAACGTTGGATTTCGGATCAAGAGGCGAAAAATCGATCCCAATGCTCAGCACAACCATGCTCGGACAGCTGAAACTCTGCGCAGCATGGTTCTTGGGAAGCAAGAAGAGAAGCAGCAGACGCCAGAAACGACGGCAAGCAAATCGCCGCTCCCCAACGTCGAAATACCAAAAGGGCCGCGGAATTCGATGCCTCAACGGCAGCATTTCAACCAGGTGCCACGCCCCCAGCATCCACGGCGGCCGGCCTTTTTCAACGGACCTCCCCTTCCTGACGGTTGGTTCCAGGCCAAGGACCAAAGAGGCAACACATATTTTTACAACCGAATTGGCGAAACACAGTGGACGCGGCCGACGGAGCAAACGGCGCCACAGGGACCGAAGCAACCTAGCAAGGCAGAACGAGACGCGCAGATATTGCAAAGCATCATCGATCAAGCGACCAAGGATAAGCCTAAAAAGTCGACTCCTAACAATGACGCAGCGGCATCCACCACACCATCAGAAGTAGATACACCCCGGGCGAAGGAGTCAAGGCATGACACCTGGAAGTCACTGTCCCTGGACAAGCAGATGAAAATGTATAGGAACACGGTATGTTTGGCGCTGCTCTCGGTCCTTTTACTTCTTTCACCTTTTTCGACTATAAGGAAGTCGGTCGCTAATTCTTATTCTAGATCTTCCCGTATATCAAACCCGTCCTCGACAAATATTACGGCAAACTGAAAAAGGAAGATCTCAAGAAGTTTGCTAAGGAGTTGAGCCAGAAGTTTGCAACGTCCGACTTCAAAAACGGGCGCGTTCAGGATCCACGAGCGCCACTGAACGAGAAGTCGATCAAAGGAATCAAGAACTACACGAAGAGCTTCCTGGACAAGGCCGTGGTCAAGCACCAGCAGCGCGAGACGGCCAAAGAGGAGGAGAGGAAGCAAGCAGCCGAGGCGGGCGTGTCGGCAGCTGTTAGCCCCAGCGAAACACCAGCCAAGGAAGACGCTCCCATGGATGACGCCGCCTACGAGATGGACATATCTCCCGCAGACGAGTCGACGCCCAACAGTCCGAGTTTGAAGCGGAAACGGGAGGACGAGGACGAGAATCTTGGAAGCGCCATCTCCCCAACTGACGACAATCCCGCCAAGCAGCTCCAAGAGGATCTCAACGGCTCGGAATCTAGTCCACCTCCACCTCCGCCGCCGCCACCCGAGGTGGTCATGGTGGATGAGGAGATGACAGAAGAGAAGCGCCTGCTGAAGGAGCAAGAGGAGGAGCTGATGCGCGAGAACGAAGAGGCTGAGAGGCTAGAAAATGAAGCCGCCTGGACGGGAGAAGGGGTAGCTGCAAGTTGATATATCTATGGTCGGATAGACCCTGATGTTTTGGCTGATGCCGTAGCAGTCTACGGAGATGAGCAAGGAGGGAACTCCGCCTAATACCGAGGTAGCCATTACACGCGCTACGAGAAATGGACTTGCGAAGCCTGGGACGCAAGACGGAAACATCATGATACGGAATTGGCGTGGCAAAAAAAAACCCCCCGATGTATCAGGGGCCTTCTTGCTTGCATTGTACTAGTATAGGATTTATCTTCCCACACATCCATCCAGGAGGCGTTGGGCTTGTTGCGACTTGGCTGGTTTTCCTTCAAGTATATTCCCTGTCGGCGGTGCAACCGTCATCATCAACTTTCGGCATTGTTTGCATCATGGATATGGAAGCTGAACCGGCAAGGGATGGGTCCTGATGTTGGAGGACGCAGCGGATATGTCTAACTACGGGGAATGACATCTTTTGCCGTGCGGTAATATGCATTCAAGCTTTCTTTCCATCCTATTCCTCTTTCCACGAGGAATGAACACGAAGGGCATGCTCAGGGCATTCGGGCCTCGAAGGGAGTTAAAGGGCGAATTTTGGTTACGATGTACATAGCATTTTCTTGTTGTTTATTTTACGCTTATATGATGGATGGTGTACGATGTGTGTGTTACAGGCCGGGCATCTAGGTGCTTTAGCATCATATGCAGAGGGGAACAAGGCATCGAATGGAATGAAACGCATATATTGGATTTCTTTGGCAGGGAAGTCGGATGGAGATGTTGCTTCAAAGGCGGTGTTTATCTATGGAGAAAACCATATGACTACTAATAGATGCGGAAGCCAGTAACGACATTCGACATTCAAGGTAGTAAAACTCGGATCGTCCGCAATGTTCCGCCGTCTTAATCTTCTTGGACCTTGTGTGAAGCTCTGGTATGGTATCTTAGAAGTGTCACTATGCTCTTGTTCAGGGCACTGAGGCTCGAGGTCTGGCGACTGTGTACTAGCCACTATTAACATCTATGTCAGGTTGAGTGCCAGCGGCTCGGTTTCGGCGGGGTGCGTCGATATTGTAATGCAGGGCACAGGAGGGTGTGTGCGAAGTGGTCGGTGCGGGGGTGTTCGGTCGCAACCTCAAATTTTCTGCATCGAGGGCATTTGATGTTGTACTGCGTGTCAACGGTGAATCCTCCATGTGTCTGAGGGCGAGAGGAGATACTTGAGTTCATATTGAGATGAAATGTTCACAAATTATCTTTTGACTTTTGTATCTCTGCAGAGGGAGATCGATCCTTGACCTGTCATGAGTTGTCACGTTTTCCTTTTCCAATACAGCCGAACAAAGGAGATGTCAAACGCAGATATGCCCGCATACATCGACGAGACACATTGGTAACTTGAAATTTGTCGGCGTCAGGGCTGTTGAGATTTTAGACGCATCTTCAACGTCCGAACATGAATCCGATTGATCCGGCGGTAGCATAGTCCTGCAGGTTGATGGCCTTCAGATTTTCAGATGACCGACCACGCATGTCAGAAGAAAGTCCCCGAAGACCGACGGATAGTCATCGACTTTGCTAACCCTTGCCACTTCTCACAATCAGGCAGTTGTATTAGATGCCGAGCGGTTGTCATCAACGTAGGCTGCCTAATAATGAAGCCACAAGCCCAGAAGTGGCAACAAGCCACCCGCAAATGACATTCTGCCAACACTGCGGATCGTTATCACGCTTCACCCCGAACAGGGCTATCAGCCATCAACAACAGCAAGGAATCCCGTCGTACAGCGATCACGATTGAAGAGGCTTGGTTGGAAAGATGGAGAACATGTCTGTACATTAATGATAACGAGTGGATTCTTATGCCAATTTCTAAACGAGTCTGGTCCCCGGAAGAACGCGACATCTTCCTAGCCTGCTTTGCTCGACTTCGCTGGCATGAAGTCTCCATTCATGCCCCAGGAGTGCCAGGGCAGAAATACTTCCAATAATGGCGTACAACGGAGCAACCCGCTCGTACAGGGGTCTCTTGTCCAATCGTAGACGCCAGAAATCTGCTTTGTGCTGGAAAGTTCTCCTAGCCGGACCAATAGCAGGGGCGGAAGGTCCACTAGGTACTGCCAAATTCGTCCAGGGCAGTAAAATCCGGCCACTTGTCGCATTTTGAAGCACCGCTGCGATGCGGCGAAGGGAGGCCGTGCAACTATGGCAGGTACCTGAGCGGTCCCACATGGCCGCTGTTTGGTGGACCCGGTACGGAAAGGTACACCCGACATTTTGCCGTCGACGGCACACCATTGGTCGCTAGCCGGCAGAAAAAGGGACGAAGAATGATTGAAGCGGTGCAGTAAGCGCAGCAGAGTCTGGGACGGCGAAGAGAGGCTCCTTTGTGTGGGTCTTCGTCTTGTCACAGTATTGAACGGATAACTTTTTTGCCTCGCAGACAAGGACGACACCTCCTACGCGATTGCCAATGCCGATTCTATTTCTTGTTGCTCACGAAAGAAAAGTCATTCACATTTTCTTCGCTGGCCTATTGTGCCTGTGGCCGGATTTTTCGTCCCTGCACTGGCAGTGAAGCGCAGCAAAATTCCGCCAGCGTCCATTGCGGAGGGTGCGTTGTGTAGGTCGGGGCACCTGGCCAAAGCAGCCTTTCGCGCATCTCAAACCTAGCCTCACCTTTTCAGTACACCTTTTCCTACACCAACGCACAATACTTGCCCTTCCACATTCCTCCGTACAGGAAGGAAATCTCCTTTTCTTCATAATAGTCAGCCTCCCCAACCCTCAAATATCACTTTCTTGTGTTTTTTCCTGTTCCCCAGCCCGCGCTCGGCTGTCTCAGCTCTTGATGAATGCGCCACGCTTCTAATCAGCACCGCGCCATCATGAGCGACACGGAGAGGCCAGGAGAGGCGCCTCCGTCGCCGACGCCCGCGCCAACGCCCAGCAACAGGGGCAGAGGCAGAGGCAAGGGCAGAGGGCGAGGCCGCAGGAAAGGCATCACAAGGCCGAAGCCGACTGCTGTTGTGAAAAAGCCCATTCCGCCGGGCCGCCGGGGCCGCTTCAAGCAATATGATGACCAGAATGTGCAAGCAGCATATGAACGAGGCCGGGAGGTCAAGGCCCAATACCTAACGATGCTCGGCGACTTACGGCCTGCCCTGGAAGAGCTCGCATCTCGAAATATTGCCAAGCTCAAGGACAATCCTAAGTGGTACCGACAGGTGCCCGAGTATCAAGGCGTCAAGAGCGGTCTAAACACCCGACTGCAAGATGTTCTCACCCTTGCCAAGAAACAGTTTGATGAGGGCAACGCCCTGCACGCCAAATCACACATTATCAACGTGGAAATCTGCGACGAGCAGTACAAGGTATGTTGTCTTGATATTATTATGCTGCATAATTGTTTTTCTCGACTGGAATTGTTTTTTTTCTTTGATTTTGGTCGCTAACTAGTTACACAGAACGGTGCCGAGGATGAGGAGGAAAAGTTCTACGACGCCCAATTGCGGCGCCTGGACTTGCTTGAAAAAATGCACGACCTCGGCCTACCAACAGACGTGAGAGCAACCACGGTTTTTTTTTATCGTCCCTACATATTCTAACATGGTGTCTAGATTCGAGATGATGTGCATCAATACAAGATGATCTCGGACAAGGACTATGATGAGCGCGGCACTTATGTCGCCCGACTCAATGGCCATGTCGTGCCGTACCCTTCTCGTGTTCCCGGCACGGACATGTACGAGAGAGTGCAACAAGCAGCGGCACTAGCAGAAACGCCCAAGGCGCCAAGAACAGCCCCGGAGCCAATATCCAAAGTCCAGGCCATCAAGAAAGATCTTCGATCTTTCAGAGGCAGGGGCTATCACAAGAGGAAGGCGCTGGACCAGCCTGATGGCCAGCCCGGATCCAAGAAGCCCACAACCCGCAGCGCTGCCCGGGCAAAAGACGAGGATGATGACACGGAGAATGACACAGACGACCAACCGGCCTCTCGTGGCCAGAGCAGTTGGCGGCCCGACATCGTGGCCCCTGCTAAGCACATCCAGGGCATTCTCGCCACCGCCACTGCCGGCCAGGGAGAGGATTCGACGGCTGCATCTCCCGAAGCTTCGCCCGATGGTGAAGAGGACGAGGAGGCAAAGGCCCGCGACGGGTCAAGCGATCGATCGTCCTCGTCCTACATCCCGCCTCGAGAACGCACGCCGGAGCCGCCAAAGGGAATGTGC
>Ga0247774_1000796_pt1 | contig 15934 bp, 14 predicted proteins | sample UWRJL001104B6_FD_179933 | JGI IMG/M metagenome (GOLD analysis project Ga0247774, IMG submission 179933) | Plant litter microbial communities from Arlington Agricultural Research Station in Wisconsin, United States - UWRJ-L001-104B-6 | ecosystem: Environmental > Terrestrial > Plant litter >... | reverse complement strand
GGTTGCAACACCCTGGTACCACTAGACCCAGTAGACTTCGTGCCTCGTTGATTGCAAGGTTGGTCATTGCTAAGTTTGAGCCTGTTACGGACACCCTCCAACTCGTCGACCCGTCGCCCGGGAAAAGGAAACCCTCCGCTGTCTGCGCTATGTCAAACGCGGTCGTGGGAGGTAAAAGATGGACGAGCTTCGGAATGACATGACAAGGCGTTCAGTCATAATCGATTTTCCCTCTGTAGTCTCAGAAATATTGCTTTTACAAGACCCTGAGCACCGCCCTTGCCCTGACTAGTGATTGGTGTCGTCGACACACTCGAATATCACCTTTCGCCTTGCGTTGGAGCACCGTCGTCTCCACGTGCTTTTCCAACCACAATTCGTCGTCCAGCCGCGACCTTGCTTCCTCGCGTCTGCCGTCCTTGACGAGGGGGTAGCACATCCAAGCTCTCTCCGTGCTAACTCTCTCTTCACCCGGAAATTTTTCTTTCTTCGAATCTGGTCCTTTGTTCTTTCACTTTTGTTCTCGATCCTGTCTTTTTCGTGCATGGGATCTGATGCTTTTTTCTCTCTCGATTTCAACCCCTCACTTTTGCTCCGGCCATATTCTTCCCTTTTTGTCTTCACGAAAACTGAATGTCAAGAACCGCGCTGCCAAATCCAAAGATATTGGCACTCACTAAAGCTCTCAATTTAAGAACCCTCGCCGACTGAGGTCTTTTGGTAAGGTTTCTTTTTTTGAAATCGGCTGCCCGTCCTGGACCCAACACCAGCACCCGCAGGCAAAGGAGCAAACAAGAACGAAGGCCCCTTCATCTCCCAGCTCTCCACTCCTCTGCCGGCTGAGGCCCCGCTCCAGCATTCCCCATTTCTTGTTGTCTTGCTACCGTTCCAGGCTTCGTGCGACAGAAACGTGGGGCTTTCTTTACGATTATTACTGCGGCTGTCTGACTTGGGAAGACTTATTAAGATTCAACGTCGAACAGCGGCTGACAATATAGAGAAGAGAGTCAATCGGTGTCACTCGAAATCAATTGGCCTCCATTCGAGACGGGTCGCATCCAATTGAGATCTCGACCCGAAAGCTGCGTGACGAAGCTCCTTGCCTCTGTCTCACGAGAATCGGAATTCGCAACACGACAAATATCATTAGTTTTGGAGCAGGATTGTCGGCTGTTGTTGCAATTGGTTATCCGAACTTGAAGGCCCCCCCTTTTGAGTTGAGTTTGTTGCCGATTCTGCTCGAGGTGAAAATATCCTACATTGGGTTACGAGGGGAACACATTAGACAGGATATCGGGACGGCAGAACTCGCTTCCTGTCGGCAATCTGAGGGATCGACGGAAGTGACAGATCGGTGTTGCTGAGCCGCTTCAGGAACGAAAAGAGCGACGAGGACGTGCGGCACTCCCTGCCGAGCTTTCGGTACCTATCACGATAGCTACAAAAAGCCCCACCGCGGTTACAGCAGCTTAGCTACGGCGCTGCATTCCAACGAATATGGGTCTCTTCAGCAGAAAGAGATCACCCAAGTCCAACGATGGCCGCCCCTCTATCAAGACGCAACAATCCAACGCCAGCTTGAACTCGGGACAGTCAAGCCTTAAGTCACCGCCTCCCCCGATGCGCAATGGTTTCGGCCGCTCATCTGGAGGAAGCACCAACCCGTCGACGCCATTGACACCTTTTTCACCCATCAACATGGCCAAGATCGACCTGCCTCGCCCTCCTGATCCGAACCTGGACCCCGTGGGGTATCTGAAGAGCTTGATTTCTGTGCGGGAGAGGTCCAAGATTGTAGTGGACAAGGCGCTTAGAAACGAGCTGAAGCATTTTGACGTGGACATGAGCAAGTTTCCCGATGTCGTCACATTTGTATCGGGGATCATTAAAGTGAGTTTGGGAAAAAAATCCGGGCAGATTGAGGCGAGGAGCCACAAGATCAAGCAGCTGACACGGTGTTCTGCAGCGTGACTATGACGCGCCTTTCACGAGCATCCCACCCCACGGCCGGTACCAGCACTTCTCGGTCGGCGGACGCGATCGCATTGCTCACCTCCTTTCGACATTCCCCGGTTCGGTAGACAACTCGGAGCGATGCAGGCGCATGATTGATCTCTTCCTCGTCAGCGTTCTTCTCGACGCCGGAGCTGGCACGCAGTGGAGTTACAAGAGCTTAGAGAATGGGCGGATCTACAGGCGGTCCGAGGGCATAGCCGTTGCTAGTTTGGAAATGTTCAAGCATGTGGGTTTTCCCTCTCTCTCTCTCTGGACGCCTTGTCCTTGTTTTTGCTGATCTGTTTTGCAGGGACTGTTTTCGGGAAACCCCAACAACAAATTTCAAGTTGATAAGGAGGGCCTCAGGGGACTGGCCCCTGAGAAGCTCGCTGAGGGCATGCAGTCGAAACCGGGTAATGAGATGACGGGCATAGAAGGGCGAGCCCAGCTTTTGATCAGGCTAGGTGATGCATTGGACGAGAAGAAAGAGTTCTTTGGAGCGGATGGTCGGCCAGGAAATATGATTGGTGAGTTGTCGTGAGGCGTCCACACCTCGTCCACACCCCTGAGCGCTCGGGTTGTCCGAGCGTGGCTCTATGACGATTTCCTAATTCGGTACGCAGAGCACCTGCTCTCTCACCCCTCGACGCAAGCCTCATCGATGCCCATAGTGCCCTTACCGGTACTGTGGAACGTTCTGATGAATGGCCTGGCCCCCATCTGGCCACCGTCTCGAACGACGATTGGCGGCGTCTCGCTCGGCGATGCCTGGCCGTGCCAGTCCATGCCCCAGTCAACGCCATCGCCCTCGAGCCCGACATTCTCGCCCTTTCCACAGTCGACGCCGCAGGCTTCGCGCGGCGAATGGGAGGCGATCCTGCCTTTCCACAAGCTCACGCAGTGGCTCTGCTATAGCCTCATGCACCCAATGCAGACGCTAATGAAAATTCACTTTGCGGGCACGGAGCTCCTGACGGGCTTGCCTGAGTACCGGAACGGTGGTCTGTTCATTGACTTAGGCGTCTTGACGCTGCGCAAAGACGACACGGAGAGGGGCTTGCAGAACTATGCCGACTACTGCCGACGGACGGGCGTCAAGGGGGTTGAGGTTTCGCCCATGTTCGAGCCGAGTGACGATGTAGTCGTAGAGTGGCGAGGCGTTACTGTTGGGTTTTTGGATAAGCTCTGTGCGGAGGTGAATAGGCACTTGGCGAAGGAACTAGATGGGAATGAGTTGTCTCTTGCACAGCTGCTTGAAGCAGGTAGCTGGAAGGTATGAATTTGTGTCTACCAGGGCACGGAGCACTCCTTGCTAACACGTGGGATAGGGAGGTCGTGAGATTGCCGAAGTCAGCAGACCGAACACCAAACAACCGCCAATTCTCATTGACAGTGACGGTACTGTGTTTTAGACGGCCTGAGGAAGAGGGTATTCTCTAAGGAGAAAATGACAAGTTCACGGCATGGCTTGCTGCTTTTATTAACTGCACTTTGCGGTATGCCCCTGGGGCGATATTATCGCAGGTGATGTATCATGGAACTTTAGCTGGACATCGTCGTACGCCATGGAATAGGAACGACTAGTTAAGTTTTTGGTAAGGCTTGAAACGCCCTAGTGTCTGCGGTTGGCTTGGATTCGACACAAGCTGGGGACTTTGATGTAGCCGCGCATAGTTGGAAGCCTAGGTACTGGGCGGGTGTTTTTCTTCGTATTTTCTGTAATAAGGAATTATAATACACACCGCGACCCTCTTGCTAGCTCTGCGTTCGCTATTTGACTATTTTGTTTTGTTCGAGTAAAATGCGATTAGATGCTTGGTTGATCTGTCTATATGATGCGACTGTAAAATACATGAATATCACAGGAAGGAAGGTACACCTCTAGGGGGGCCAACGTTTCTAAAATACACGAGCAAGATCCAAATCAGACTGATAATCATCGGGCGGCAGTCTTCATGGCCTCTTGTTCATCTTCTTCATCCTCTCCTGCTCCGCCATCCGATCCCTCAGAGTCTCCCAATACTTCTCCTGCAGAGCCGCCTCGTCATGAACCCTCCTCTCCGCCGCCGACGCCTGGCTCTTGACGGCCCGTCTCTCGGTAAAGCCCTTCTGTGCATCCTGGATGCTCTGCTTGAAGTTTTTAAACGGGTTCTTCGACGCCGGCGACGCGGCAGCTAGGGTTTTCGGGTCCGGCAGCGGCGAGAGCCCGAGCCGCTTCCGGACGGCGGGCCGGAAGAGGATCCAGGTCTGGAGGACGCCCGGAATGCTGAGGCAGGCAAAGTAGAATTGGATGGCGGCAGGGAGCCACATGGAAAACATGACGCCGACAGGGATGAAGATTGCAGCCATGACTTTCATTGATGCTTGCTGGGCCGGTGTAGAGTACCGGTTGGAGATCTGTTTTACGCCCGATTCATTAGCATTCATATTCCTTCAGGAGGAATAACATGGGGTTGGAGTTCCAGGTTTGGGGGGATAAATAATAAGCTCACCGCCATAGATGTAACCATAGCAATCGGTCCCATGGCCGTCAAAATATAATACGGATCCGGCACTGCCAGGTTCGTAAACCACAACAAACCGCCCGTCTCTAGGCCAGGCACCGGAATGTGCGTCATGCCCCTCAAAAGCCTAAACATGGCGAACCCGATGGGGATTTGCACAAACGCCAGTGCCACCTTCCACTTCTGGACCCCGTGCTTGACCTCGTACTGCTTTGCCAGTCTCTTCGCAACCTGCATGGCCACCTGGTCCTGGTTCGCGGCCGCCGCCATCACGTCCTTCATGGCGGCATCGTAGCCTGGCTCCGTCTGCTTGAGGACCGAGAGCTTGGACGAGTTTTCCTGCGCCACCACGAGAGGCTTCAGCATCGCGAGGCGGAGGAGCAGCGAGGTGGCCAGGATGGATCCCCACCAGGGGAGGCCTGAGTAGACGTGGACGTGCTCGAGGAGCCACTGCATCGTCGAGGTCGGGCCCCAGCCGAAGTCCAGCCCCAGCTCGGAGAGGTAGCCGATGCGTTCGGGGATGGCGGAGATGGAGCCGTAGGGATCTAGGTCGAGTGGGAGGATGGAGGACGGGTCGCTGGAGGCGGAAAAGAGGTCGGGGGATACTGCCGCCTCGGGTTTTGCTGGGGCGATGGGCTCTATGGCTGGAGTAGAAGCAGCAGCGGGCTCGGGGGTCAAGGTCGACGTCTCGGCCGGTGCTGGTGATAGCTGCTCGGCCGGTTTCTTCGACCCTCCCCAACTCCAGAGGGAGAGATTCCGACTCGAGGCCGGGATTCCGCCGGTTGCGAGAGCGCCAGCGGGCAATCGCCCTCTTATGCGCCGCAATGGCGATGCGCCGCCGGTAGGGGCCCGAATCACGGTGCTGAGGCTCCTCCCATTGTTGCCGGATTGTCTCGTCGCGAAACCTTTTGTCACCTGCCGGGACGTGTCAGTCAGCATCCGGATGCTTTGCATGTGCTAATTTGCGTGGTAGAACCTACCAATTGGGAAGAAATTTGTACTCGGCGGCCTGCCGAGGATAAGGATTGGACAACGCCTCTACTAGGAATCATTTTACCTGGAAGGCGTGACTACTTCGCAAGAGATGAGAGTTCCTTCCTGGACCCGAAGCTTGCGGAAATTTTGAGGATCGGGAAATCTTTGGTCGGCGGTGATGCCCGGCAGAATGTTGAATCCTACCCTAACCCTAAGAGATCACCCCAGCAACAGTGCATTTACCCCACAACAGCCCCTCGACGTCAACTTCAAGGCAGCCTGTTGCGTATGTACGACGTGACAGAGCTTGAACACCATTTCCCGCATCGCGAAACGGAGATGTTCAAATCATCTCGCTCTTTTTCGGCATGTCCGCCTTAACGAAGCCGATCCCCGCCCTCTACACGGTTTACATATTAAGGTCGACGGTCCGTCATGCATCGCTCTATATCGGCTCGACCCCGAACCCTCCGCGCCGGCTGAAGCAACACAACGGGGAGGTGAAGGGCGGCGCGGCGCGAACGTCAAGGCCGAGCCTAAGGCCGTGGGAGATGGTGGCCATCGTCTCTGGGTTTCCCGGCATGGTAGCCGCGTTGAAATTCGAGTATGCATTGCCGCCCCATTTATCGCTTCTCTACGTTTTGGAGACTGTTACTGACGCATGGGAAATTTCCTCCAGATGGGCCCTCACTAACCCGCACCTATCCCTCCACATCCCCTCGAGTGAGCGCCTGGCAGTCTTCACCCAGCGCAAGAAGAACGGCCAACCGAAGCGGCCTCGCGCCAACATCATTTCGATCCTGTCGAACCTACACCTCCTACTACGCGTCCCGAGCTTTGCGCGGTGGCCGCTGAGCCTGCATTTTTTTGACAAGGACGTCCATGGCAAGTGGCAGGACTGGGTCAGCGGCGTGGAGGAGCCGTTGCGAAGAAATCTCGCCGTCAAGACGGATTTGGGACCGGACGATGCATCCCCACTGGGTGCAAGTCAAGGCGAAGAAAGACCCTGGGGTATACATGCTCTCCCGCTCGACTACGCCCCGCTCAAAGAGTACGCCGAAAAGGCAAGGAGCATCTTCGCCTTTGAGAGGGAAGGAGGTTGTGTTCACTGCAAAGGGGCGATGCCGCCTACGGAGGGGCTTTATGCTGTTTGTCCCAATGTTGATTGTGAGGCTGTGGGGCATCTTCAGTGCTGGAGCAAGCGCGTCTTAAATCAAGAAGGCGACGGTGACGCGGTTGTGCCGTTGCAGGGGAAGTGCCCGGTTTGCGAGGGAGATTTGAGGTGGGGGGACATGATGAAGGAGCTGAGCTTGAGGTTGAGGGGTCCCAAGGAATTGGACAAGTTGTTGCAGAAGCGGAAAAGGCAAAGGAAGGCGTGACACCATCAAGAATAACGGAAAGGACTGGAAAATGTAGGCAGGCCTCTAAACGGAGCTGGGATGGGGGATAGGCGTTTTCGGACTCTGCTGGCGGCTTGGGCCTAGATTAAGGGTAGCTTGCCTCTGGAACTCGGCAGAGGCAAAGCTGTGGAGTATTTAGAAATTCATTAATTTGATCGCATCTCCCGCACTCCTTTAAGCTTTTTTGTGCTTTGGTATGTAGGGCTGACCAAGAATTTCACATAAAGTCTGTCGTTCTGCATCTGGTGAACAGGACTTGAAGTTGACCTAAGCGGCTGCAACAAAGGCGGCTCTAGATCGGATCGTGCCAGATGGCTTGCTGACTCACTGCAATTCCAAGTCCAAAAAAGATCCGGAAGGCGGGTCCCCCCAGCTGAGGCCTAGAAGCGGGTCCCGAGTGAACGTCAGTCGATGCTCATTGGCTCGCTAAGCCCCAGTAATGGCCCGACCCCTGCATGGTGACCAGTCGATATCAGAGTCAGATGCGCAACTTTGCTGGCACCAAGGCGGAATCTGTCGGGGGGCCAGAAGCTTTCCGTCCGTTATTTTATCCCTCCACCATTTCGCGAGAGCAGCACAACCCACAGACGCCGAATTGGGGCAATTACCCGAAGGGAATAATGGATGATGGGATACGTGGCACGCACCCTTGTCCACGACTGGAAATTACCATATAATGCGGCAATCATGGTGGATGAGATGATCCGGGGAGGGAAGGAATATAAGCCTTGAGGATTGCAAAAAGGCCGCGTATCTAGAAGACACGGGGAAGGGCACAATTGTTAATCGGTCACCGGAAAGAAACAGGCGCAATTGACATGCAAATTTTGTGCGGGCGATACCTAAGAACTGCCGTCGTCGTGTCTGCAAGAGCCTGGTGGATTGGGAACCAACCGCCGATGCCGAATGCATGTCCGATGTTCAGTCATCTTCTGCGGCGTGGAGGGGCGGACGTCCCGGCCCACGAAGCGTTGGCTTCGCTTGCATTTCTTTTTTCTCCGTCGCCGTCGCCAACCTCGTGGATTCCCAGACCTCTTTGCCCCCTCCAGCGAATTTGACCGTCGTCTGGTGAATACGCGTACAAGTTAGGTAATTGTTTTCTGATACATTTATTTTACGTCTGATTCGTGAATGTGAGCAGCATCGTTTGCGATCCAACTATTCAGCTCGTTGGACAACTTGTATCGAGTCCAAAGTCGTTTGATACGTGCATCTAGTGAGTGAAGTTGCGAGAGTGTAGTGGGAGACATCGAGGAGGATTGAGTGTTGCGGTGCAATCAGAATTGGTAGTGGGCGGCGTTCGCTGCAACCTCTTTAATCAGAAGCGGCTGAAGTACTGTTGAGGTACTTCTGCCGCTTGATGCACTGTGTGTGGCCATCGTACCGTTCCTGTCAAACTTACATGTGAGCACAGCGGCAATCCCCAAACTTATGGGAAGCTTCAAAGAACGAGTAGACTTCATGAAGATTCATGTATATCATTGAAGTGGAATCTTGGCTTAAGATATCATGATGGCTATTATTCTTCTCCCTAGGCATTCAGGCATGCGGCCCCGTGGTGTCAATGGTTGCAAGGCGGATCCGCAGGCGTCACAGTGTCTTTTAACCTGGGCACTCAATCGGATACTTCTGAGTGTCTTGTGGGGCTTGACCCCAAATCCCAGCCGAGTGCTCCAGTGCAGGACTTCCGCCCTGGCCCGCAGCTCTGCTTTCATTCCAGTTCCTGCCGACTTCACGATTTACACCTCAACTCGAACCTCACTTCGAATAGCCCAATTCCCTTCGTACGGCGAGCCCTACGCAGCCGCAGGATTCTCTTCCATTATCGCCGCCGATAATCAGCCGGTATACGACTACAAAAACCTAGACGAGTCCTGGAACGGGTTTCCCACGGCATAATCCTACTTTTTCCTACCATGTCAATGACACATGTGTTCGCTTGACTGCTGACAGCCCCCGACCTCAACCCACCCTCGACCGACAATTTTTCTTGTCTCTACCGTCTACCGCCGATCGATCAAGCACCTCCTCTGTCAAAATGCCGGGAATGGCTGCTGGGCCTTCCTTTGGCGGCGCTGCTGTTGCCAGCGGCGGAACAAGCAGTGCAAATGCCAGCTCGAGAGCCTCGCCTGCGGTCGGTGTGGGAGGCGCCTTGTCCACCATGTCGGGCAAGGCGGCGAAGAAGACCCAGGTCAACTCGAACGGGTACCACCCGCATGCCGCGCACACGCCCCTCAGCGCAATGAAGAGCGCATCTTTAGATCTTTCGACCGTCGAGCGGCGAGATGGGGCCAACAAAGGCAAGAGTCCACCGCCGAAGAAGTCGAGGCCACATGGCCTAGAGGACGCCCCGACATACCATCCCACGGAGGAAGAATGGAAAGATCCGATGGAGTTTATGCGCAAGATAGCGCCGGAAGCTAGGGAATACGGCATTTGCAAGATCGTGCCCCCAGAATCGTGGAACCCCGATTTTGCAATCGATACCGAGGTAGGTCGCGGACCACATCCAGATGGAGCTTGGGAGCGGAGGGCTAACTTGATGGCAGAGATTTCACTTCCGGACACGAAAGCAAGAATTGAACTCGGTTGAAGGAAGTAAGTCCACTCGCGATGGTTTTGTGCTGCTGTGGCTACTCTGTCGATGCGCACGCTTAGCCTCAAGCTGGCTCCCGCTACTTGAACTGAGTCGCTGACGAAATTGCTCTTAGGTAGCCGAGCCAATCTGTCGTACCTCGACGCCCTATACAAGTTCCACAGACAACAGGGAATGAATCTTACGCGAGTACCCTACGTCGACAAGAAGCCCCTCGACCTATACCGATTAAAGAAGGCCGTCGAGGCCCGGGGCGGCTTTGACAAGGTGTGCAAGCACAAAAAGTGGGCAGAGATTGGACGAGATCTTGGATACAGCGGCAAGATTATGTCGTCTCTCTCGACGTCGCTGAAGAACTCGTTCCAGAAGTGGCTCTGCCCCTACGAGGAATACCTCCGACAGGCCAAGCCCGGAGTTCACCAGCAGCTGGAGGCCGAATACGGCGGTCCCTTCACACCAAGCCCAGCTCCGACGCCAATCAAGCGATCAAGCGTGAACACTCCTTCGAGCATACGAGCCGATTCGCCTGCCGTACAAGCATCCAGCGCTTTACAGGCAACAATCAATGGGACGGCAAAGGACGGGAATAAGGAGAAGGACACCACCATGACAGATTCGTCGGCGCCAGCCATCACATCACAGCCCGTGATGTCCGGGTTCCGTGCCATCAACTCGGGCGGCTTCACAGCCGTCAACTCGGGATTTACAAGCGTCAACAAGCCGCCGCCACCCGCTGAGGTGAAACCTGCGGCGGTTCAGAAGGAGCTGGCGGCTCCCCAAGCTTCGGCCCAGAACACTCCTGAGCACCGGCCATTGGCGCCCAGCATTGGGCCGCCGGTAGCTGTGCTGAAGCGGAAGATGAGCTGTGATAGCATCGACTCCATGAAGAAAGAGAACGGGACCGAGGGTGACGATGCTGACAACGGAAACCGCAGAAGTAAGCGACTGAAGAAAGAGGCGGTGCCGACGGTTGCGGGGTCACATATGACCATGTTCAAGCCGTCTGCTCCTCGCGTTCCTCGGGAGGACGGGGAGATTCCAGGCGAAAGGTGCGAGCAGTGCGGGAGGACCGAGATGGCAGGCACCCTAATGCTGTGCGAATCATGCGACCACGCCTACCACTACGGATGCCTCGACCCGCCGCCCAAGTCAAGATCCGATGCCGGATGGAATTGCCCCCGTTGCCTGGTGGGGGATGGCCAGTTTGGCTTCGAAGAGGGCGGCCTTTACTCCCTGAAACAATTCCAGCAGAAGGCAGCCGATTTCAAGGCCGGGTACTTTGAGAAGAAGATGCCTATTGACCCAGAAACCGGCGAGCCGAGGCCGGTGACGGAAGAAGACGTTGAGAAGGAATTTTGGCGCCTTGTGAGCGACATCGAAGAGACGGTCGAGGTGGAGTACGGTGCCGACATCCACTGCACCACGCATGGATCCGGCTTTCCAACACCTGAGAGGCATCCGCTGAACCCGTACTCGTTCGACCACTGGAATCTTACTCTCCTACCACTTCACCCGGACAGTTTGTTTAGACATATCAAATCCGACATTTCCGGCATGACGGTGCCGTGGGTGTACGTTGGCATGATTTTCTCGACCTTTTGCTGGCACAACGAAGATCATTACTCTTATTCGGCCAACTATCAGCACTTTGGCGAGACGAAGACGTGGTATGCAATTCCGGGCGACGATGCCGAGAAATTCGAGGCCGCTATGAAGGAGGCCGTGCCGGAATTGTTCGAGACGCAGCCTGATCTTCTGTTCCAGCTGGTGACGCTCCTGCCTCCCGAGAAGCTCCGGAAAGCAGGCGTGAGAGTGTACGCAATCGACCAGCGCGCCGGCGAGCTCATCATTACCTTCCCTCAAGCGTACCATGCGGGTTTCAACCACGGGTTCAATTTCAACGAGGCCGTCAACTTTGCACCATGCGACTGGGAGCCGTTCGGCTTAGCCGGTGTCGAGCGACTGCAAGCCTTCCGAAGACAGCCCTGCTTCTCACACGATGAGCTTCTGTGGACGGCTGCCGAGGGCACTACGAGTGGGGCGCTGACCATTCAGACTGCAAAGTGGCTTGCGCCTGCTCTGGAACGAATCAACGAGCGCGAGAAAATGCAACGGAACAACTTTCTGGTGAAGCACGCTCGGTTCTGCTCCCCAGACTGCAAACTGGGCAGGGTAGACGAGAAGCGGCTGTGTTCTATGGCGTTTGCCGTCGACGACCAAGACGTGCCCGAGGAGGAATATCAGTGCGCGTACTGCAAGGCGTATGCCTATACCTCGCGATTCAGGTGCATAAAAACAGGAAAGGTTCTCTGCTTGCTTCACGCTGGCGACCATCAATGCTGCGAGATGCAGGAGAAGGACCGGCTTCTGGGCGAGCGGCACATGCTCATTTACCGGAAGGACGACGAAACCATACGGGCCACATACGAGAAGGTGGTCGAGAAAGCGCGCACACCGGAAGCTTGGCAAGAAAAGTACAACGCCTACCTCGACGAGGAGGCGATTCCATCTTTTAAGATGCTTCGGACTCTGCTGCTCGAAGGCGAGAAGATTCCGTACGACCTGCCGTCGCTGCCTCAGCTGCGGGAGTTTGTCGAGCGGTGCAGCGACTGGGTTGAGGAGGCGGCGAACTACACGGTGAGAAAGCAGATGAACCGTCGTAAGCAGGACAAGAGGAAGTCCATCAGCGGCAGCCTGGATGATCGAGACCGAGATGTAAGGCACGTGTCTAACATCTACCGCCTTCTTGAGGATGCTGAGCAGTTGGGTTTCGATTCTCCCGAGATTCTCCAGCTTCGAGAACGTGTCGACGCCATCGAAACATTCCAGAAGGAAGCACAGAAGGCTCTTGAACACTCGCAGTACCAAGATGCGAAGGCCATCGAAACCATCGAAGAACTTCTCGAGGAGGGACAGAGCTTCAATGTCGACCTGCCCGAGGTAGACAGACTTTGCCGAGTTCTCGATCAGCTGAGATGGAACGAGAAGGCTCGGGACCTTCGCAATCCCAAGCGATTCATGAGCCTCCACGAGGTAGAGAAGCTCCTCGAGGACGGCACCCGTCTAGAGATTGCGCCTTACAATGATCATCTCACCATTTTCAGGGAGCTAGTTGTCCATGGCCAGCAGTGGGAGAAGAAGGCCAGGGAGCTGATCTCGGCCGAGACGATTAACTACGCGCAGCTCGAGGCTCTATCGGCCCAAGTCCAACACAGTGCCCTGGCCGTCACCGAGGAGACTCTTGCCAAGGTTGACCAGATTCTGCAGAAGCAACGCGAGGCACACAAACAGATTATCGATCTTCTCCACCGGTCCCGCAGCCCAGACGTTGGTGCTCGACCAAAATATGCCGAGGTGTGCGATATCATCAAGAAGCTGGACGAGCTCAACGCAAAGCCGCAAGGCACGGTGGATCTAGAGCGTGAGCAAAAACGACACGAAGACTGGATGCGGCAAGGCAAGAAGCTCTTTGGCAAAGCTAATGCACCATTGCACATTCTCAAGATCCACCTTGATTATGTGCTGGAAAGGAACAAGGACTGCTACGATGTAATCAATGACAAACCTCGCGATCCGGCCGAGCCAGCGTCGCGAGAACCGAGCCCCGCTCCCAAGCAGAGCCGATGGGAGGATCCGAACTTCCGAGAAGTCTTTTGCCTGTGCCGGCGCATCGAGGCGGGGATGATGATTGAGTGTGGCATTTGTCACGAGTGGTACGTACATATTTTTCCTGCCAGTAAATTCCTGCTAGCACTAGCGAGCAGCCACTCACAAATACCGACAGGTACCATGGAAAGTGTCTTAAGATTGCGCGGGGCAAGGTCAAGGACGACGACAAGGAAGCTTGGACCTGCCCTGTCTGCGACCACCGCGTCAAGATTCCCCGAGATGCCGCCAGACCCAGACTGGAAGATCTCGTGGCATGGTATGACGAGATTCCCGGCCTTCCGTTCCAGCCTGAAGAGGAGGAAGTCCTGAAGCAGATAATCGACAACGCCCAGGCCTTCAGGGATCACATTGCCCCATACATCAACAATGCGACCTCATCGCAGGCCGAGGCCGAGACTCAGCGATTCTATCTCCGGAAGCTCGAAGGTGCCGAGGTATTCCTCGTCCAAGAGACCAACTTTTTCCGCCTGGAGCTTCACAAGTGGTGCAACGTTGCCAACGAGCCGCCGCCGCTAGCACAGGAATCCAAGAGCACACGGAAGCCCAGACCGACGAAGCTGCAGAAGCTCATGGCTATGCATGGGGTCGACGACCCGGACGATCTGCCAGTGGAGGTGAAAGGCAAGGCAAACAGCCTTCGCAGGAAGGCCAAGTCATTCTACGCCAGTCGGGAGGCCATATACGGGCCACCGGCTATCAAGAGGGTGGGCGACGGCGTGAGTCCGCCCGAGTCTCTGCGTGGTGGCTCCATCTCGGTGACGGGCCACTCCCGCCCCGGAACAAGCTCGTCCACGTCGCAGCCACCACTTAGTGCGACGCCCAAGGCCGAGCCGATGGATCTCGACATGAACATCCACCCTGCGCTTCGCGCGGCGTCCGGCTCGTCTGCTGGAGGTGGTGGCACGTCGTCGCTTATGGGCGGACTAACAGACAATGCCTTGTCGGGTCCAGCCTTACCAATGAGATATTACGCGGAGGCCCTGACGCTCATGAACAAGTCAAACGACCGACGAGTAAGACGCTCTCTTCTTGAAACCCAAGAACCCTTGGTGTTTGGCCAGCGCATTGCCGACCTTCTCTGCGCGGTCAAGGTATGGAGAAAACCCACCACGGACAACGAGGCCGAGCCCGACGCCCGACCACCGAGCCGCCCGAGCGCCTTTGTCCTTGACTCTTTAGAGCGCTTAGGCGCACGTGAGGAACCTGCGAAAACTTTCTTCGTGGAAGTATTAGGATACACGCCCGAGGGGCGGGTAGCGGCCGAAGAGTTTTATGGGCAGGACGTTTATGCCAGACATGCGCATACTAAGCAAGGTCCCGCCGACGTGATGCTGGGTGGCAGTGGACTGATGACGGACGCTGATGTGGTGATGACGGACGAGAGTGAAAAGAAGGATGCCACCGTCACGGCGGCGAGTCTTGACGATGAGCGGAATGGCATGGATGCGTTGCTTGATGGGGAGTAGGGTACCTATCCGTATCCGAGCATAATGTATTAATATCGGAGTTGGCACTGGCGGAGTCTCCGGAGAGGTTGTTTTAGTGACCCTCTCTACGGTACCGTGCCCCCAGGCAGGCCGGTTTGTGACCGTCCCGGGAATGATATTGAATAGCGACGGGGGAGGGAGGGAGCCAGGTGGCTCGGGGAGTTTCGGTAGGCATGTACGATAATGGCCCTCTTGTCGCCCATGACTGGTTATGCGCCATTTAGACTGCGGCAGAGTTTGCTGCCGAGGCATGAATATTCATCAAGTAACTATTACAAACCTGAGGGCATGAATGGCTCTCGAGTGTTTTTTGGCCAAGAAACTGTAGAGGCAATTCTGAAGCAGACACGATCCGTCCTCCGCTGACATGAGATTCCCCACAAACCAAACTTTTCAACGCCCACAAGCAGACAACGTCGGACTTTGAAAGCACAGAGTCTTTCGTGCAAGCGCAAAAGCCACGGAGGAGCACACAATATCCTTCAATCCACAAGATGCACAAATTCCAAGTACGTTCAACAAGACGAGACGTTGGATCCTCACGGAAAGCTCAAGCAGTGCTACAGCAGGATATTCACCATAATAGAACCAAAGACCGCCAGTGAAAAGCGGGGTGAAAGAAATGTTGGTCTCGTCAATGAAACGGATTACCGTGCGGAATTTATCAAAAGCCGGCAACCGTGATCAAAACGGACCACTCTTTCCCAAGAGCTGGTTTACTCTGGAACTCTCCCAAGAAACAAGCCCCGAAGAGGCTGCCCATCCCATTGCCCCGATTTGTTTCGCAGAACTGAAATCCGCGGCGTGGGACGGGGGAGTGTTCGTATTTCTAGCTGAAGAGGAGAAGGGAAGAAAAAAAATCAAAGCGGAGCATTTGGTGCTGATAATTTGAGGGGGGGCGGGACTGTGCACGGGCCAAAATTTCACGTGATGGCAATACCCGCAGAAAGAGCTTAGTGAAGGTCGCTGTCAATTGGGGTACCGTGATTGGATAGGTCGGACCGAGGTGTGACCTGACTTTCCGACGTCAACTTTCGAACTTCGGTCTTCGAATTAAGCACATCATCTCAACCAAGTTGTAAAGGTGTTGCTGCGCCTTCGGAGCTGCGGGACAGGGATCTAAGAATTGCGCGCCCGCAAGGAAGTACGCGAACCGGCGTCCATTGATCACGAACCATTACGGCTTTACCTATTCGGGGCCGAAGGGCACTCGACTGAGCAACGGAACGTCATGATCAGCCAACGAGTCGGCGTGTCGGCCGTCCGACGAGGTACGAATACCTCCAATCCAGTGCACCAATTTTCACG
>Ga0247774_1000795_pt1 | contig 15935 bp, 8 predicted proteins | sample UWRJL001104B6_FD_179933 | JGI IMG/M metagenome (GOLD analysis project Ga0247774, IMG submission 179933) | Plant litter microbial communities from Arlington Agricultural Research Station in Wisconsin, United States - UWRJ-L001-104B-6 | ecosystem: Environmental > Terrestrial > Plant litter >... | reverse complement strand
CGAGCCGATATTTTGGCAGTTTATGGCAATCGGCAAGTCGCAGAAAGATGTCAAAAGTAAGGGAGCTCGCGGGTGGTTAGCAAGAGCCGTAGCGAGCGATTTTAGCTTTTTAGAACAGCTTGACGAAATGGGATCGCGCTACCTAGATAACGCCGATTTCTTCAGTTTAGAAGACCCGGAACATATTGCAGATGAGGAATTATACGATTTGTTGACAGCAGAATATCCGCATTGGGTAAAATCAGCGCGACTCAAAAATCTCTTACCCTAGAAACAGCTTTTGCAGCCAAATAAAATGCTAGGTTAGGGCAATCATTCTACTTCACTAGAATTTACGCAACTGGCACTATTATTAACGTGCGTCAGACACCCAAATTCTCGATAATCAGTCTAGAACTTCGCCTGACGCACCCTAAAAGTCGATCGCGCTTGTGACACTTTGCCTTAGTCCCGTTCACTATAAACCTTACAAAATCACAAAACTATGGCTATCAACTTGACAAAAGGACAATCCATCGTTCTCAGCAAAAGCGAATACGACTTGTCCAGAGTGACAATGGCTTTGGGCTGGGATGTAGCGAAAGTTAAAAAAAGTATTTTCGGCCGAAGCAGCGGTCCAAATTTTGACTTAGATTCCTACGCTCTGCTGCTGGGAGAAAATGGCAAATTAAATAACTACAAAGAGGATGTAATTTATTACTCTAATTTGGAGTCAAAGGACAAAACAGTTGTTCACTCAGGTGACAATCTGACGGGGGCTGGAGACGGAGACGACGAACAAATATTGGTGAAACTGAGATCTTTGTCAGCACAATATCACAAAATAATTTTTGGAGTTAATATTTACAATGGCAAAGAGAGAAAACAGCATTTTGGCATGGTAGAAAATGCTTTTGTGAGAGCTGTAGATGCCGCCGGGAAAGAAATAGCTCGCTATCGCTTGTCAAATGACCCTTCTTATGAAGGAAAATTAAATATGTTGATGGGAGAAGTTTATCCAGAAGGCGGCGAGTGGAAATTTAAGGCTTTGGGAAATCCTTTGGCTGAAGATTTTAATGGTGTTGTCGGTTCGTTTATCCGTTGAATAAAAAACTTCAATTGTACGTAAAATTCTGCTTAAAAGATAATTCATCTTCGATCGATCTGAGATGTTGCACCAATGTCAATAAGGGGATTTTTCGTGGGGTCGGGCGGGTTTATTTAACCTGTTTGCAGCCTTTAATGCCGCTGGCGAACCCGCCCCTACAGCTAATTGCGAATGGTGCAATATCTGAGATCGATCGGACACGATCTGATACAATAAACTGCAAATCATGCTTTTCAAGCTAAAACGCGGCAGAAATACTCGCGGTACAAATTGCACCGCGGTATCACATAATTGTTTTGCCGCCGCACAATTCCCATGCTGTGCAATTTGTAAATTTGCATCGAATCCAACTCAACTGGTTCTGCTGAATTAACAACTTTTTTCAAAGCTAAAGCTAATGCTGGATTGTGTTGCAATATTTCTAAATGCCTGCGCAAGTGACTGATGTAAATTCCCGATTCTGAAGCGGCATTTTCTAAGAGGCTATCTAAGGAAATATTGCCACAACTCACCTCATACATTGCCAATCTTACTAAATAAGGATGTCCGCCGATCGCACTTATCAATTCCCGCAATTCCTTCTCATTCCAATCCAAGCCGTGCAACCGAGCTAAATCGTAAATTTGCTGGCTGTCAAACTCCAACAATTCAACTGGAACTCCCGCATTAAACGGCGATTGATTCATGTCCAAAGGAATGTAAACTTCGGTAGAATGCGCCATTACCAACCGCATTTTTTTCCAAATATCGGAAATCTTGGCTTTTTCGTGCCAGCTTCGCAGCATCCCAAAAAAGTCTTCAACTACTTCTGTGTACGGAAATAGGCGATCGACTTCATCCAATCCCAACACTAAAGGATTTGCTGTTGCTGCCAGCAAATACTCTTCAAAGTATACCGTACAGTTATCGTTGCTGCCCAAAATATCGGTATCCCAATACTCGTTTAACTTGTTTTCTAACTTTAACTGCCGGCTGACCATCAAGCACAACCAGCGCAGGAATTTATCAAGATTTGTTAATATCCCTCGATCGACCGCGCTCAAATCTAAATAAACTACATGATAATTTGCCCGGACAGCCCGATCTAAAATCCGGGTCATCAGTGAAGTTTTGCCCATCATATCCGGTGCTTTAATCTGAATCAGAGAACCGGGTTTGACAACCGTTTCGCCGCAGAGAGCATCGATGCTGGAATGCTCTATATAAAAAGGTGAATCTAAGGCTACTGAACCTTCGGGAAACTGCACGTTTGCCGCAGTCGGTAATGTTTGTAAAGGCGGATTTGCGTGCAGAGATTGACTTGGTTCTGCTTCATAAGCTCTCCTCAATGCTTCTTTAAAGTTTTTCTTAGTAATTTTTTCTCCCAAAGCTTTTGAAAGCTTGTGCCACAATTTGTTACCGACATCTTTGTTGAGGTATTCAGCACTGTAGCCGTAAACTTTGGCGATTTCATCGTAACTTTTGCCTTCCCAAGAACCTTGAAGGACTTTCATTTCGATGTCGCTGAGATATTTGCCGATGTTTTGAGCAAAAATGCGATCGGCAGATGCTTTGATCTGGTTCCAAGAGAATTGTAATTCTGAGTTCATGGCCTTGGCATGGTAGTACGTATATACCTAGATATGCAGACTTTTACAAGAGATATATAGCGTTTCTCAGATAGATGAGGTACACTCCCGTAATGGTAATGGGTAATGGGTAATGGGTAATGGGTAATGGGTAATGGGTAATTGGTAATGGGTCAGAAATAATCGTCGGTAGCGTGAGCCAGCTCTAAAATTCCCAATCCTGCAATTACCTATTACCTATTACCTATTACCTACCCGCTCGGTATACCTCATCTATCTGAGAAAGGCTATATTTCACTAAATTGGGCGGCAACTCTGCTAACTGTCAAAGCACTTCCGCTGTCACCAGCAGTTCCAGAACGTTACAGTAGCACGAAATTCGATCGGTCACTAAAGTTATCCTCGGATTTACCTGCGGAAAATAATCTCCAAAGTTATTACTTAGGTTTACGGGAAAAACACTAAGCTTCGAGGAATTCGCCGCTCAAATTAGAGTGTCATCTCGGAATTGCCACAGCCTTTTCTGCGCTTCCCATGCCACATCTAGCAGTTGCAGGTTGGCATCAATATCCTGAGAATAGCTGTCAGCAAGGGATTTTTGGACGAAATCAGTCAACTGATATTCCAAGCTAGTGCTATTTGATACAGAGTTGGCAATGGACTTTACAAGAACGGTCGTTTTGGTATTCATAACTTCTGTCAATGTTTATTAGGGCTTTGCTTCCTCTTATTTCTAGAATGACAGGCCTGCATTGGCTGTTTGACTCAGTTACGGACTCATATTTGAACTCAGTTGCAAGTTCGCGATCGCCCCAAATGAGTCAAAATTAAACAAACACGCTGGCAAAATGGGTATGACAGACTCGATCAAAGCATCTCAACAGGGACTAGAAAGGGTCGATCGCGCGCGGCACAGAAAAGGTTGGACGAAAACCCGAACCATGGCTTGGTGGCAAGATGCTCTTACGTCTCAGGCAACTTTGAGACGGTTTTGGCGAGGTATCGCCATTGAACGCGGGAGTTTCGCAGCTATTTGTCATGCAGTTGGCATTAGTGATTGGGAGGCGATCGCAGATTTGGATACAGTTGAAGAAGTAGATATACCTACCGAAATGGTTTCACTCCCCTCCCCCATTCCCGATTCTCCATCCCCAAATTCAAATCGAGAAGATTGGGGAGAAGCACCTGATGTGCCAAGCTTTCACGGTCGCACGGAAGAACTCGGTCAGTTAGAATCATGGATGGTAAAAGATCGCTGCAAGCTGATACTGTTATTGGGCATGGGAGGCATTGGCAAAACTACTTTAGCCGTGACGGTAGCAGACCAAATTCAGGAGCAATTTGAGTGTTTAATTTGGCGAAGTCTCAAGCCGATGCCACCACTCGAAAATCTTTTGGGAAGTTTGCTCAAATTCTTTGCCCAAGGGTCAGAAAGTCAATCTTTTGACAATATTCATCAGGGGATATCCCAAGTTATTGAATACCTGAAACAGCGCAGGTTTTTGCTGATTTTAGATGAGGTAGAGGTGATTTTTGGCTGTAGCGATCGCCCGGAGTCAAGCAAGCGCGATCGAACTTTTGCTAACAGAGAGTGGCGGGAGGGGTATGAGAATTATGCTGAGTTGCTGCGGCGAGTAGGGATGGAACGCCATCAAAGTTGCCTGTTACTGACTTCTCGCGAGAAACCGAATGAAATTGCGGCGCTGGAAGGGGAAAAATTACCCGTTCGCTGCTTGCAACTGCGGGGATTGCGAGATGCGGATGCTGTAGCTTTGTTCGAGGATAAGGGTTTTTCGGGCTCGGAAGTTGGATTGAGCAGCTTGATTCAGCTTTACGGTGGCAGTCCGCTAGCATTAAAAGCGATCGCTACGATGATTCAGGAGGTGTTTGCAGGGAATGTCAAGGAATTTTTGAGTCAAAATACTGTGGTATTGGGCGATCGACTGCGAACGCTTTTGAAGGAACAGGTAAGTCGGCTGTCGCCAATGGAAAAAGATGTAATTTATTGGCTGGCGATCGAGCGCCAACCAGTATGTTTGTCAAAATTAAGAGCCAATTTTGTGTTACCTCCCACGCCATCGCAATTAATGGAAATATTGGTATCCCTGGAAAGGCGATCGCTCTTGGATAAAATAGCCGAAGATAACGGTATCGCCTTCACGCTGCAACCGATGGTGATGAAATACGTTGCTGAAGAGTTGATCGAGCAGGTAATTGACGAGATTGAAAGTGCGATCGAGAGTAAAGATATTAAACCATTCAAGTTTTTAAGAAAATACGCACTGATTAAACCGCAGCCAAATAACCAATCTAATCCCGAGCTAAATTACTGGATAGTGACGCGACTTAAGGACAGTTTAATGATAAATCTCGGCTGTGAAATTGAGAGCGATATTAGAGAAATTCTGCCATTGCTGCGAGGGAAAGCCCTGCCAATATTAGGATATCTCAGTCGCAATTTACTAGAAATCCTCAAAGCCTTAGAAGTTGAAATAGACAGTGATGAATGGCGAGATATTCAACTTCGATAAATTATACCAAATCTGGGTTGGTCATCCCCTAGATAATTAACCCTTTGTCATTGCGAGGCACGAAGCAATCGCTTAGTCTCTGCGATTGCTCTCCCGTTGCACAATGACAAATCCAAAAAGCGGGTAGCAAACCCGGATTTAGTATCGCTACTTTTTCATAAATTCTTTAATTTCGGCGACCAACCATGCTTTTTCTGGTTCTGTCAAAAACGTACCGAATTTATACTTGTGGGATTTCCACTTTAGCACGCACACTGTAATTGGTGCTTTGTTCATTGACAGACCAATTCCCTGAAGTTTCACATCACTAATTTCCTCTCTGCGTAGCTGAATATTTTTGTAACGCCTTCCCAAAAACCAACGCTGCAAACGGAAATTATGGCGATCGATCTCTATTTTCGTGCGAGATGATACCCTCAGTAAATAAGCACACAAAACCCACAAACCAACTAGCCATAAAATTCCTATTAATAGCCATTTGGTTAAAGGCGACGATCCCTGGGATAACTCGGATACAATTGCGAATAGAGAGATATTTTTCCAACCGTTCTGGTGTCCCAATAAAACTAATCCTTTTAATACATAAGCTGTAGTTAGCCAGATGACTGGGAATGAGAGTGCATTCCAAACTAAAGGTATTAATGCAAAATATTGACTGTAAATACTGCTTAACCAAACAGGTGGAATATCTATAATCAATTGGTTATCTTGATTTTTTAGGGTGACAGGACTGTCAATAACTTTACGAGGTTTTAGGACTGCTGGACGACTCAACGGCTCTTCATACCGCAAGACAGCTAATGCTTCTTTCGCTGTGCTAAATCTATCTTCTGCTACAGGTTCTATCATCCGCTCCAACCAATCGGCAAACTGTTTATTAATGCGCACGTGAGAACGGAAATCAATTTTGAGTTTGCGTTGAGGTAAATCCGTAGGAGTTTTACTGGTTAACAAATAAATTATGGTAGCTCCCAATCCGTATAAATCAGTAGCCAAAACAGCCTTGCCACGAAACTGTTCGGGAGCCATGTAGCCGTAAGTGCCTACAACAGTGCTGCCCCCAGTAATAGTTTGGTGATACACATCTTGCACGGCTCCAAAATCTACTAAAAAAAGCTGCCCGTCATCGCGACGAATGATATTTTGTGGTTTAATATCTCGGTGAATCACAGGGGGTACAAGCTGCTGCAAATAAACCAAAATATCTAAGATTTGATTTGCCATCCAACGAACTTCTGTTGCAGGAGGATGCCAACCATTTTCGATTAACCGTGCTAAGGACTGTCCCTCTGCTAATTGTTGAGCGAGGTAAAAAAAGCGATCGCGCCGCTTACCAACTTCAAAATAGTCAATATAGCGGGGGATTGCTGGATGTTGAACCTGTGCGAGAATTCGGGCTTCTCGTTCAAAGAGTTCTAGCACTTTGAGGTCATCATTTCGCCGCAGCGATACAGCTTTTAGAGCGACTTTTTCACCAGTTTTCAAGTCTTCTGCTGCGTAGGTAATGCCGATGCCACCTTGACCTAAAATATATAGGATAGAATAGCGAGCGCCAATAATTTCTCCCTGTTGATGATTCTTTTCCATAAATGTGGATGTATAAATATTGCTGTTTTTATTTTCTGCTACTTAATCGATCATTTTCCTCCATTATTCGGTTTGTTTTGGTACTCTGACCCTAAGATTAATTATTATTAGGTCTATTTTGGGACTATGACTCTAATATTGTTGTAGGAATAGCCGCACCTGAGAACAATAATATTATACTTTTCGGTTGAGCTGGAGCCACGGCCAAAAATTTGGGTGGCTCTACTACACAATCCTGAATCTTTCCCGCCGCGACTTCTGAGTAACACAGACATTGCCCTATTGCCACCTGCTCTCGCTATATCTAAAGGAGTAACACCCGAATAGTTTTTAGCATTAATATTTGCTCCCTTACTAACTAAAAGCTCAGATAAGGAATTGTTTCCGTGCTTAATAGTATTATGCAAAGGAGTATTCCCTCCGCCATCGAGGTGTTCTCCTTTATACACAGTGTTAACATTAGCACCCTTTAGAATCAATAATTCTACCGTTTCATAGAGATGCCTATTGGGCTCGGTAAAATATCTTTTCCAATCTTGGATTACCATATCTAGCGGATAATAACCTATATTATTCTTAGCATTAACATCTGCACCATGGGCAATCAGTAATTCTGCGATTTCCTTTGACTTTGCCAAGTGTAGCGGAGTATTACCCATATTGTCTTTAGCATTTACATCAGCACCTATTGAAAACAAAAAATCTATAATAAATCGTGTTTTTTGTACGTCATTTTGTTTGCTCCAATATCTATTATAGACGGCCACATGAAGTACAGTATTAGCATTTTTATCCGTGGCATTAACGTCGGCGCCCTTAGCAATTAAAAGTTCGGCAATCTTCTTGTTTACATACCCCTCGGTATAGAAAATAGTATGAAATGGAGTTCTGCCCTCCTTGTCTATAATGAAATTAATATTAGCAGTATGAGCAATTAAAAAATTTGCTACTCTCTCCGAGTTGACACTACAATTCCATAAGTCAGAAATTCTACCACCTAGCCATAGATATCCCCTCATAGTGTCAATGTCTCCCTCAGACACAGCATTGCATATATCTAAGGGGTGCCCTCCAAGGAGCACAGGCAAAATTAATTTATTTACCGAGTAGCTGAAAAATTTCAGGGATATCAACGAAGTTATGGCTACAAGACCGATCGCAATTAAAGCTTTTCGGGGAATTGGCTGGCGGGACTTTGATAAAACTACTTTCGATCGCCCCAACCCCTCCAGCGCAGCTTTTGCTGACACAAAACGATCGCCCGCATCGGGTTCTAACATCTTTCCCAACCAATCAGCAAACTGTTCGGAAATCTGCACTCTTTTGCGAAAATTAATCTTGAGCCTATCCGTCGGCAAATCTGCGGGGGAACGATGCGTTAACAAAAACAATAATGTCGCACCCAAACCATATAAATCCGTTGCAGGTAAGGCTTGACCCTGAAACTGTTCCGGTGCCATATATCCAAAAGTGCCAACTACTGTACTGCCATAGGAAAAGGTACTGCGATAAGTATTTTGCACTGAACCAAAATCGACTAAATATACTTTTCCATCTTTACCCCCAATTAAATTTTGCGGCTTAATGTCTCTATGAAATACAGGCGGTGTCAATTTTTGCAGGTAGATGAGGATATTTAAAACTTGTCTTGCAATTTTTTGCACTTCTGCCTCATTGCTGCGCCAACCATTCTTGACCAATTCTGCGAAAGACTTGCCTACTACCAGTTGTTGAACTATGTAAAAGCCTCGGTCTTCTGGGGTGTCTACTTGAAAGTAATCTAGATACTTGGGAATTCCAGGATGATTGAGACTAGCAAGGGTTTGAGCTTCGCGATCGAATAGTTCCATCTGTTTCCAATCGCTCATGTGGTGCAGCGATAAAGCTTTCAGGGCTACTTGTTCGCTGCTTTTGAGGTCTTCGGCTTTGTAGGTGATGCCGTTGCCGCCTTGTCCCAGGGTATCGATGATGCGATATCTTTCGGCAATGATATCTCCTGGTTGGTGCAGTTCTTCCATCAGAGTTCTCCTGCGTGGCGCTGTTGCCTAAATCTAGTTTATCATTCCACTATGGCTGAATTACACCTGTTTTTGAACTCATTTTTGAACTCATTGGTGAACTCACTATTTTTGTTATTTTATAAAGCAATACGGTTCAGTTAAGCCCGATCTCCCTGGCGCCCCCCTTAAAAAGGGGGGGACAAGAACTTATGTACTTTTAGGTTGTTTCTTTGAGGCGGGCTAGAAGCCCACCCCACAATAATTGCAATGCTAAGAGTCTTTGACGGGTCGCATTGTCGGGAACATCACCGCATCTCGGATGCTTTGAGTGTTGGTTAGAAGCATTACCAATCTATCGACACCGATTCCCATCCCTGCACAATTGGGCATTCCCAAAGATAAGGCTTGGATGAAGTCTTCATCCATTGGATGCGCTTCGTCATCGCCTGCATTTTTCTGCGCCAACTGTTCCTCAAACCGCTTTCTTTGCTCTTTCGGATCGTTCAATTCTGAGAATCCGTTCGAGTATTCTGTACCGTTGATAAACAGCTCGAAACGTTCTACAAATCCCGGCTTGCTGCGATGCCCTTTTGCTAAGGGACTGACTTCGACAGGATAGTCGATGATGAATGTAGGTTGAATTAGTTTGGGAACAACTAATTTGTCAAAAACCGCATACAGCACGTAGCCTAAACTCTGTTGTTCTAACTTAGACAGGTGCAATTCTAGTTTGGTTGCAGAGGATATCGCACTTTCCAAGTCCAAACTGTCAAAATCCAGCCCAAACTCGTCTCTGACAGCTTCTACCATCGTTTTCACTTGCCAGTGTTTGCCGCTGAAACCGGGATACTTTTCGCTGTAGTCGAACTTGCGTTCTAAACTAATCATTTCCCCCTGATTTTCAATTTCCTTGACATCCCCAAATACAGCCGCCGCCGCGAAACAAATCACATCTTCGACAACTCCTAAAATGTCGAAAACATCAGCATAAGCTTGGTAAACTTCTAAAGAGGTAAACTCGGGATTATGCGTGCTATCAATGCCCTCATTTCTAAATGCTTTACCCAGTTCAAATACTCGCTCAAAACCGCCGCAAATTGCCCTTTTCAAGAACAGTTCGGGAGCCACTCGCAAATACAAATCCACTTCCAAAGCATTGTGGTGAGTGATGAATGGCTTAGCAGCAGCACCGCCGTAAATAGCTTGCAGTGTTGGGGTTTCTATTTCGTAAAAATCGGCTTGCCAGAGATAGGAACGGATGCTTTGGACGATGCGGCTGCGAAGCATAAAACGGTTGAGCGCATCTTGGTTGCTTGCCAAATCCATTTCGCGGTGACGGCGGCAAACTTCGGGGTCGTTAATTCCGTAATAAGCATCGGGAAATTGAATGGTAGCTTTTGATAAAAGCTTTAATTCCCTCACTAAAATAGAAAGTTCTCCCCTGGGGGTGCGGCAGCCGATACCTTCGACGCCGACAAAATCGCCGATATCGAGCAATTTTTTAATTTGTTCAAAGCTCAAACCGACTTCGCCGGTGACGATTGCTTTCTCGATTTTGAGTTGAATCTTGTCTGTGGCGTCTTTTAAATCGATGAAACCAATTTTGCCGCTGTCTCGCTTGGAAGTGATGCGGCCGGCTAATCGCAGGGAAATTTCTTCGGGGTCACTTTCTCCGTTTGCGAGTTCTTTTCCCGGCTGACTAAATATTTCGCGAACTTGTTGGGCTGTGTGCGATCGCGCGTAGGATTCACTGGGATACGGTTCTATGCCTTGCGATCGCAGTTCGTCTACTTTTTTACTGCGGGCTTCGGCTTCACTCAGAGTCATTAGTTATTGCCTGATTAAAATTACAAATATCTTACATCTTGCACTATTCTCGCGATTGTGCACGGCCCGGCAGGCGATCGTGTCCACCCCACAACAAAATTCACTATTTGTCGAACAGGCCCGAAAGATATGTTCGTGACAAAGCTGCAAGATGTCAGAAACACCAAACTCTATCATAACAGGGTGGCTGTGAGAGCCAATTTGCCAAATAATTAAGTTACACGCTTGGCGTACCGATCGCACACAGCCGCACTCGCCCCAGAAATATCTCCGATAACAATTTGCGATCGAGTGCACAAAGCAGCCGAAACATTAAAAAATTAAGTTGTCTGTCGATCGCAACTGGTGAGATGATATGTAGTGCAGCCTCACGGCAGTTCCACAGAAACTGAACAGCAGAGACGATCGTCCTCGATCGAACTCGACTCATCGCACCTCTGTCAGAATCGACCACACACACTCTCTCTTACATATAAAAACCAGAATTATGGCTGTTGCAACCCAATCACTCGAAGAACTCTGCATCAACTCTATCCGCTTTCTGGCCATCGATGCGGTAGAAAAAGCAAAATCAGGACACCCGGGACTGCCGATGGGCGCTGCCCCTATGGCCTTCGTGCTGTGGGATCGGTTCATGCGGTTCAACCCCAAAAACCCCAAGTGGTTTAATCGCGATCGCTTCATCCTCTCCGCCGGCCACGGCTGTATGCTACAGTACGCCCTCCTGTACTTGACCGGCTACGATAGCGTCACCCTCGACGACATCAAGCAATTTCGCCAGTGGGAATCCAGAACCCCCGGACACCCCGAAAACTTCATGACCGAAGGCGTAGAAGTTACCACCGGCCCCCTGGGACAAGGAATTGCTAATGCCGTCGGTTTGGCAATGGCAGAAGCTCACCTCGCTGCTAAGTATAACAAGCCCGACCACACAATTGTTGACCACTACACCTATGTAATTTTGGGTGACGGCTGCCAAATGGAAGGTGTTTCTGGCGAAGCTTGTTCTTTGGCCGGACACCTGGGACTCGGCAAATTAATTGCCTTGTACGATGACAATCACATTTCTATTGAAGGCGACACAAGCTTGGCCTTTACTGAAGATGTGGGCAAGCGTTTTGAAGCTTACAACTGGCACGTTATTACAGTAGACAATACCGCTCTAGACGAAGATACTAACCTAGAAGCAGTTCACAAAGCTATTGAAGAAGCCAAAAAAGTCACGGACAAACCGTCCATGATTAAAGTCCGCACCATCATTGGTTACGGTTCTCCCAACAAGCGCAATTCTTACAGTGCTCACGGTGCTGCTTTGGGTGGCGATGAAGTGAAAGCAACTCGCGATTTCTTGAAGTGGGAACACGCACCGTTTGAGATTCCTGAGGATGCTTTGTCACACTTCCGCAAAGCAGTCGATCGCGGTGCTCAAGCTGAGCAAGAATGGCAGAAAGCTTTTGATGCTTATAAAGCAGCATATCCTGCAGAAGCTGCAGAATATGAGCGCGCCGTTGCCGGCAAACTTCCTGAAGGTTGGGATCAAGTTTTGCCGACATACAAGCCGGAAGATAAGGCAGATTCGACTCGGAATCATTCTGGAAAATGTTTGAATGCTTTGGCAGGTGTCCTACCTGAATTGATCGGCGGTTCCGCTGACTTGGCATCTTCTAACATGACTTTGCTCAAGGGTGAAAAAGACTTCCAAAAAGGTCAGTACGAAGGACGTAACCTGCGGTTTGGTGTGCGGGAACACGGCATGGGTGCGATCGCCAACGGTATGGTCCTGCACGGCGGTTTAATTCCTTACTGCGCAACGTTCTTGGTATTTGCTGACTATATGCGGGGAGCAATTCGCCTCTCTGCACTCTCGGAAGCTGGAGTTATTTATGTAATGACTCACGACTCCGTAGCCTTGGGCGAAGACGGCCCCACTCACCAACCGGTGGAAACTATCGCTTCTCTGCGAGTAATTCCCGATTTGTTGGTAATGCGCCCAGCAGACGGAAATGAAACATCCGGCGCTTACAAAGTGGCAGTAGAAAGCCGCACTCGCCCAACTTTAATGGCTCTGTCGCGCCAAAACTTGCCCAATTTGGCTGGAAGCTCGATCGAAGGAACAGCCAAAGGCGCTTACATTTTGTCCGACGACGGCGGCACTCCCGACATCATTTTAATCGGCACCGGCGGCGAAACATACCTCTGCGTTGATGCCGCTGAAAAATTGCGCGCCGCAGGCAATAAAGTGCGGGTAGTTTCGATGCCTTGCTGGGAATTGTTCGACTTACAAGATGCCGCTTACCGCGAATCTGTACTGCCAAAAGCTGTTACTAAGCGGTTGGCAGTTGAAGCAGCTTGTAGCTTCGGCTGGGGACGTTATTTGGGTTCCGAAGGCGACAGCATCAGCATCGACCGATTCGGCGCTTCTGCACCGGGCCCCGTTGCTTTAGAAAAGTTTGGCTACACCGTTGATAATGTGGTAGCTAAGGCTCAGGCGCTGTTGGGTTAATAGCAGCAGCATAATTTTTGGTGGGGCGGGCTTCAGGCTCGCCCCATTTTTTATAGAAGAAGGAAGAATTTCCGCCACGGATTCGCTTTCTGAGGATGTAACGGATGTAACGGATGGATGAAAGAAGGCTTTAGTTATCGAGGAGAGAAGGCTTTAGTTATCTAGAAAATAAACAAGAAGGAAGGAAAAGCTAAAACCTCAAATCTCAAATCCGAATATTGGGTTTCATATCAATTCCGGCAGTAAGGCCGGAATGATATCAAATCCGCGCTTCGAAAGTAGGGCGTAAAGTCAAATCAAGCTCGCAACTAATAATTCGCGCAATTTTCATTTTTTTGACTCACAGTCAACAGTCAACAGTCAACAGTCAACAAGCATTCCGGTGCAACCGGAATCGATATCACTTCGTTCTACCCAACCTAGAGCTCGCTACAGCTCGCGAATCATTGAGAATTGCTATATTAATAGTTACGGAAGAAAAGCCCGTTTCTAGGACAATAGTCGGTTTGGCAACGAGGCATCTACCCAGAAACCGAGTTTTTAGCCCCCGGTGCGTCCAAGACTGTATATTTCAAAAATTTGAGAGAGGTTATAAGTAATTGGGTTAAATTACCAATTACCAATTACCAATTACTAATTACCACTTTTCGATTACCGATTCCTGATTACCCATTCCATTTATGATGATTTGGAACTTTTTAAATCACCTGTTATTCACCGGAAATTATATTCCTCACGGCTACTGTTACCTTTGGCAGCGAGAGCTACTCGCGATCCACATAGTGTCAGACTCTATCATTGCCCTGGCTTACTATTCAATACCCATCTCGCTAATTTATTTTAGGCGTCAGCGAAAAGACTTGCCCTTTCGCAACATCTTTTGGCTGTTTGCAGCCTTTATTATCTCCTGCGGCACTACTCATATAATGGAAGTTTGGACGCTTTGGCATCCTGTTTATTGGGTTTCTGGCAGTCTGAAAATTATTACCGCCGCGATTTCTGCCTACACCGCTTTTGCATTAATTCCTTTAGTTCCCCAAGCATTAACTCTCCTCAGTCCAACTCAAATAGGGATGATCGATTCAATACTGCAAAAAGAAATCCTTGAACGCCGAGAAACGGAAGCTCGCTATCAAACTTTAACTGAAGCTTCGCCGGTGGGAATATTTTATGCAGATGCTGTTGGAGACTGTTTGTATGTCAACGAGCGCTGGTGTCAAATTTCGGGAATTACCTGCAATGAAGCTTTGGGCAAAGGGTGGTTGCAAGGCATTCATCCAGACGACCGCGATCGGGTTTTTACTGAATGGTATAGCCCCGCGCCGGAGAACCTGCCGTTTAAATCTGAGTACCGCTTTCAAGGCATTAATCAAACTCAAATCAGTTGGGTATTCGGTCAAGCTGTCGGTCAAGTCGGAGAAAATGGCGAGGTTAAAAGTTATGTGTGTACTATTACTGATATTACAGAACGCAAGCACGTAGAAGAGGAAAATCGACTGCTCAATGAAACTCTGGAGCATCGAGTTGCTGAGCGCACTACTCAAATTGAAATTTCTAACCACAAATTGCAAAATGAAATAGCCTACCGCCAAAAAATTGCGATCGCTTTGTTGGAATTGACGCAACTGCAAAATGCAATTCTTAATAGCGCTAACTACACAATTATTTCTACAGAACCCGACGGTACAATTAAAACATTTAATCGGGCGGCCGAGCAACTTTTAGGTTATTCGCGAGAAGAAGTGGTGGGGAAAGTCACGGTAGAAATAATTCACGATCCTCTGGAGGTCGCTAAAAGAGCTGAAGTTCTTTCTCAAGAATTGGGAGTGAAAATAGAGCCGGGAATAGAAGCCTTTGTTGCCTTGCCGCGCCGGAAAATCGCTGACGAAAATGAATGGAGTTACATTCGCAAAGATGGTTCGCGGTTTCCGGTACTGCTGTCGGTGACTGCCTTATTTGACAGCAACGGAAATATTAACGGTTTTGTGGGTATCGGTCAGGATATTAGCGATCGCAAACAAGCTGAAAAAGAGCTGCGCGACCTCACTAATGCCATGCAAAATGCGGTGGAAGGCATTTCGCGGCTGGATATTGATGGACGCTACGTGAAGGTTAACCGAGCTTACGCTCATAAATGCGGTTACGAACCGCAAGAAATGCTTGGCATGAAATGGCAGTACACCGTACATCCGAGCGATGTAGAGATGATGATCTCAGCTTATCAGGAAATGCTAATTTCTGGCCAAGTAGAAGTTGAAGCTAGAGGCGTGCGCAAAAATGGGTCGTTCTTTTACAAGCAATTAACGATGGTAAAAGCTTGCGACGCACAAGGGATATTTAACGGTCACCACTGTTTTATGAAAGATATCACCGAGCGCAAACTAACTGAAACAGCTTTGCAGGAAAGCGAATTCAAGTACAGGCAAATAGTTGAATTAGCAGAAGAAGGTATTTGGGTAATTGACAGCAATGCCCTCACGACTTACGTCAACCACGCAATGGCGCGAATGCTCGGCTATAGTGAATTAGAAATGTTCGGGCGGTCGATTTTTGATTTCATGGACGAACAGGAAAAACTACAAGCTCTGGATAATGTCGAACGGCGCAAGCAAGGTATTGGTGAACAACACGAATTTAAATTTAAAAGCAAGGACGGCAAAGATATTTGGACTGATATGTCTACCAGTCCAGTCATGGACTCTCAGGGTAATCTGCTGTCTTGTTGCGCCTTGGTTTACAACATTACAGCCCGCAAAGAAGCAGAGCAGCAAATGCTGCAACTTACAGAAGATTTGAAGCGTTCCAACGAGGAATTAGAACAATTTGCTTATG
>Ga0247774_1000794_pt1 | contig 15940 bp, 12 predicted proteins | sample UWRJL001104B6_FD_179933 | JGI IMG/M metagenome (GOLD analysis project Ga0247774, IMG submission 179933) | Plant litter microbial communities from Arlington Agricultural Research Station in Wisconsin, United States - UWRJ-L001-104B-6 | ecosystem: Environmental > Terrestrial > Plant litter >... | reverse complement strand
TTATTAATACATTACTTGAAATTTCACGATATTCCCATTCCTGGGGCATTCATACCTTGATTCAGCAACGCCTTATTTTAACTTGTGGAATTGCAGGGGCGATCGCGTAAATTGCGATCGCATCCGGCCTCTGTTTTATCACCGATTTCTTGAGTTTGCTAGCTGGAAAACCGATGGGTGTTGGGTGCTGTGTAGGAAACATCTTGCTAAAAAAAGCAATCCGTGCATTAGGTCAAAATGCTGGGAGGGCGATCGGGAATATCTAACGGGCCACAGAACGTTAATAAAGTTTACACATAGAGGGCGATCCCAAAAATACCAGCAGTCGCATCATTTACTAAGTAATTATTCAGATAAAATTAATATTTCACAGGGTGGAGAAAAGCAAAGGTGCCTGGTATAATTAAAGAGTAAGTGAAAAAAAACAACTCGCTGAAACGATATGGCAACAACATTGTACGAGAAAATGGGCGGAGAGTCAGCCATTAAAGAGATGGTGGATGATTTTTACCGCGATGTTTTGGCGGACGAGATAGTGAGCCACTTCTTCGAGCATACAGATATGGAAAAGCAGCGGCGCCATCAAACTGCTTTTATCTCTTATGCCCTCGGCGGCACCAAGCAATACTCAGGCCGTTCCATGGAGAAGGCGCACGCAGGTTTGAATCTACAGCCTGAACACTTTGATGCGATTGTGAAGCATTTGACCGATGCCATAATTGCCCACGGCGCCTCGCAAGAGGATCTCGAAGCAGCGCTAGCTAAGATCGCGGCTTTGAAAGAGGCTGTTTTGTACAAGTAATATGTAGTGAAGGCAACATGGTTTTTGCTGCCACTAGAATAGTGATAAAAGTGGAGATTTCGTAAGTGTTAAGCGAAAGCTCCACTTCGTTTTGTGTCGGACATAACGAACCGCGAAGACGCGAAGGAAGAGAAGAGAAGAGTTCACAATTGAGGCGAGGATGGCTAGAGTTATTTAACCGGTACCCTGTAGGAGTTGTGGGAAGCAATCGCGCGAGAGATATATAGCACTCCTTGCATCATTTGTGAATTTCTTACTTTCTCCCCACGGGTTTGGGGAGGGTTGGGGTGGGGTACAAAATTTACGACTTCTGCAAGGATTGCTATAGTAGCGGATTTAAGTTATTTCTGACATCTCGCACCGTTATCAAGAACAGGCAAGATGCCTATTCCACAAGAAAATTTAGTCTTTGTGGAACAGGCATCTTGCCTGTTCATAAAGCCTGATTTAAAATGAAAAATGGTGCAAAGGCTCAGTTATTTTCCACAGTAGCGAATTTAAGTTATTTCTGACATCTCGCACCGTTATCAAGAACAGGCAAGATGCCTGTTCCACAAAAAAATTTAGTCTTTGTGGAACAGGCATCTTGTCTGTTCATAAAGCCTGATTTAAAATGAAAAATGGTGCAAAGGCTCAGTTATTTTCCACTTAATTTATGGATACCTGTTTGATTTTTTATAGTAGCTTATTCGGCTAGCCACGGTATTGCTGAAGTATATTTTACCGCATTTGTCCATTTACTTGAAATGCTGACAACTTATATTCCTCCTTTAGCTAGATGACGGCAGTCAAGTGCGGCTTGCACTATCGGTTTACTAATGGCAAATTACCAAATCCTATATGCCGCAATACTTCGGAAAACTCCAAACTACTGAACAGCCTTGGTCAACGATCGCCTCCATACAATCCATAAATAAAACCGATCGCACAATTCACTTCAACTGTACCAATTCCTCTCTCAAAATCAGCGTACTCGCGCCGAATTTAATCCGAGTGCGAATGTTCCCAAACCCCCCCCAACCCCCCCTTAGTAAGGGGGGGCAAGAAATTATATATCAACCCCCCCTTAGTAAGGGGGGGCAAGAAATTATATATCAACCCCCCCTTAGTAAGGGGGGGCAAGAAATTATATATCAACCCCCCCTTAGTAAGGGGGGGCAAGGGGGGGTAGAAAGCCGATCGCACTCAATAACTGTCCCTGACGAAGAGTGGGAAATTATACCATTTGAAGTGCGAGAAACAGACGAAAAAATAGAAATTGAAACATCACAAATATTGATTTCCGTAAAGCGAGATCGCCCTGCAATCGAATGCTTTGACAAATCGGGAAAACCCTTTGCTAGCGACTGCGATCGCAGTATGGGATGGCGCGCAGGTGCAACCGCGGGCTGGAAGCGCATCGAAGCAGACGAGCACTTCTACGGTTTCGGCCAACGCACCGGCTTTCTCGACAAACTCTCCGAAGTCAAGACAAACTGGACAACCGACTCCCTCGACTACAATTCCCTCACCGATGAAATGTACCAGGCGATCGCATTTTACATCGCCCTGAATCCCGATCGCGCTTACGGCATTTTCTTCAACACGACATTTTGGAGTCAATTCGATATCGGCGCGGAACAACCGGGGGTTTTGCGGATGGAAACCAGAGGCCCGGAACTCGACTACTACATCATTTACGGCCCGGAACCCGCCCAAATTATCGCCACCTACACCCAGTTAACCGGCCGGATGCCGCTTCCGCCAAAATGGGCGCTGGGATACCACCAATGCCGCTGGAGCTACGAATCCGAGGACGTTGTGCGCGAGTTGGCCAAGGAATTTCGCGATCGGGCGATTCCCTGCGATGTCATCCACCTCGACATCGACTATATGCGCGGCTACCGCGTTTTTACCTGGAGCCCGAAGCGTTTCCCCGATCCGGCGAAACTGATCGCAGACTTGAAAGCAGCGGGTTTTAAGGTTGTCACGATTGTCGATCCCGGTGTCAAGTACGAACCGGAAGGAGATTATGAAATATTCGATCGGGGTGTGGAAAATGACTATTTCGTCCGCACCGCAGAGGGAAAGCTATTCCACGGTTACGTTTGGCCGGACAAAGCGGTGTTTCCCGACTTCCTGCGGCCGGAGGTGCGGCAGTGGTGGGGGGAATTGCACAAAACTCTGACAGATGTTGGGATTGCGGGAATTTGGAACGACATGAACGAACCTGCGATCGCCGAACGGCCTTTTGGTGACGGCGGCGAACACATCAGCTTTCCCCTGGATGCACCGCAAGGCCCGGAATCCGATCGCGCTACCCACGCCCAAACGCACAATTTGTATGGGTTGATGATGGCGAAAGCTTGTGCACAGGGGTTGCAAAAATTGCGATCGGCCGATCGATCTTTTGTGCTGACGCGATCGGGTTTTGCGGGCATTCAGCGTTACTCGTCGGTGTGGATGGGCGACAATCAATCGCAGTGGGAACACTTAGAAATGTCGCTACCAATGCTTTGCAATATGGGGCTTTCCGGCGTGGCGTTTGTCGGTTGCGACATCGGCGGTTTTGCGGGGAATGCAACCGCTGAACTGTTCGCGCGGTGGATGCAGGTGGGGATGCTGTATCCCTTGATGCGCGGTCATTCGGCGATGAGTACGGCGCAGCACGAACCGTGGGTTTTTGGCGATCGCACTGAGAAGATTTGCCGCGAATACATCAATTTGCGCTATCAGTTGTTGCCTTATATTTACACGTTGTTTTGGGAAGCAGCGACGACGGGAACGCCGATTTTGCGACCGCTACTGTATCACTTTCCGCGCGATCGGGCAACTTATCACCTTTACGATCAAGTATTACTCGGCCCGTCGCTGATGGCTGCACCTGTTTACCGCCCGGGAGTTGAACACCGCGCTGTGTATTTGCCGGAGGGGACTTGGTACGATTGGTGGACGGGCGAATGCTATGACGGCCCGATGCACATTTTAGCCCATGCACCTTTGGAGAGAATGCCGCTTTACGTGCGGGGTGGGGGCATAATTGCGATCGCACCTGTGAGGCAATTTGTCAGCGAAGAACCGCTTGAGTCATTAAAAATGCGAATTTGGCCCGGAAGCGGTGAATGGACGCTTTATGAGGACGACGGACACAGTTTTGAACACCAAAAAGGTGTCTGGGCAACGACTAATTACAAGGTGTATTTGGAAGGGGAAAAAATCATCGTTGAAATTGCCGCGCGCGAGGGCCAATTTTTGATATCAGAACGCGAAGTTATTGTGGAAGTTGTTGGCGTTGGCGAACAGCGATTTACAGATGATGGTACGGTGCGGCGTTTGACATTTGGATAGTTTTGGCATAAAGCGGTTTATGCTATGGTGGGATTCATTCAGGGCGATCGCTCGATCTGGTAGAGTTTGAGATGGAAAGGGCGATCGTCTGTGATTCATCTGTAGTTAGATAAAATTCATTTCTAGGGTAGCAAAGATGTTAACAGGTTAGAGAAATTCCAAAAAAATATCCAAAAAAATCGGCAAAGGGGTTGGATAAATTGTAAAGTAAAGGTTGTGAGGATAGTGTTTCCTCTGAAGACCGAAATAATTTTAAAGTATTACAAGAACAATGGAAATTTTATCAATATGATTATCTCCCATATAGCTCTGAAAAATTGGCGCAATTTTCAGTCAGTGAATGTTGATTTGCGCGATCGCGTTTTTGTGGTAGGCCCTAATGCTTGTGGTAAGTCAAACTTTCTCGATTCATTGCGCTTTTTGCGGGATCTGGCTAAAGCAGGAGGCGGATTGCAGAAAGCCGTGAGCGATCGAGGTGGCGTATCAAAAATTCGCAGCCTTTATGCGCGCCGTTATCCAGATGTAGAAATAGAAATTCACCTTTCCGAATCTAATGCCCAACAGCCATTATGGAGGTATGGGCTGGGAATTAAACATAGAAAAGGCGGCAAAAATGAGCCGATTGTTGCCTACGAACGAGTTTGGAAAGGCGAGGAGCAAATTGTCAATCGCCCTACTCAAGAAGATGACAACGATGAGCTACGTCTCACCCAGACTTATTTAGAGCAAATTAATGCCAATGCAGAATTCAGAGAAATTTCTAAATTTTTAGAATCGATTTTATATTTACATTTAATTCCTCAGTTAGTTCGCCATCCCGAAGCTTTTGCTACCCCTGGACTTTCCGAAGATCCTTTTGGCAGAACTTTTTTAGAGCGAGTTGCTAAAACTACCGAAAAAACCAGAAGATCGCGATTAAAAAAAATTGAAGATGCTTTAAAGCTGGCTGTCCCACAATTGAAAAACCTCACAGATACCAAAGATGTGATGGGAGTTCCGCATTTGGAAGCTGTTTACGAACATTGGCGGCCCGGAGCAGGAAAACAACGGGAAGACCAATTTTCTGACGGAACATTACGGTTAATTGGTTTACTCTGGTCACTGCTAGAATCCGATTCATTATTGTTACTAGAAGAACCAGAACTTTCCTTAAATTCGGCTATTGTTAGCAATCTACCCTCTCTGATTTATCGCCTTCAGCGCCCGAGAAAGCGACAAGTTATTCTCAGTACCCATAGTGCTGATTTGCTCTCAGACAAAGGCATTGGCGGCGAAGAGGTGCTGCTAATGACACCGACTCCTGAAGGAACTCAGGTAAAACTTGCTTCAAGTAATAAACAAATCAAAATGCTATTAGAAGGAGGTTTAAGCATAGCTGATGCTGCACTTCCTCTTACAGCACCGCCCGACATCGAACAAATGAGTTTATTCAAATGACGAATATTCCCATCAATACAGATATTCCCATCAATCTAGTGTTTGAGGATGTACTGAGTGAAGCAGTTCTTAAACAAATGCTCATACAGTCTCAACGTCCCTTTTTAGTTGGAGTCTGCTTCAACGAGAGAGGAAACGATCAAATTAAACAGAATATTTCTGGATTCAATAATGCCGCCAAGGGAATGCCATACTTAGTCTTAACTGATTTGGATAAGGCAGACTGCCCCCTAGTAATTCTTTCCGAGTGGTTAACTCAACCAAAACATCCTAATCTGGTGTTTCGGATTGCTGTTAAAGAAGTGGAAGCGTGGTTACTTGCACATCGAGAAGCATTTGCCAAATTTCTGGGTATTTCAGTAGACAATATCCCTCGCGACCCGGATCTAATTGCTGACCCCAAGCAGTGTTTAATCAATCTGGTGGCTAAAAAGTCAAAGAAGCGAAAGCTGCGGGAGGCGATCGTCCCCCCTCCTAATAGTACGGCTAAAATTGGTAAAGACTACAACCGTCCACTGATCGAGTTCGTCAATGAAAGTTGGCAGGTGGGGTCAGCACAGACTAATTCGCCCAGTTTGAAACGAACTATGAATGCACTCATAAATTTTCAACCAACCTGGGAAAATTGAGGAGAAAGACCAATACTGCGCCCTGTCTATGCTTGGCAAACAGTTAATAAATACTGTTACAATATACCGTCCGGGGATGACTAGACCCGACACCTACCCACAAATAATGCAACCCATCCAAATTACCACATTCCAAGCTCTGTGGCGCAGCTTGGGCCTGATAATTAAAGCCGCACCAATAGAACTCCGCAATTTAATATTACTCAACATTATCCGCGGTGGTGCCCCCTCTGCCGTCCTATTTTTAGATAAATTAATCATTGATGAAGTATCTCGGTTGCTATCGCAAACCCAAACAGCACAGCCCTTTGCTTTGATGCTTTCCCACCCAATATTGCTGTGGAGTATTGGCGGAGTCTTAAGTCTCAAGTTAGTCGGCGACTCCCTCGAAACAATGAGCTCTTTTGCAGCGACATCTTTGCGCGATCGCGTTCAAGGCTTTGTCGAAGGAAAAGTCCTCGAAAAAGTCGCCAATTTCGACGATATTGCCCTGTTTGAAAACCCCGACCTATTAAACATTGTAGAACTCGCAAAAACCGGAGTATCCAAAATACAGCAACTAGCATTTACCCTCAGCATGACCATCACGGGAATTTTTATATTTATTCCATCGATTAGCCTTGCGGCTACCATAGCTTGGTGGGTGCCAGTCCTGATGTTGATTTCATCATCTCCCTCAATTTACATCAAAAGAAAATATAGCAGAATCATCTGGAGAGTTCAAAAAAAGCAAGCTAAAATCACCCGCGAGATGAACTTATCCGCTAGAGTATTGACCGGGGAAGAATACGCTAAAGAATTGCGTTTGTTTGGCTTGCAGGAACTTTGGCTCAAACGCTGGCAGGGTCAGTTTTTGCAGTTTTTTAGCGAGATGCAGCGCATCCGAAAAAAAGGAGCAATTGTTGTACTGTTCTGGTCAGTGTTTAGTAGAATAGGAGTAGCGTTGCCATTTGTTTATGTGGTAATGGGAGCTTTGGGAGGGCGCTATACTTTGGGGGATGTGGCGCTTTATTCGGGTTTGATTGTCCAGGTGGAGCAAAGTTTGCAATTATTGATTGGCAATTATACTAATTTGTACGATATTTCCCTCGGCGTTAGTCCGATTTTTCAACTGTTGGAACTCAAACCAGAATTGCAGTCTCCGCTTGGAGATGTGGCGTCTCGCCTGCCGCTTTTAGAAGATAGCAGCAAAGATTCTGACGTGACGAAAGATAAAGTAGGCATCGAGATTAAGCATTTATCTTTCTGCTATCCCGGTAGCAATAAAAGCACGGTTGAAGATATCAACTTAACCATTAATCCGGGTGAAATGCTAGTGCTTGTTGGTGAAAATGGCGCGGGTAAAACAACTCTTGGCAAACTCCTCGGCCGCCTGTACGACCCGACAAGCGGTACGATCGCCTGGAACGGCAAAGATTTGCGATCGTACTCTCTAGCATACGTGCGATCGCGCATCGCCGTCGTTATGCAAGATTACGCCCGTTTCCCCTCCACAGTCCGCGAAAACGTCGGTTTCGGCGACTTGCTTTCACTCTCAGATGACACCGCAATTAATCAAGCTATTTCCGAAGCAGGAATTAGTGCAAAAGTCAATAGTCTTGCCGCAGGTTTAGAGACTCCCTTGGGGAAACAATTAGAAGACGGCATAGACTTATCAGGGGGACAGTGGCAAAGAATTGCGATCGCCCGCGCCTTAATGCGGCTTTCTACAGCCGAAGTGCTCATTTTTGACGAACCAACCGCCGCCCTAGACCCCAAGACAGAACACGAAATTTACAGCATCTTCCGCCAAATAGCCGCCGGGAAAACAACAATAGTCATCAGTCACAGATTGGGATTAGCAAAAATAGCCGATCGTATCGCCGTCATGGAAAATGGTAAAATAGCCGAAATAGGAACTCACGACGAATTGATAGCATCAAACGGAATTTACTGCTCAATGTTCACCCGTCAAGCTAGCAGCTATATTTAGAGTTAAATAAACAGTCTGCCAGGGTTTAAAACCCCTGTCTCCTAGCGAAAGTCGCTTGAAACCGACTGGGGAGATATTGCAATGCTTGTTCAAAAATGTGTCTTTCAGTCCTCTTTGAGAGGACTTTTGCTATGAGAGAGACGGGGGTTTTCACCCCCCGGCGGACTTGTGGGTTAGCGTGGGGACTTTGGCGCGGGTGATTGCGATCAATTATCGCGGATTTGCGATCTAATTTCTCTCGTTAGGTGGCGATAAACCGAGTTTCTGCGACAATTTTCAGTTGAGTACGAGAAATATCGGAAGAAACCCGGTTCCTGGGATGATTGTGCGAGATAGATTTATGAGAGATTAATCTCATTTGTTTTGTGGCAAAGTCTCGATCCCCCCTAGCCCCCCTTAAAAAAGGGGGGACAAAAGTTAAATACAAATTCCCGCTTCTTAACGAGGGGACAAAAGTTCGATTCAAAGTCCCCCTTCTTAAGGGGGATTTAGGGGGATCTAGCCTTCGAGGTAAAGCAGAGATACCTGTTTTACTGTTGAATGCGATCTTTTTGAGAAAATTGTCAGAAAGTGCGAGCTATAATAAAACCAACCTAGTTGGCGATAATATCAACGATGGAAACTATAACTCTCAACCTACCTGCCGCCGTCGCTTTAACCGACGAACAATTTTATCAATTGTCCATCGCTAATGAAGAGTGGCGATTAGAACAAACCCCCGAAGGAGAACTAATTATTATGCCTCCAACAGGCGGCGAAAGCGGCATCAGAAATTCCGATCTAAACCTGGGACTCGGTTTGTGGAATCGTCAGACTCAATTAGGAAAAGTCTTTGACTCTTCCACTATCTTTCAATTACCCAACGGTGCGAAGCGTTCCCCTGATGCTGCTTGGGTACTCCGAGAACGCTGGGAAGCATTATCCGCAGAAGATAAGCGCAAATTTCCTCCCCTGTGCCCGGACTTTGTAATAGAATTGCGCTCGCAAACTGATTCCCTAGAAACATTGCGGGCTAAAATGCGGTATTATCGAACTAACGGCTGTCGCTTAGGTTGGCTAATTGACCCCCAAACGCCTTTAGTAGAAATCTATCGGTTGTCTGAAGATGTAGCAGAAGTGATTAATTTCTCTTTTGACCAACCGCCTACACTTTCGGGTGAAGATGTACTTCCCGGATTTCTTCTAGATCTTACACCTATTCTCAATCCTTGAATCTAGATTCAGAACTGTCGCCCAAGTGGCGAGAAACCGGGTTTCTGCGACAATTTGGGTTGAGTACGAGAAATAAGGGAAGAAACCCGGTTTCTGAGATGAGCCTCCATCCACAAAAATGATGAGCAATTATCTCCCCGTCAGCGTATCCGCATGAGGATCGGGCAAAGCTTGCTGCACTTCCAAAAGCGGCAAAGCATCTCCAGTCAACGGTTGGCTAATCAAATTTTTTTTTAGCCCATCCCCCCGGCGATCGCGCTCTTGCAGCTTCAGCAATTCCTCTTGATAAACAGCAACAATTCGCCCTAAACTCAGCACCAAATCATCCCAATTATCATCTCCCACCAACTTCTCAGAAATTCCCTCAAATAACTCTCCCGCTTGTTTTTTTTGAACATAAGCTTTCAAAAGCTTTCCCGACTTTTGCACAACCGCCTGATAAATCTCCCCATCAGACCACCACAGCCCCTGTTGACTCAGTAGCCAAGTCAAAATATACTCGCGAGCGTGTTGCTCCTTCACCCAGGCCGCGAGATACTGCAAATCTTCCATAGTTACAGTCTCCTAAATTTTCCTCAAAATGTCCGCTTGTTTGTATCTATCGTTACTGCGATCGGCTTAATATCTGCTTTATTATCACCCGCCGATCTGTTTAATATCCCTTAAATCTTAAAAAAACCCTACTGATTCACCAAACATCAATTTTTAGCATATAAACATACAATTAAACTGACATCTTGCACCATGCTCAAGAACAGGGAAGAAGCCTGTTCCACAAAGAGTAAATTTTCTTGTGGCGAGTAGGGGTTGATCCCGAGAGCCCGCCCATGAAAGGCTTATTGACAACGGTGCAGGATGTGAGGTTAAACCTGATACGTCTACTCTCTGACGTTTCATCCAGAGGAAAGCGGTACACCCCGCCTCGCTTTCCTCTCTGGCAAATCTATCCTCAAGCGGAACCAGCGAATTATTAGCATGACAAAGCAAAATTTTGGTTTAATCGGTCTAGCAGTGATGGGCGAAAACCTAGCGCTCAACGTCGAAAGCAGAGGCTTCTCCGTGGCTGTGTACAACCGCACAGCAGCCAAAACCGACGACTTCATGGCCCTACGCGCCCCCGGCAAGAACATTATAGGCACCAAGACTCTGACAGAATTCGTCGATGCCCTAGAAACCCCGCGCCGAATCTTAGTCATGGTGCAAGCTGGGAAACCTGTAGATGCAGTCATCGACCAGCTCAAACCCATGCTGTCACCGGGCGACATGATTATTGACGGCGGCAACTCGCTTTATGACGACACCGAACGCCGCACCAAAGATTTAGAAGCAGCGGGACTGGGATTTGTCGGCATGGGCATCAGCGGCGGCGAAGAAGGCGCCCTCAACGGTGCTAGCCTGATGCCCGGTGGCACCCGCACTGCTTACGGCCTACTAGAGCCAATTCTCATCAAAATTGCGGCTCAAGTAGATGACGGCCCCTGCGTTACTTTCATCGGCCCTGGGGGTGCCGGCCACTACGTGAAGATGGTTCACAACGGCATTGAGTACGGGGATATGCAGCTCATTGCTGAAGCCTACGATTTGCTAAAAAACGTTGGTGGATTGAACGGCCAGCAGTTGCAGGAAGTTTTTGCCGAATGGAATACTACAGACGAACTCAACTCGTTTTTGATTGAAATTACGGCTAATATTTTCAAGTACCAGGACCCGGAAACTAAGCAACCCTTAGTTGAGGTAATTATGGACGCAGCCGGTCAGAAAGGTACCGGCCGCTGGACTGTAATGAGTGCTTTGGAATTGGGCGTGAGCATTCCCACAATTATCGCTGCTGTGAATGCGAGAATCATGTCTTCTTATAAGGCAGAGCGCGTCAAAGCTTCCCAAGAACTGACGGGGCCTAGCGGCAAGTACGAAGGCGATACTAAAGAGTTTGTGAACAAAGTCCGGGATGCGCTTTACTGCTCGAAGATTTGCTCCTACGCGCAAGGCATGGCGCTGTTGAGCGCGGCCTCGAAGTCGTACAACTATGACTTGAGTTTGAGCGAAATTTCCCGAATTTGGAAGGGTGGCTGTATTATTCGGGCTGGGTTTTTGGACAAGATTAAAAAAGCTTTCAAGGACGATCCCGAGCTGCCAAATTTGCTGTTAGCGCCGGAGTTCAAACAGAGCATTCTCGATCGCCAATCAGCTTGGCGGGAGGTATTGGCTACTGCTAGCACACTGGGGATTGCAGTGCCAGCCTTTAGCGCGTCGCTGGACTATTTCGACAGCTACCGGCGCGAAAGATTGCCGCAAAACCTCACGCAAGCTCAGCGCGATTATTTCGGGGCTCACACCTACGAACGCACCGACAAACCGCGCGGCGAATTCTTCCACTCTGAGTGGACGCAGACTGCTAAAGAGTCGCTGCAAACCGGTAGTACAGACTAATTAATTTTTGTAGGGTGCGTTTCGGCGCACCTTACAAATAGCCCATGATATTATTTCCGGTCGATTCCCTCCGCTTCGCTTCGCCCGAAATCAGGTAGGGGCGGGTTCACCAACAATATCTGCCAATAATTGACAATCTCAAAAACCCGCCCTGCTGCTGCCAGGATATTATGGTCAATCGATCGGACATGATATGAGATTACTGTCAACTAATCTTTTTCCTGAACCCACACGGATACTGAACCGCCTTGACAGCGAAACTCGCCCCAACCCCACTCGTTAGTAGTAACGGGTTCCTGAATATGCCCTGTTAAATCCACAAACTTAGCACGAGGTTTACCAACTTCCATCCACTTGAAACCCTCCGGGCCGTCGCTCATAATTACTGCCATTGCTTGTGGATGTTCCCCATCGCCCAATCTCGTCCAGCCAATTGTATTCCAATGATCGAAATAGTCATATTGAGGGCCGTAAGCGAACTGTTGGCGAGCATGGAGAAACTTGTCAATTAGCGATCGGTGAGAGGGCATAAAAATCTTATGCCGATTGCGATCGCCCCCCCAATCTTCATATTCTGCACCGTAATAATCGCCGTAGAAAACGCAGGGATAACCTTCTTTTCGCAATAAAATAATCGCATAAGCAAGAGGTTTAAACCAGGGTTCTACAACAGATTCAAGTGCTTGCAGCGGTTGAGAGTCGTGGTTTTCGACAAACGTTACTGCATGAGTCGGTCGCTGCTGCATCATTGTACCGTCTAAGATGCGCCGCATATCGTAGTTACCACCCTGTTTGCTGGCGTAATGAAAGTTGTAATGCAGCGGCACGTCAAAAACTGACATTTTGCTCTTAACTGAATCGACATACCAGTGCAGGATATCGAGATTTGGTGCCCAATACTCACCGACAACAAACAAATCTTTGCCGACATATCGCTCCAATTCATCCAACCATTCCGGAAAAAACCAAGACGATATGTGCTTGATTGCATCTATACGGAAACCGTCGGCACCTGTTGTGTCGAGATACCACTTACCCCAGCGTGTAACTTCATCTCGTACCCATTGATCCTGGAAATCCACATCGCACCCCATTAAATAGGCAAAATTGCCATATTCTAGGGCAACATAGTCATCAAAAATTTTCCCTTCTATTAAATAGACTGTACCGCGATCGTCTTTATTGTACTCGTTGTAATCTACTCCGTCAAAATGCCACCAGTGCCATTCAAATTGGGAATATTTACCTTGGCGTCCGGGAAAGTTAAAATTGGTGTAGCTTTTGATTTCTTGCAACCAACCTTTGGGATTTAGCCGATCGTTTTGAGAAAAAGGAGTTGCCTTAAATATCTCTGCTGCATCTGCACCCATTTTGTGGTTGATAACTACATCGGCATAGACTTGGAGCCCAGATTTGTGCAGGGCTGCGATCGCATCCAAATATTGTTGCTTAGTACCGTATTTGGTGCGTAGTGAACCTTTTTGGTCGAATTCTCCCAAATCAAATAAGTCGTAAACCCCATATCCAACGTCGCTTTGCCCCGCAAGCCCTTTGTAAGCAGGCGGCAGCCACAGGGCGGTAAAACCCGCATCCGCCAATTCTTTGGCTTGGTTTTTCACCTCATCCCACAGGGTTCCTCGATCGGGAATGTACCAGTGGAAATATTGCATCATTGTGCCGTTGATATCTGCCATTTTGCGCCCTTGCCTTGAGATCGTACTGATAATTTAAGCCTATCTTAGGCTACAGCCTTGGCAATTGTCACTGTATGAATCGCAGTAATTTTTGCTAAAACTCTGGTTTGGGTGTGCTTAAAGTTTTGTTGCAGTTCTCTAATCTAAAATCCCTTGACTTTCGCCTGACTCTTTGAACCATAATTGAACTTGAGTGCAGACAAAAAGCCCCAGTCCAAGATCGGGAATCTAAAAGAATCAGTAAGTAAGATCGCAAGCACATTGCGATCTTACTTGCGATCTTAGTAGATAACTATATTGAGCAAATCTGCTACCATCATAACTACTCCTTTTTAAAAAATGTAATTTTATGAAATCTTTTATTGTAAGAGCCGCTGCCGTTTTCGGTGTTATTGCGACATCGGTATTGGATACATTGAAAGAAGAAGAGGAAAAAAACCGTTTATTAGACAGTGGTATTCTGGAAGTGGATGAAATGACGGGAAAAGAGTTTGAAAATTTTCTATATTTCCATTTTATCAACTGTGGCTATAGTGTTACTTTAACTCAAGATAGTCAAGATTATGGGGCGGATTTAATTTTATACAAGGATGGAGAAAAAACTGTGGTTCAAGCGAAAAGAAGCAAAAATCCAGTTGGGATTAAAGCAGTTCAAGAAGTAGCAGGAGCCGTCAGACATTACAAAGGAAATAAAGGCAGAGTCATCACCAACAACAGATTTACAGAAAATGCTTGCCAACTTGCTAGATCTAACGACGTAGAATTATGGGATCGAAATAAACTAATCGAATTCATCCTGCTAGCTAAGAATTGTAAATAACTTATATAGCAATCCTTGCAGGAGCCGTAAATTTTTTACCCCACCCCAGCCCTCCCCTTACTAAGGGGAGGGAGTAAAAAATTCACAAATGATTTAGGATAGCTATAGCAATCCTTGCAGGAGTCGTAAATTTTTTACCCCACCCCAGCCCTCCCCTTACTAAGGGGAGGGAGTAAGAAATTCACAAATGATTTAGGATCGCTATATATACTAAACTAAGTGCATCATTCGGATATTGAAATCGCTGCATAGAGTCAAACTTTCGTCCGCCTCCGCAGACAAGCGAGATCGACCTTTATCTTTAATCTCACTGTTGAATCATGCTACAAATTTCTAACACAGTGTTCATAGACGATCGCGAAATCGAGATTAGTGCGATTCGCTCTCAAGGCGCGGGGGGGCAAAATGTAAATAAGGTGGCCAGTGCTATTCACTTGCGCTTTGATATCCCAGCTTCCTCATTGCCCGATCGCTACAAGGAGCGTTTGCTGCAAATCAACGACCAGCGCATCACCTCCGAAGGTGTGATTGTCATCAAAGCCCAGGAACACCGCAGCCAGGAACAAAACCGGGAGGAGGCTTTGAGACGGCTGCAAGAACTGATTAAAAGTGCGATCGTCATACCGAAAAGGCGCAAACCCAGCAAAGCAACTCGTAGTTCGCAGCGCAAGCGTCTCGACAGCAAAACCAAGCGAGGGCAGATTAAAGCTCTGAGAGCGAAAATTACGGATTGAGGGATGATATTATGTCCGGTCGATTCCCTCCGCTTCGCTTCGCCCGAAATCAGGTAGGGGCGGGTTCACAAACAATATCTGCCAACAATCTCCAATCTCAAAAACCCGCCCGGCCGGGATATTATGGTCAATCGATCGGACATGATATGAAAGGTCGATCGGGCTTTTTGACTTTTTATTTGTCAGTCGGGATTTGGTGGGCCTAAGTCGTCAGGCAAATCGTTAAGCGTTTTTCCCAAAGCTTTGCAAAGGGCTTTCATTTGAGCAATGGTCAGTTCTGGTTGGTCTAGTCCTCGCTCCCAGTTACTTATTGCTTGTTGGCTTAGGGTTTTTGCGCCCGTTTTGTCGGGAATTTGCTTTGCTAAAGCGGATTGCGATAAACCAGCAGCTTCCCGCAAGATTTGCAGTGCTGGTATATCTTTTGACTCTTGAGTTTGTTTCTTTCTGGGCATATCATGGGAAATTTACAAGCAGACTTGTTGACAACCCGGAAGTTTACAAGTATCCTTGTTAAAGATAGAGACAACAGAAAGGCGGCTGCTTTAGCCGGACGGTGGAAACGCTTTGGTTTAGCGAGCTGCCTTATTTGTAGTTTCTACCCATTATCCCTGCATAGCCTTAGTATTTTGCGGGCTTGGGTGCATAACTTAAGCCCTTTTTTCTCAATACCGAAAAGGTGATGCCATGTAAAAGGTCGATCGAACTTACAGCCTGACTCAAAATTGTATCAGCAGTAATTTTTTAACTGTTGGTTTAGTTTGATTGCTTCGGAGGGCCAAAGCTCTCTGGAAGTTCATCTATTTTTTCTATTTGTAGTTCTCGGCAAATTGCTTTCAACTGTTCGAGAGAAAATTTGGGCTCTGTTGCTCCAGATATCCATCTG
>Ga0247774_1000792_pt1 | contig 15945 bp, 1 predicted proteins | sample UWRJL001104B6_FD_179933 | JGI IMG/M metagenome (GOLD analysis project Ga0247774, IMG submission 179933) | Plant litter microbial communities from Arlington Agricultural Research Station in Wisconsin, United States - UWRJ-L001-104B-6 | ecosystem: Environmental > Terrestrial > Plant litter >... | reverse complement strand
CGCCACCAGCCGTTCTCATGCTGGGAGATACGGTACTGGGTAAAATTAGCTTGCCAGGGGAGAGCGACGAATTTAGCTTCAGCGGCAGCGCCGGGCAGCGAATTTACATAGATCCGCTGCAGTATAGCGGCGCTGCGGGGAATTGGAGATTCGATATCCAAAGCCCCAGCGGTCAGAATATATCAACCGGCGACTTAAACAGCAACAGAATTTTCGACCTCAAAGAAACAGGAAATTACCGCATAGTAACGTCAGCCGTCGGTGACACTACCGGCAGCTACGGCTTCAGCGTTATTGACGTCGGTTTGGTACCGGCCATCCCCTTCGATACAATCATTAAAGGCACTTTAAGTCCCGGTTCGGAAGACGATGTATTTCGCTTCACAGGTAGCAAGGGTCAAAAGCTCTACTTCGACAAAGAAAGCAGCAGCGGCACCCTCGATTGGGTACTCTACACGGCCGACAACAAAACCCCCATCTATAATAGCTTTGAGGACATGGAGCTGTACTTGCCGTCCGACGGCGAGTACGTACTCGCGCTGCAAGGCAAGTCCAGCTTTACCAGCACTGTCGATTACTCGTTCGAGATTATCACGCCCGATGAAATAACAGTACCCATTGTCCCCGGCAGCAACGCCACACCCAACAGCATTTACGGCGAACTCAAAGAAAAAGGGGAAAAAGACTTCTACACATTCACAGGAGAACCGGGACAGCGCATTTATTTCGATCGCCTGTTCCAGAATACCACCGACGCTTGGTCGCACACCGCCAAAATTATCAGCCCTAGCGGTACTGAGGTACTGAGCCGCTATTTCGCCTATGGCGACGACCCAGCCCCCATTACTTTAAAAGAAAGCGGCACTTACCGCATAGAAATTGACGCGGCCGGAGAAAACACGGGTACTTACAGCTTTAGCATTTTGGACTTGGACAAAGCAGGGTCCATCTTCTTAGATACGAATATCAACGGCACCCTCACCCCCGGTCAAGAAACGCATTTGTACAAGTTTACAGGCCTTGAAAACCAGCGCCTATTTTTGGATACACCGGGGGGAACTGTAAATACAACCTGGACTCTCTACGATTCCGGGAACAAGCAAATCGTTCACGCTGACCAGAATACCGACATAGAAGAGGTGCTGCCTGCCTCCGGCACTTACACGCTGGCAATCCGCGGCAACAACGGCACCAACCCAGTTAACTACTCGTTCCAAGTTATTACTCCCGACGTGCATTCCGGAACGCTGGCATTTAATGCCCCAGTGTCGAGTTCCATTAGCGAAAAAGGCGAGCGGGACGTTTACACCTTTACTGGCACCAAAGGACAGCGGGTGTTCCTCGATACTCTGACAGACACGCCCAATAACTTAGCTACATTAGTCAGTCCCAGCGGTACTAAAGTCATCAACAGCGTTCAGATGTACGCAGACTCTTGGCGGAATCCTGTCATTTTGCCGGAGTCGGGAACGTACTCGCTGGAGGTAGACGGCTCTTATGAATCAACTGACAGCTACAGCTTCCGCCTAATAGATGTCAGTGGCGCGCCAGTATTGCAAAAAGATGCCTTGAACCCTACATCCGGCACTTTGAATCCTGGCAGAGCGATACAGTTCTATCAGTTTACGGGATCCAAAGACGATCGCATTTATTTCGACAGTCAAGAAAACTCCCCCAACACCAATTGGCACCTCTACAACTCCAATCACGATCGACTCAGCGAAGTAGCACTTGGAAGCGACTTTGAACAGGTATTGCCGGGAGACGGTACTTACTACCTAATGCTGCGGGGAGAAAACAGCGCGCCCGTCAATTACAAAGTTCAGCTAGTTACCACGACCTCGCCTCCCACCCCGCTAGCGCTGAATGCCCCTGTTACCAGCAGTATCGCCAAGCTGGGGGAACAAGATGTTTACACTTTTACGGGTAGTGTCGGTCAAACGCTGTACTTCGACCCCCGCACTGGCAGCAGCAATATCACCCTTAAAATTCAGAGTCCCAGCGGTAAGGAAGTTTTCAGCGGTAACACCGGCTCGGACGAAGAACCCTTCACCCTCACCGAACCGGGCACTTACAAGGTGACTGTTGACGGCAGTAACAATACTACTGGGGATTACAGCTTTATTCTCAAAGACACGGCACCGTTCCTGCCGTTGGGGACCCAGTTAAGCGGCTCTCTGGCAGCAAAAGAAACCGTTCTGTACAAAATTAACGGTTTGGCCGGACAGCAATTGACCTTCAACGGCTCTAGCGCGACCCCCGCTGCGGAGTTGGTGCTGTACGCCCCTCAAAACCTGCTGAAGCCTGAGAGCTACGGTTATTATGGAGCCAACAGAGTTGGCGGGACAAACCTTACCAGCAACTTCACGCCAACGCTTCCGGTTGACGGCACTTACCTCCTAGCGCTGCGGAATACTTCACCAAACCCAGTCAACTATAACGTTGTTGCTAACAGCAGCCCACCACCGTCAATAACTAACAGCGGGCTGGGAGTGCTGCACAGCGGTACGCTGTCAACACCGGGTCAAGTGCAAGACTTCTTTTTCACTGCCGCATCCGGTACCCTGATTTATTTTGACAGCCGGAGTAATGACTCAACAAAGCAAGTCAGGCTTTATAACCCCGACAACACAGAGGTTTTCTACCTAGGCGCTCAAGCCGACTCCGGTGCCTATGGGCTAACGCAAACAGGCAGTTACAAGCTTCAAGCCTCTAGTTATTACAACACCGCGGGCAATTACAGTTTCCAAGTGGTTGACCTGAAAGCTGCGGATTCGTTGAGTTTAAATCCGGCAGCCCCAATCAATGTCCCTTTGAATCCTCTGGAGACAAAAGCTTATAAATTTACGGGACAAGTCGGTCAAAAAGTGTGGTTGGACGGCTTGAATGCTAGCAATACTAACGTCACGGCAAAGTTATTGAATTCGAGCGGGCTACAAATTGCTTCTACAGGAGATTTATCAAGCGACGTTGAATTGCAGACTTTAGAAGCTGATGGTGAATATTATTTAGTGCTGCAATCAAATAATACATCAGCAACTACAGCCAACTTCCGGCTGCTTGACAGTACAGGCGCCGCCCCTTTAACGAGCCTGGATAATATAAATGTATCCGGCAACTTTGGCACGAGCAAAAAAGAAACTTTCTTATACAAGTTTCAAGGCTCAGAAAACCAGACCCTCTATTTTAACTCCACTGACGGGGGGTACAACTACTATAATCTCTACAGTCCTGACGGCAGCCGCCTTTTCTCTCAATACACGGGCTATGATGGCGAACAAAAGCTGCCAAGTTCCGGTGAGTACGTATTAGCTTTTGTTGGTAGCAACCAATTTAATAACAATTACGGTCTGCAGATAATAACTCCCACAGATGTTACCTCTCCCTTAGTAATTGGTAATACTGCGGTTGGGGAAATTGCTAAAGCTGGTCAGAAAAATACTTATACTTTTAGTGGGACAGAAGGTCAGCGCTTGTGGTTTGACAGCCTCGCTGGTGCGGGTAACATTTCTGCTAACTTGTATAGCCCGACCGGGAATCTGTTGTGGGGTCAAGGCGTTGAGAGCGATCGCGAACCCACTACTCTCAAAGAAACAGGTGATTACCGCTTAGTAGTAGACGGTGCTGCGGATGCCACCGGAACTTTCAGTTTCCGCCTTCTGGATTTAGCGAATGCAAACCCCACAAGTTTAGATGCGAATATTGAAGGTATTTTCGGGACTTCTAAGCGCGAAACTAACCTGTATAAATTCGCAGGAGAAGAGGGTCAGGAAGTCTATTTTGACCGCACCCAGGGCAATTCTTACAACTCATACTACCTATACGGTCCAGACGGTCAGCGCTTATTGTTCCAATATATTTACAGCGATTCTGATTTAGTAAAGCTCCCAAGTTCGGGCGAATACACTTTAGTTTTCAGCGGCAACGAGCAACCAGACAACAATTACAAACTGCGGATGGTAACGCCCGAAGCCGTTACTAAACCTCACACAATTGGGAATTCGATTAACGGGGAAATCAGCGAAGCAGGAGAATACGATACCTATACTTTCACCGGAACTCCCGGTCAAAACTTGTGGTTGGACAGCTTGTTTCCGAGCAGCAACATTGGCGCTTATTTATATTCGCCAACTGGCAAAATTGTGTTGAACAATTACAATCTTGGCACTGATAGCGATTCTTCAGAATTATTGACTTTAACGGAAGCTGGGACTTACACCTTAAAGGTAGACGCTTCCGGTGACAGCACGGGTGCTTACCAATTCCGCTTCCTAGACTCTGCTGCTGCAACTCCTATTTCTTTAGATACTCCTATTGTGGGTAACTTCGGCACCAGCAAGCGGGAAGCGATTGCCTATCAATTCACTGGTGCTCAAGGTCAGCCTCTTTATTTTGACCGCACCCAAGGCGACTCTCCCAACCTTTATCACCTTTACGACCAATACGGAAAGTTAGTTTTTCCCTCTCAATATTTAAGTTCTGATTACGAGGTAGCAGCGCTGCCTTCTTCGGGGGAATACACTCTAATTCTTTCGGGCAAAAACGCCGTTAATAACAATAATTATAACCTGCAAATAGTAACGCCAGATACCGTCACAACTCCTTACAATGTTGGCGATACTGCCAGCGGTACGATTAGCGAAGCTGGAGAACAGGATATCTATGCTTTTCAAGGAAAGCTGGGCCAAAAGCTGTGGTTTGACAGCTTGGAAAATTCACCAACAAATCTAACAGTAAAGCTGGTAGACCCGGATGGAGCAACGGTTTTTGGCGACTGGTATAACTATCAATATGCAAACGGCGATCGCGAACCTGTAACCCTTACCAAAGAAGGCAATTACAAGCTGATAATAGATGGTTCCAATGACAGTGCAGGAGATACTTACAGTTTCCGCTTGCTCGATTTAGCTGCTGGCAAACCGTTGACTTTGGATGCTCCTATTTCGGGCAACTTCGGCAGTAGCAAGCGCCAAACTCAAGTCTATAAATTTCAAGGCACAGAAGGCAACTATTTATACTTCGATGTGGCTGCCGGAGATCCATACAATTACTATTATCTTTACAGTCCCGATGGCAAGCGCTTGAATTCTCAAGGTTTGAGTTCTGACTACGAATTAGCTTTACCCGCTACTGGCGAGTACGCATTAGTTTTAAGCGGTCAGGACAGACCTAATAACGATTACGAGTTTAAAGCGGTGACGCCTGAGTTAACCGCAGTCGCTTTAACTCTCGGTCAAACTATCAGTCAAAACATCACAGAGGCGGGAGAAAAAGATACTTATACTTTTGAGGGTAAGGTCGGACAAAAGCTGTTTTTTGACGGTCTAACTGGGAACAGCAATTTGTCGGTGCAACTCTACGATCCTTTTGGCAACGCAGTTGTTGGCACGTTGGGTTCTTCGAGTGTTAATACGAGCGCTGACTGGCTGCCGCAAACTTTGAGTGCTAACGGAACTTACCGCCTGGTAGTTGATGGCAGCAACAATAACACTGGCAATTACAGTTTTACTTTAAGCGATTTAGCTAAAGTAACTCCCATAAATTTGGCTGCCCCAAATACCGGCACTGCTGAAAGAGGGGAAGTTGACTTGTATCAAATTACTGGGCGTCAAGGTCAAGTGTTAAACTTTGACTTGAATGATGCGGCGTGGAGCGGTGGGAATTGGGTGCTCTACGGACCTGACAGCCAAGTAATAGCTTCCCCCTCTTGGAACTCGCCAGATTTTAAGGTGGCGCTGCCGACCGCTGGTTTGTACACCCTAGCTATTACAGGAAACAACTCTTCACCCGTCAGCTACAGTTTTAGCGCGAGCGATAATACACCAGCACGCACAACTAATACGGGACTAAATTCTACAATTAGCGGCTCGCTGACGGCCGGGGGCGTTAACAATCACCAATTCACCGCGTCGGCTGGAACTCAAATTTTCTTAGACAGCATTAATAATAATAACTGGGAAATCAGGGCAAGGCTGATAGCCCCGGACGGGAGCAAGGTATTCGACAACCAAGATACCCGCTACAATAGTGCGCCAGAAGTATTGCCGCAAACAGGACAATACACTCTACAAATATACGGCTATTATCCCTCTTCAACTGGTAGCTATCAATTGCGCGTCGCCGAGTTACCCAGCAGCCTCAGAAGTCCGACAACTAATTACTTGGAAATTGGCGGTGTCGTATCGTCTGTGACAAACGGAACTGAAGCTAAAGTTTATACTTTTGACGGCGTGGAAGGTCTGCGAGTGGCCTTCAACGGCATGGTGGGAAGTAATGTCTCTGCAACTTTATACAGCCCGACTGGGGAAGCGGTATTTACCAGAAGCAATTTCAACTCCAGCGACGTAGCACCTGTCACTCTCGCTCAAAACGGTTTGTATCAACTGGTAATAGAAGGGGAACAAGCCAGCAACCAAAACTACTCGTTCCAACTTTTAGAACTGTCCTCTGCTAGCGAAATGCCGTTTAGCCTACCAGTAAAAGGTTCTTTGTCAAACGGACAGCAAAGCAAATTCTACAAGTTTTCTGGCACCAAAGGCGATCGCTTGTTCTTTGATTCGATTGTTGGCAATAGTTCAAATCGCTGGAAGCTAATCGGCCCGGACAATAAAGTGGTAGCCGGCGGCGATTCTTGGCTCAACAGTAACTTGGAGTTAGAGTTGCCGGCTACCGGAGAATACGCTTTGTTAATTGAGGGGGGAACTGCCAATACTCCAGTCAATTACGAATTCCGGGCTTTTCGCTACGAGAAAACGGCAGCAGATATCGTTACTCCCGGAACGGGGGAAACCGGCGGCAATGCGGGGGGTTCGACCGGCTTGTATGCTGTCAAACTGGCAGCGTCCGACTCCAAAGGTGGCAAGGATGTTCAAGAATACAGCATTCGGGTGTGGCCCGACCCGACCAACAGCAATCCGGTTATTGTCAGCGAACCGGTGCCGCGCTTCGGACTCGACGATAAAATTTACCGCTATCAGTTGTCTGCGGTTGACCCAGACGGCGACCGGCTCAAATACCGCTTGGTTGACGGCCCGCTGGGGGCCTTGATAGACGGCGATAGCGGAGAGTTGCTGTGGTTCCCGGAAAATGTGAAGCCGGGGCATCGGGCTAATTTTACAGTGGAAGTGGCAGACGGACGCGGCGGCAAGAGTTCCCAGACTTTTGCAGTGGATGCTTACGGTACTGTGGGTAAAATCCAGGGGGCGGTATTCGACGATTTGAACGGCAACGGCTTCCGAGATTCTAAACTGGTTAAGGGCAACAATCCGGCTATTGTGGTGGCTTTAGACGTTTCTGGCAGTACGGCTGCTCCTTTTGATGGACCTGTGGGGGTAGATAATGTTCTCAAAGCTCAAGTTGCCGCTACTCAAACTCTCATCGATACATTAATAGCTCAAGGTTTGGGAGATAGAGTCAATATCGGGCTGATTCCGCACAAAGAAAGCGCCCAGATTCAGGATATGGACCCGGTTACACCGGGAGTTCAGCCCTACACGACGCCCCTGGCAGATAAAAACAGCAACGGCATCCCCGACATCCGGGAAATCTTGGCAAGCAGCACTTACACCGTGCCCAACGGTCACAACGATTTTACCAAAGCCGTGGAGGCGATCGACCAATTAATCGATTTGATGCCCGGGGACCGAAACATCATCTTCATGTCCGACGGCTACGGCGCTTTGGACGGCGCCGTCGCGGCGGAGGTGGGTGCCGACCTCAAAACTAAGGGCATCGGCTTGACAGGTTTTGGCATCGGCAAATATTCGACCCTGGATACCATCAAAAAACTCGACCCAGAAGCGGTGATTTTGACCGATGTAGAGCAGTTAAACAGCGTTTTCGGCGGTTTTGACCCCCGCTACACCATCGAGCCTTTAATGGAAAACGTGCCGGTCTATGTGGATGTTAACAACAACGGCATACTAGACCCCAGCGAACCGAAGCAGTTGACCAAAAAGGACGATACAGAGTCGATTCTGGGCAAAACCAACTATCAGTTTACTTTTGACAATTTGCTGCCGGGTACTTACAAAGTGCGGACCCTAGCGCCAGAGGGTTACGTGCAGACAGCCCCGAGTACGTCGGTTTTTACAGATACCGTCACCGCGGCAGGGCAAACTTTTACTCACTTGTTCGGCCTGCACAAAGGTTCGCAAGAGGCGCCCAACTCCGACCCCACTTTCCTGACTTTCGCGCCAACAGCTTCGTTGAAAGCTGGGGAATCATACGTTTACAGGGCTTTAGCGTCAGACCCGGATGCCGACGAGGTAACTTACGGTTTAGTTCTCAATCCCCCAGGGATGAGCGTAGACCCGAAAAACGGCACTGTAGTTTGGACTCCGACAGCAGCCCAGGTCGAAGAATATTATAAAGAACTGCGGGCGACGCGCGATCGCTTGATTGCTTTCGGTCGCCCAGAGTCGGCACCATCTACAGTGAAGTTCAATGTTGCCTTGCGGGCAACTGACGGCAAGGGCGGTCAAGCTTTGCAGTACGTCGAGGTGGAACTGGTACCGCCCAACAATCCTCCAGTCTTCACGGAAGCCGTGCCGTCCAACCTGCAACCTCAAACGGGCAAGCGGTTCGAGTACCGCGCCGCAGCAGCGGATGCCGACGGCGACAGTATTACTTACGCACTATTGCCCGGTGCCCCGGCTGGTGTCGCAGTTAACCCAACTACCGGATTGGTAACTTGGACGCCGACAGCCGGACAATTGGGAGTGAATTCTTTCACAGTGAAAGCCAGCGACGGTAAGGGTGGCGAATCCAAGCTAGAAGTACCGCTGCGGGTAATTGAAACGATTCCCAACCGCGCGCCCGACATTACTTCTGACCCCCGCACTACCGCCCGCACCGGCAGCGGTTATTTCTACAAACTCGCTGCAACCGACCCCGACGGCAACCCCCTCACCTTTACTTTGGTTGGAAAGCCCGTAGGGATGACTGTTGACTCCGAGGGTTTAGTGTCTTGGATTCCAACAGCTTCGCAAACCGGCGCGCAATCCGTGTCGGTATCGGTAAGCGACGGACAGGGTGGAACCGACACTCAATCCTGGACTGTCAACGTCTCGAATTCCACCGCCAACCGACTGCCCAGCATCACTTCGGTACCGGATACCGTTACTAATTTAGAGAAAGTTTACCGCTACCAGCTAGCAGGAAGCGACCCCGATGGAGATTACTTGCTCTGGAGTCTTGACAGCGCTCCTAAGGGTATGGTAATCGACGCAAAAACAGGCGGTCTTAGTTGGCAGCCGACTCCCGAACAAGTTGGCGAACATACCGTTGCAGTGCGGGTGACCGATGCCCTCGGTTCTTATACCGGCCAAGAATACAGTTTAAAGGTAACGGGGATTAATACGCCACCGGCGATCGTCTCGATTCCCGCGACTGTTGCTGGTGTCAACGGTACCTACAAATATCAAGTATTGGGAACTGACCCGGAAAACGATGCCCTGCGCTACAGTTTGGGAACCAAACCCGAAGGCATGAAAATTGATGCCCGGACTGGTTTAATTGAATGGACTCCCGGTGCTAATGCTGTAGGTTCCCATGAAGTGGAAGTTTTAGCAACCGACACCCAGGGGGCTGTGGGGAATCAGAAGTTTGCAGTGTCGGTGGGAACGGCTGCAATCAATCAACCTCCGACTGTAGTTTCAACACCCGTGTTTGCTGCGTCTTTGGGCAGTCAGTACAGCTATCAGGTGCAAGCAAGTGACCCGGATGGTAACACTTTAACTTATCAATTATTGAAAGCGCCGGCGGGGATGGCAATTAATGCAACAACTGGATTGCTGACTTGGGACAATCCGACTGCTGGAAACCATCAAATCGCAGTCGGCGCTGTTGATGCTGGTGGTTGGGGTGCAGCCCAAGGTTTTACTCTGACTGCGAGGGCGAATTCTACTCCTGTAATTCCTAATATTCCCCCGCAACAAGTCGCTAGCGGTCAACCCTATCATTACGATTTGAAAGCCAACGATGCTGAGGGCGATTTGCTTTCTTATTCTCTGTTGCAATCTCCCTCGGGCATGACTGTTGATAAAGAAGGTCGCATTAGTTGGGTTCCTAAATCGAATGATGTCGGTACGACTAAGCCAGTACAAATTGCTGTCACCGATACGTTTGGTAAGACTGTTACTGTTGCTTACAATTTAAGCGTTGTTGCCGATACTTCCGCCCCTAAAGTCAATATTGTTGCCAGCAAAAATACAGCTAATGTTGGAGATTCAGTCACGTTTACTGTGAATGCTGTTGATAATGTGAAAGTTGAATCTTTGGGTTTGACTGTTAACGGCACTCCTGTTGTTTTAGATGCACAAGGTCAAGCAAATGTCAAGGTAAATAACTTCGGCAGTATTACGGCAGTTGCAACCGCGTCTGATGCGGCTGGAAATGTGGGGAATGCGACTCAAGTTGTGGCTGCAATTGATACTAGCGATGTCAACGCGCCAACTATCAATATCAGTTTGGAAGATGATGCAGAAATTAGCGCGCCTGTCAATATAGTTGGCACGATTTCTGATAGCAATTTGGCTTACTATACTTTAGAAATAGCCCCGGTTGGTGGCGGGGAGTTTAAGGAGGTTTATCGGGGAACAACCGCTGTCAATAATGGAACGGTTGCGACTTTTGACCCGACGGTTTTGGCGAACGGCGCTTACACTCTCAAATTCACTGCATTCGATGCTAACGGCAACGGTTCTACTACTGAGAGGACGGTGAATGTTGCAGGGGATTTGAAGTTGGGGAATTTCCGGCTGTCATTTACTGATTTGACGGTTCCGGTGGCGGGTATTCCGATTAGCGTGACTCGGACTTATGATTCTTTGAATGCTAATGCAACTGATGATTTTGGCTACGGCTGGCGGATGGAGTTCCGGGATACTGATTTGAAGACTTCGCTAAAACCTGACCCGACTTATGAGGAGTTGGGAATTAATACAGTTCCTTTTGAATCGAAAACGAAAGTATTTATTACTTTACCGGGCGGAAAGCGGGAAACCTTTACTTTTAAGCCGACTCCGCATCATCTGAATCAGTATTTAGGAGGGGCGGGGCCGGGTGCTCAGATGTACAAGCCAGCTTTTGAGTCTCAAAAGGGTTCTACGATGACTCTGACGGTTAAAGATGCGAATTTAGTCAGGAACGAGTACGGCGAGTATTACGGAGTCAACGGGCAGCCCTTCAATCCTGAAAATCCTGCTTTTGGCGGCATTTATGTACTGACTACGAAAGAAGGATTGGTTTACGAGATTGATGCTAAAACTGGGGATTTGCTGACTGCTACTGATGCTAACGGCAACAAGCTGACTTTTAGCGATGCGGGGATTGCTAGTTCGACTGGTAAGTCGGTGACTTTTGAAAGGGATGCCCAGGGAAGGATTGTCAGCGTTGTTGACCCGGATGGCAAAAAGGTTAAGTACGAATACGATGCGAAAGGGGATTTGGTTGCTGTTAAAGATAGGGAGAATAATCCGACTCAGTTTAAGTACGAAGATGAAGATAGACCCCACTTTTTGACTGAAGTAATTGACCCCTTGGGAAGGACTGGGGTGAAGACTGAGTACGACGATTCTGGTCGTCTCAAGCAGATGGTTGATGCGAATGGGTCGGCGGTTGAGTTGATTTACGACCCGAACAATTCGATTCAGAAAGTTAAGGATGTTTTTGGGAAGGAAACTACTTATGTTTACGACAGTCGCGGGAACGTTCTGACTGAAATTGACCCGTTAGGTCAGCGGATTGACAGGACTTACGACACTGATAATAATGTTTGGACTGAGACGGTAATTACCACTGAAGTGAATGCTGCTGGCAATCCGGTTGAGGTAAAGTCGAAGACTGAGTGGACTTATGATACTCGGGGGAATAAGTTAACCGAGAAAGATGCTTTGGGTAATGTTTCGCGGTGGACTTATAATAGTCGGGGACAGGTTTTGACTGAAACCGACGCTTTGGGGAATACTGCGACTTATACCTATTCTCCTAGCGGCAATTTGCTGTCTACCAAAGATGCGAAAGGGAACGTTACCAAATACAACTACGACGCGAGAGGCAACCTCCTTAAACTTACCGATGCTACCAATAATTCGACTAATTTTACCTACAATGCAGCAGGCGACGTAACTAACTTAGAAGACGCATCCGGCAACAAAGCTGCCTACATTTACGACAGCAACGGCAACATGAAGCGGGAGACAATGAAGGTAGCAACTCCCACCGGCGATAAAGAATTCATAACAGAATGGACGTACAATGATGAAGGACAAATTGAGTCAGTTACTCAAGAAGGCCGCACTGTAACTTACGAATACGAAAGCGGACGCCAAAGTGCCAGCATCGAGAACAACCGCCGTACCGAATACCGCTACAACTCTCAAGGTAAGTTAGTCGAAACCATTTATCCCGACGATACTTCCAGCAATTCCGACAATCCTCGCACGATCGCAGTTTACGATAAAGGAGGGCGTCAGAGGGCAACAATCGATCGTGACGGGCGAGTTACCCACTACAAATACGATGGTGTGGGACAACTGACTGAAACCATCTATCCCGACGAATCACCCAATCAAATACAACAGTTGCTAAATGCGATTGCCCCAGGTCAAACTCCTCAATCTGTTGACTGGACAAATATCATTTATCCCGACACTACGCCTGCTTATTTAGCCAACAATTCCCGCACTAAAACTGAATACTACAAGAACGGGCAAGTCAAAGCAGAAATCGATGTTGATGGCAACCGTACCGAGTACGAATACGATGCAGTAAATCGCGTTACCCTCACTCGTTTTGATGCCAACAATTATGTCCGATACAGTTATGATGCTGTTGGCAATAAAATTAGCGAAACTGTTTTTGCTGGAGGAACTTCGACAACCACTACTTATGATAGTAAAGGTCAAGTTACTGCAACGATTGACCCGAATGGCAAAACTACCAAGTTTGAATACCACGCTTCAGGACAACTCAAGGCTGTTGTTGATGCTTTGCAAAAGCGTACTGAATACGGTTACGATAGTGCTGGCAATTTGACAACTGTTAAGGATGCTTTGGGTCAGGTAACGACTTACGAATACGATGACAAAGGTCGCCGCAAGGCTGTAATTCGACCGGATACCAAACGTTCTACCATTGTTTACAACGATGCGGAGAAAACTGTTACGATTACCGACTTCAATAACAAGACGGTTAAGTACACTTACAACGACCAAAACCAGGTTGTTAGCAAGCAGTATCAAAATGAAAGCGGCGCGACTGTTAGCGTTACTTACACTTCTAACGGATTGGAAGAAACTATTACTGACAGCCGTGGCGCGACTGTTTACAAGTACGACAATTTGGGGCAGTTAATTTCTCGCAAAGACCCGACTGGTCCTTACCTTGCTAGTGGAAATTCGATCGAATATAAGTATGAAAACGGGCAAGTTAGTGAGGTTAAGACTCCGACTCGCACGACTGGCTACACCTATGATTCTGAGGGGCGTTTGAGGACGGTTAGTACGCCGGATATGGGGACGGTGACGTATGAGTACGATTCTCTGGGGAATCTCTGGAAAACTTCGTATCCGAACAATTTAGCTGAGACTCGAACTTACGATAATTTGGGACGGTTGGATGTGGTGAAAACTGTCAAGATTGACCCGATGACTCAGCAGGAGTTGCAGGTGATTTCTAGTTTCGATTATGCAGTCGATGCTGTTGGCAATCGCAAGGAAGTAGTCGAACACAGCGGGCGGAAAGTTGAGTACATGTATGACGATTTGCATCGCTTGTTAGAGGAGAAGGTTACTAACGATCCGAATGGTAACAATCGGATTGTCCGTTACACTTACGATGCTGTTGGCAATCGGTTGACTAAGACTGATTCTGTGAGTGGGGTAACAACTTATACTTACAACAATTTGAATCAGCTTGACTTCTTGAGTGCGCCGGGGGTGGTTACCGATTACACTTACGATGACAGTGGGAATTTGATTTCTGAGGTAACTGGGAATAATTCTACTATTTATCGGTGGGCGAATGATGGCGAGAATCGGTTGGTGGGAGTGACGGTTACTGAGGGTGGAATTACTCGGAATGTTGGGTATAAATATAACGCTCAAGGGATTCGAGTTGGTAAGGTTGTTGATGGGGTAGAAACTCGGTATTTGATTGATGAGTTGCAGCCTTATTCTCAGGTTGTGGAGGAGTACGATGCTGCGGGGAATCCGAAAAGTTCTTACGTTTACGGATACGATTTGGTTGGGAAGTTGCAGGGGAATCAGCCGTCGTTTTATCACGCTGATGGGTTGGGTTCGACTCGGTTGCTGACGAATGGATTGGGTGGGGTTACTGATAGCTATTCTTATGATGCTTATGGCAATTTAATTGCTGCAACGGGTGGTTCTAATAATCCTTATTTGTTTGCCGGAGAACAACGGGATGCTGAGACTGGGTTGGATTATTTACGGGCGAGATATTATGACCCGTTTTTAGGGAGGTTTGTTTCGGCTGATGCTTATGAGGGTACGTTGAATGACCCGATGAGTTTGCACGATTATCTGTACGCTCATGCTAATCCGGTCGTGAATACTGACCCGAGTGGGTATATGACGACTATGGCTAACCTAATGGCTGGAGTTGCGATCGTAGGAATTTTAGCAGGGCTAGGTTATACTGCTTACGTTGCTGAGGGAATTCGAGGAAGTGGCGGACAGGACGTACTCTCTATCTACGACCAATATGCAGCTGGTTTTGCGGACATAGTAACTTTTGGTGGTAGCACGGAATTTAGAAAGTGGCAGTATGGAAAATTAGCCACAGCAAATCATCGAGGAGCATTTTTCAGCTTAGGTCGTATGATGGGCTCAGGTGCAAGCTTTGCAATAGGTTTTGCAGCGCCTACAAATTTTGGTAAAATTGGGTTGGCTGCCAAAATAGCTCAAGGTCACACTGTGCTAGGAGCTGGACTTGGCGCTTATCAAAGTACCCAAAATATAGCAAGTGGTAATTTTACTCCCTTTGATTTTGTCGCTTTTCTACCACTAGCAGGTTATTTGAGTCAGCGAATTGTAATGCCTCTCTTAAAATCAGGCAAAACTATAACCTGGGACCCAAATTTACCGGCGGGCGAGGGACAAGCTAATTATTTTGGCCAGATGCGACTGTCAAATCAAGGAAGCCAGCTAGATATAGATCAGGTAAGAATTCATGAAGGCGTTCATAGTTTTCTTTCTCCTTCTCAATACAGTCTGGGGGCTAGACTTAGTGCGAAATGGAAGAGTTATATGTATCATAACTCTTTCTTTTTCAAATACATAGAAGAAGCTTTAGCGGAAACAGTCGCTCAAGTTGCTACTAAGAAAATGAGTGGTATTTCTTTGGGTACGGCTCTTAAGAGAGGTCTTACTTTTCCTATTAATAATCCTGGTTATGCGGTGCGAGGGCAACCAATGAACTTCAAAAATATCGGATTAGAAATGCTAGGTTTCAGCACTTTACTTATCCCTGGTTTGTACGGAGCTAATATCTTAGGAAAACAAATTGAGGAATGGAACAACGAATGACTGTAGATGAAGCCCGCACAATCGCTATGGCAGTATGTGAAAAACAAGGATGGTATTTTTCAGATCCTGTTAATATCTATGCAACCAGAGAAAATTGGATAATTACTACCAATTATCATGCTATAGGATGCAATGTATCTATCACTGTGAGTAAAGCAACCAGAGAAGTTATACAAACAGGATATGCTCCTAGATAAGGCTTGCTGAATAATGCCTCAAGTTAGTAATCCAAGATTTTTTTACCTTTTTGACTCTTTTGACTAATTGAGCTGGGGGGGTGACAAATAGGTTTAGGAGATAGACGCAATCAGGGTTGCAGCCCGTATACCCTGTTGATAAAAGCGACGTTTATTTCGAGTTAACTTCATTAACTGTTGAATTTCTAATGAATGCC
>Ga0247774_1000791_pt1 | contig 15947 bp, 15 predicted proteins | sample UWRJL001104B6_FD_179933 | JGI IMG/M metagenome (GOLD analysis project Ga0247774, IMG submission 179933) | Plant litter microbial communities from Arlington Agricultural Research Station in Wisconsin, United States - UWRJ-L001-104B-6 | ecosystem: Environmental > Terrestrial > Plant litter >... | reverse complement strand
GACCTCGATCTCGGCCGTCACGGTGGAGTTCGCGGGCTCGGCCGGGTCGACGTCGGCGTGGGCGGACCATCGGGTGGCCTCAAGGGTCAGGTCGTGACCCGCGCGGCGGCCGAGACCGCTGCGGCCCGTGCGGACCAGCAGGTGGCCCGAGGCAGGTCCCAGCTCGTGTGAACCGCCGGTCAGCGCCATGGCCGCCACGCTACTCGCGGACGAACCCCGGCGACAGTCGCCGCCGGGGCATGTCCTCGCCTCAATGCTCGGTGAGCAGGCCGATGGCGCGCACCACCTCGCCGAGGGTGTGGAACTGCTGACCTTCGGGCAGCCCGGAGACGGCGTCGATGACCGTCTCGGGAGCCCGGTGAGACCGCAGGTGGGTGAGCAGGCGCGCCCGGTCGGCGGGGAACTCGCTCGGCGGCAGATGCCGGGTCAGCGCGGCCCGGCGTGCGACATCGGCGGGCGACATGCCGCGTGGTGCCGTTCTCGGTCGCTCGGGCGGAGCGTCGCCGTCGCTCTTCCGGCTCTCGCCCGTACGACCGGCCCCGTTCGTGCTCAGGTTTTCGGTCTCCTTACGCCGGTATTCGTCGCGGACCGGACCCTGCTTTTCGCTCTCGCGATGCATAGACCTCACCTTTCGCGTAGCCCGTTCAGGCACCCCGCGCGCTGGCGTTTCCGGACGTCGCCCAGTCCTCCCTCGCGATCGGAGCGCCGGAATGCTCCACCTTCCGTAGAGCGGCCGCCGCGCGGCCCCCCTGTGAGCCGCCGTACCCGACCCGGGCAACGGCGAACCCTCGGACGCGCTCCGGGCCTGGCCAGAGGGCCGAGCAAGCGTTTGGCTCAGACCTCCGGCGCCTCCGTGTCCGGCTCCGGCAGTGGCCGCCTGCTGGGCTCGGCGAGACGCGCGGGCCCGAAGACCGCCAGCGCCGCACGGCGCTTGGTGATCTCGATCGGGCCCTCGATCGTGTTGATCTCGCCGTCGGAGGCGAATCGCAGCGACTTCAGGGCGCCCTCCACCCGCAGGCCGGTGGCACGCCACGCCTTGTAGTCCGGCATCAGGTGCAGGTGCCCGACGAGCAGCGCGGCGACCGCCCGGGTCTTGCTGATGTGGCGCTTGGCGCCGATCAGCCGGACGTCGATCACTCCGTCGGCGAGGTGGCGCCGCCACGTCGGGGCGACACCGTAGGAGCCGTAGCGGCAGTTGCCGAGGAAGGCGAACCACACCCGCAGTCGCCGGCCCTCGACGATCACCTCGGTCGGCTCGGTGTGGCGCAGCACCCGTACGGCGGACACCGCCAGGGCGGGCCACTTGCCCATACGGGACTCCAGGCGGGTCCGCATGTCCACGAGCTCGGTGTACGCGCCGAAGCTCGCCGTGTTGAGGAACAGCCGCTCCCCCGCACAGGCCACGTCGACGCGGACGACGCCGCCCGAGCGGTACGCCGCGATCGCGTCCTTGGGGGTCTCCAGGCCGATCGCGCGGGAGAAGTGGTTCAGCGTGCCGCCGGGGATCACCAGCAGGGGCAGGTTGCGCTCGACGGCGACCTCGGCGCCGGCGTTGACCGTCCCGTCGCCACCGCACACTCCGAGCACCGTCGCGCGGTCCGCGGCCTCGCGCAGGACCTTGCCCAGGTCGTCCTCTGCCTCGACGATCTCCGCCGCCGGCAGCTCCGCGCGCACCGTACGGCTCACGTCGCCCCGGCCGGCGTCCTGGTTGATCACCACGACGACGCCGGCGCCGTCGGGCGAGGTGCCGGCGACGGCCTCGGAGGGCATCGACCACACGCCGGGCGCGGGCGCGGGGCGGGTGGGCCAGATCGCGCGGGTGGCGACCGCCGCCACCGCGCCGAGCGCCAGACCGGCCAGCACGTCACCCGGGTAGTGCGCGCCGGTGTAGACACGGGAGAAGGCCACGCCGGCGGCGGCGGCCGCCACCGGCAGCGTGACGGACTTGGGCGCCTCCATCGCCAGCGCCCCCGTGAAGGCGGCGGCCGCGGCCGAGTGCCCGGACGGGAACGACGGAGAGGTCGGCAGCCGCCACCGCACCCGCGCCGACGGGATCAGGGTGCCCCGGCCGATGCTGGTCGGCAGGCCGGTCAGCTCGATCAGCGGACGCCCACGGCGGAACATCTGTTTTCCCGCGAGGTTGGCGATCGGGCTGGCCAGGCCGAGCGCGAACACCCCGCGCATCGCGGCGCGGCGCAGCCTGGGCTGGCGTGTCATCGCGAGCCCGCCGGCGATGCCGAACCAGAGCACGGAGTGGTCGGCCACGCGGGACAGGCGTGGGAGGACATATTCGAAACCGGGCAGCCGGGCCGCCGCCACCGCGTCGAAGGCGCGCTGGTCGAGCCGGCTGGCTCGTTGCAACAGGGGCATGGGAAGCTCTATCCCCCGTCAAGTTGAAGATATGTCCGCAAGTCCGGCAAGGTCAGCGGTCCGGCGGCACGCGGGAGGCCGCGTATCCCCTTTCCGCCCCGGATCACGCCGAAGATCACATCTTTGCCATGCATCTGACCGAACGTCGATGGTGGGCCTGTGTCTGCAATAAGCTCATCCGCATGAGTCACCCGGAACGGCTCGGAGCCTCGGGTGGCGGATCGGCAAACGCGATCGCGGAGCCCCCTCATATGAACGGGCATCCTTCGCTGGCCGAGTTCGCCACCGGATACGGGCTCAAGCAGAGCGCCGCCCGCCCCCCGCTGGGCTCCTATATCCGTCAGCTTTGGCAGCGTCGCCACTTCATCTGGGCGTTCGCTTCGGCCAAGAACATCGCGATGTACACCGAGTCGCGACTGGGCCAGGTCTGGCAAGTCCTGACGCCACTGCTCAACGCGACGGTCTACTACCTGATCTTCGGGCTGCTGCTCAATACGAGCCGCGGCCTGCCGCACAACACGTTCATCCCGTTCCTGGTCACCGGGGTCTTCCTCTTCACGTTCACCCAGCGGTCGGTCAACTCCGGCGCCAAGTCGGTCGGCGACAACCTGTCGCTGATCCGCGCCCTGCACTTCCCGCGGGCGAGCCTGCCCCTCGCCTACACCATCATCGAGCTGCAACAGCTCCTGGTCTCGATGGTCGTGCTGTTCGCCATCGTGCTGGGCTTCGGTGAGCCGCTGTCGCTCAACTGGCTCCTGCTCGTCCCGGTCCTGATCATGCAGCTGACCTTCAACGTCGGGATCAGCCTCGCCATGGCGCGCGTCGGCGCGTTCAACCGCGACATCCAGCAGCTGCTGCCCTTCGTCCTGCGGACCTGGCTCTACTTCTCCGGCATCATCTACAGCCTGTCCGGTCTGATGAAGTCGTCCAAGATCCACGACCACCCGTGGATCGGGCACATACTCGAGGCCAACCCCGCGTACGTCTACGTCGAGCTGTCGCGTCTCGCGCTGCTGGACAGCTACCGCGGCTACGTCCACCAGAAGCTGAACGAGTCCACCGTGCACCTGTGGTGGTACGGCGTGGCCTGGGCGGTAGTGATGTTCCTCGTAGGGTTCTGGTTCTTCTTCCGCGCCGAGGAGAGGTACGGCCGTGGCTGACGCCGTCAAGGAGAAGCGCAAGGTGTCCGAAGAGCCCGTCCACTCGGCGCCCCCGGTGACCATCGACAGGACCCGCGACCCCATCGTGGTCGTCGACGACCTGCACATCATCTACCGGGTGTACGGCGCCGGGGGCAAGGGCAACGCCGCGAGCGCCTTCGCTCGCGTCCTGCGCCGCGACCACCGCCCGACGATGAAGGAGGTCCACGCGATCCGTGGCCTGTCCTTCGTCGCGTACAAGGGTGACGCGATCGGCGTCATCGGCACCAACGGCTCGGGCAAGTCGACGCTGCTGAAGGCCATCGCGGGCCTGCTGCCGCCGGAGAGCGGCGGGGTCTACACCGCCGGGCAGCCGTCGCTGCTCGGCGTGAACGCCGCGCTGATGAACGACCTCACCGGCGAGCGCAACATCGTCCTCGGCTGCCTGGCCATGGGCATGACGCCCGAGCAGGTCAAGTCGAAGTACGACGAGATCGTGAAGTTCGCCGGGCTCAAGGAGGGCTTCATCCAGCTGCCGATGCGGGCCTACTCCTCCGGCATGGGCTCGCGGCTGCGGTTCGCGATCGCGGCGTCGAAGTCCCACGACGTGCTGCTGATCGACGAGGCGCTGGCCACCGGCGACGCGAAGTTCCGCCGCAAGAGCGCGAAGAAGATCGACGAGCTGCGCGCGGAGGCGGGCGCCGTCTTCCTCGTCGCCCATCAGCTCGACTCGATCCGGGAGATGTGCAACCGGGTCCTGTGGGTCGACGAGGGCCGGCTGATGATGGACGGCGACACCGACACGGTGGTCGACGCCTACATCGAGGCGACCGGCAAGTAGGTCACTTCTCCGGCACGTGGCCACCCAGCGGCATGCGGTTCGCCGCGGTGTGCCACAGCCGGAGAAAGTTGTTCTCGTACGCCCCGTGGACGCCCGCGTCCTCGATCTCGAGCATCGCCTCGTCGTTGTCGCGTAGCCCGGGCCCGGTGTAGTTCGGGCTGCCGGTGATGACCAGCCGCCGCTCGCGCCCGGCGTACGTGCCGTCGATCGCGACGTACTTGGAGTGGACGTAGGCCTCCACGGCGCCGACGGCGAACAGGTCCAGATAGCTGTAGTGGCTGCTCAGCATCCGCGGGCCTCCGGACCGGCCAAGGATCTTCCGGGCGCTCCTGCCGAGGTTGGTGTAGATGACCCGCACGTCGCAGCCCTGGTGGGCGAGCGACCACAGCCGCCGGGCGATGGCGACGCGGGTCAGCGAGAAGGCCGTGACGTGCACGGACGTGTGAGCGGCGCAGCCCACGTGCCCGAGCTGCCCATAGAGCGTGTCGCTCTTGGCGGTCCGGCCGGCCCGCGGGAAGGTGTAGAGCGTGCGGCGCCCGCTGCGGGTCGCGTGGTAGGGGTAATGGCGCCGGGCGGCCAGCGCGGAGAAATAACGGGCGTACGCCCGGTAGAGCGTGGGGTCGCTGAACGTCAGCGCGTTGTTCCAGGCGTTCACCCGGTTGGTCGTGGTGAGGTTGGCCGACGACTGCACGATGACGTCGCCCGCGGACCCGGTACGGGAGAACAGGTAGAACTTGTTGTGCATGAGCCGGTCGCCGACACAGCCCCTGGTGCAGGCGGTCACCCACGACGAGCGGCCGCGGGCGGTGCCGAGCGCGGCCGCGAGCCGGCGATACGTCGCGCTGCTCCGTGCACTCGCGTCGAGCACCAGTTGGACGCGGACGCCGCGCTCCCTGGCCTCGATCAGGGTCCGCGCGAACGCCGGCGAGGTGAACCGGTAGACCGCGATGCGGATCAGCGCGCCGCGCGGGGTCGCGGCGGCCAGCGCGTCGATGTGGGAGGCGATGGCGTTCTGCTCCTGCGGTGAACCGGAGGGGATGTTGAACACGACCGAGGCCGCGGCCTGCCGGCGCAGGCCGAGCGGCAGCGTGGTGCTGTGGGCGCCCGGAGCCGCGGGCAGCGTGCCCGCGAAGGCGACCGCGCTGACCGCGAGGGCGGTGACTCGGCGCATGGGGGTTCTCCTCGACGTCGACACGATGACGGACTGTAGCGTGTCGATCACGGAAATAACATGATTGGCGAAAGAAAACCCGCGCGCGGACCGGCTTCGGCGAACTGCCCCTAGATGAGCGCCCGACGCCGATCTACCTTCAGAGGAGACACCTCTTCCGGGGAAGGCGGGGGGTTGGGACCGAGCACCGAACGGCCCGGCGAAGAGCCCGGCGAAGACAGTGGCCGGCTCCGCCGGCGGGCGAGCCGTCCTTGAGGCGCCGCGACGAGCTGATGTCGGCCGTGAAGGCCGTTGAGGCCAGAGGTCTCGTCAAGGTGTACCAGCGCTCCCGCGTCCGCGCGCTCGACGGCGTCGACCTGACGTCCGGCCACGGAGAGTTCCTCGTGTTGCTCGGCCCCTCGGGTTGCGGCAAGACGACGCTGCTGCGCACCATCGCCGGTCTGGACCGGCCGACCGAGGGCGAGGTCCACATCGACGGCCAGCTCGTGAACGGGCTGCCGCCGAGGATCCGCCGGGTCGCGATGGTGCTCCAGTCCTATGCCCTCTATCCGCACAAGACCGCCCGCGGCAACATCGAGTTCCCGTTGAAGGCCGAGCACGTGCCCCGCCACCTGCGCGAACGCAAGGTCAAGTGGGCGGCCGACCTGCTCGACATCGCCGACGTGCTGGGGCGCAGGCCGCGGCAGCTGTCCGGCGGCGAACGCCAGCGGGTCGCCCTGGCCCGCGCGCTCGTACGCGAGCCGGCGGTGTTCCTGCTCGACGAGCCGCTGTCCGGCCTGGACCCGAAGCTGCGCGTCACGACCCGCGACGAGCTCAAGCGCTTCCAGCGGCAGATCGGCACCGCCACGATCTACGTGACGCACGACCAGGAGGAGGCCATGGGGCTCGGCGACCGCGTGGCCGTCCTGGACGCCGGGCGGCTGCGCCAGGTGGGCACGCCACGCGACATCTACGACGAGCCGGCCGACACGTTCGTCGCGACGTTCGTCGGGTCGCCGCCGATGAACCTCGTGCAGCGCGGCGACCGTCTCGTCGGCTTCCGCCCCGAGCACCTGCTGCCGGTGGAGAACGTCGCGTACGAGTCCCGTGTGACGATGCCGCTGCGGATCGAGCGGATCGAGTACCTGTCCGGCGATCGTCACGTGTACGGCTCGGTCACCAGGATCGGCCAGGAGACCCGCGTGATCGCCCGGCTGCCCGCGACGGTGATCACGCCGCTGGCGGTCGGCGACACCCACGAGTTCGCGGTGCCGGCCGACCGGCTGCGCTTCTTCGACGCCGAGTACGGCACACGGACGGCGCCCGTACGGATCGGCGGTTGAGGGGCGTGCCGGGGGCGGGGCGGCGCACCGGGCACAAGACCCGGCTGGCGGACCGTGAGGGGTTCTTGGCCTGGGCGTTCCTGCTGCCCTCGATCGTCTACCTGACCGCCCTGGTGGTGGCGCCGTTCGGCCTGACGGTGGCGTTCGCGTTCTCGCGTTCGACCAGCGAGGCGCCGTCGTACCGCTTCGCCGGACTGCGCAACTTCCGGCAGGTCTTCGGTGACCACGTCTTCTGGCGCTCGCTCCTCGACACGCTCGCGCTGACCGGCATCGCGGTCGTGCTGGTCGTGGCGTTCGGCACGGTCCTGGCCAACCTGCTGCTCGTCGACTTCCGGTACCGCCGTACGGTGCGCGTGCTCGTCCTGCTGCCGTGGACGACGCCCGTCGCGCTCTCGGCGATCTCGTGGCGGTGGCTGCTCGGCTCGGCGGGCTCCCCGGTGGACCGGCTGCTACGGGAGACGTCGCTGCTGCACGGCGGAGAGACGCCGCTCGGACGTACGTCGCTGGCGGCGGCCTCGGTCGTCGCGGTGCACGTCTGGCGGCTGACGCCGCTCGCGGCCGTGATCGTGATGGCCGGGCTGACCGCGGTCCCGCGCGGCGTCTGGGACGCCGCCCGGCTGGACGGCGCGGGCTTTTGGCGGCGCGTCTTCGGCGTGACCATCCCGCTGACGCTGCCGGTGACCGCGGTGGCGGCGGTGTTCACCGCGGCCATGACGTTCGCGGACATGGCCGTGGTGCGGGTGCTGACCGGCGGCGGTCCCGGCGACTCCACGCAGGTGCTGCCCGCGCTGGCGTACCTGCGCGGTGTCGAGCGCGGCGACATCGGCAACGGCGCGGCGATCGCCCTGTTCCTGTTCCCGCTGTTCCTCGCCGGCGTGATCGTGATGCTCCGCGTCGTACGGCGTATGGAGGCGCGGCCGTGAACGGCATGGCGGCGCGTACGGCGGCGCGGGAGATGGGGCGGCAGCGGCGGCTCGCCGCGGCGCAGCACGTGCTGGCGCGCGTGGTCGTCTACGGCGCCGCGGTCTGCGCCGCGCTGGTCTGCGCCGCGCCCTTCCTGTGGGGCCTGGTCACCGCGTTCGAGCACGACGCGAACGACTCGCCGCGCGCGCGGCCGGGCCCGACCACCGAGCACGTCCGGCTGCTGTTCCACTCGACGCCGTTCGCGACCTTCGTGGTGAACACGCTGATCGTCGGCGGGCTCGTCGTGGTGGTCACGCTGGCACTGGCGCTGCCGGCCGCGTACGCGCTGGCCCGGTTGAACCGCTCGTGGGGCACGCGGGCCGCGGTCGCGATCCTGCTCGTCTCCCTGGTGCCCTCGCCGCTGCTGTTCCTGTCTCTGTCGCGTGTGGTGGCGACGCTGGGGCTGGCGGACTCGTTCTGGGCGCTGGTCCTGGTCTATCCGACGGTCACCGTTCCGGTGTCGGTGTGGCTGCTCGCCGGGTTCCTGCGCGCGGTCCCGGTGGACCTGGAAGAACAGGCGATGGTGGACGGGCACAGCCGCCTCGGCGCGTTCGTCCGGGTGGTCGCGCCGATGGCGCTGCCGGGAATGGCGGCGGTCGTGGTGCTGACGTTCGCGCTGGCCGCCGGGGAGTTCACGTACGCGCTGACGTTCGTGTGGTCGGGTTCGCGGATGCCGGTGAGCACCGGCCTGCCCGGCCGGCTGAGCGACGGCGACCCGATGCTCTGGCGGTCGGTGCAGACGGGCGCGGTGTTCGTGGCGCTCCCGCTGGCCGTCGCGTGCGGCCTGTTCCTCGACCGTTTCGTGGCGGTCCTCGCGGCAGGGGCCGGCCGGGAGTGAAATCGCCGGTGCCCCGGCGTAGCGTGCGGGCATGGTGACAGAGCCGACGATCTATTCCTGGCGGCCCGGGGGTGATCTCCGGCGGGTCACGCCCGGTCCTGATAGGACTTAGGGAGGCGTCCGGCAACGGGCCACCGGGCCCGTACACCAGGCCGGGCGTCCGTGAACCACCCGCGATCTCAGGAGGTTGGCATGGTCGGCAGACCGCCCCTTCCGCACGACTTTCTCCCCCCGGTCGGATCCTTCACGGTGACCAGCGACGACGTCGCGGACGGCCAGCGTCTCTCCAATGCCCAGGTCTTCGACGACTGGGGTTTCAGCGGTGACAACATCTCGCCCCAGTTGCGCTGGAGCGGCTTCCCGGCCGAGACCAAGAGTTTCGCCGTCACCTGCTACGACCCCGACGCCCCCACCGGCAGCGGCTTCTGGCACTGGGTGCTGTACGACATCCCGGCCTCGGTGACCGAGCTGCCCGCCGGTGCCGGCGGCGGCGACTTCACGGGACTGCCGCAGGGTGCGCTGCACGCCCGCAACGACTACGGCGACAAGAGGTTCGGCGGGGCGGCGCCGCCGCCCGGCGCCCCGCACCGCTACGTCTTCACGGTGCACGCCCTCGACACCGACTCGCTGGGCCTGCCGGACGACACCGCGCCGGCGGTCGTCGGATTCAACATCACCTCGCACACCCTGGCGCGAGCGCAGATCGTCCCCGAGTACGAGAGCTGACTCCGAGGATTCGTGCCGAGACCCGCCTCTTCGGCGGGAGATGTTTCCGGGGCCGTACTCATCGCTGAGCACGGCCCCGAAACCTTCAGTCCCGTCGGCGCACCCCGCGGGACAAACGCGACGCACGGACCGGGTCCCGGCCCCGTTGGTCACCTCCGGACCCCCGGAAACACCGGCCGCCGCCACATCAGGACCTGGGCCGCCGTTCGCACACCGGCCCAGGCCACTCTGATGATGCACTACGACGCAATCGTTCCGCTTCGAGTCCGCTATCGGTCGGCGCGATGCCGGTACGACGCGTGGCCGAAGCCGAGGGTCACATTGGTCACACCGGTCAAACCGACGGGCCGGTCGCCGCCAGGTCGTGCGCCGAGGTGTCGCCACCGGTGACGATCCCCTGGAAGGCGAACCGCTCCGCGCCGAACGCCGGCTTGAGGTCCGTCAGCCAGACGGCCTCGGGGTCGTACTTGGCGAAGAACGGCCTGTTCACGAACTCCGGGTCGCGGCACTGGATGAAGTGCAGGACGAAGAGCTTCTCGCCGTCGATCTCGACCACGCCGTCGACGCAGACCTTGCCCGGCGTCGCGGACATGGAGGGCCCGCGGACCGTACGGCACAGACCGGAGACGTTCTTGTAGGCGTCGCGGAAGACCTCATAGGCATGGGCGAGCGTCACCGCGAAGTAGTCCTGCGGGCCGGTGTCACGCTCCACGAACATGTAGTAGGGCACCATGCCCATGCGCAGCTGCCGACGCCACATCGTCTCCCAGATCTGCGGAGAGTCGTTGATCGTACGGATCAGCGGCGCCTGGGTGCGGATGACGGCACCGGTGTCGCGGATGCGCCGAACCGCCTCACCGACCATCTCCGGCTCCAGCTCGCGCGGGTGCGTGAAGTGGGCCATGAACGCGAGGCTCTTGCCCGCCTCGGCGACCCGGTCGAACAGCCGCAGAGTGTCGTCGGCGTCCGGGTCGGTCACCCAGCGCTGCGGCCAGTAGGCCAGGGCCTTGGTGCCGATGCGGATGGACTCCAGCTGCTCGACTTCGAGCAGCGGCTCGATGTAGCGGCGCAGCACCGACTCACCCATGATCATCGGGTCGCCCCCGGTGAACAGGACGCTGGTGACCTCGGGGTGGCCGGCCAGGTACTGCTTGAGGCGGTCGATGTCGTCGGCGGCCATCTTGAGATCGGGCTCGCCCACGAACTGCGCCCACCGGAAGCAGTACGTGCAGTAGGCGTGGCAGGTCTGACCCTGCTTGGGGAAGAACAGCACCGTCTCGTGGTACTTGTGCTGGACGCCCGGCATGGGCTCTTCGTGGAAGCGCGGGATGTTGAGCTGGAGCTGACCGGCCGGGTGGGGGTTGAGCTTCATGCGCACCTTGTGCGCCAGTGCCTCGATGTCCGCCTTGGGGGCCTCGCGGCGAAGGAGATCCGACAGCTGCGCCACGTCTTCGGCGGGCAGCATGTCCTCTTGGGGGAAGACGAGCCGGTAGATCGGGTCGTCAGGGGCCGCAGACCAGTCAATCAGCTCGTCGAGGACGTAGCTGTTCGTACGGAACGGCAGCACCGTGGCGACGGCCCTGGTACCTAGGCGCTGCTCGGCGGTCAACCCGGCGCGTGCGGTGAGCTCGTCCAGGTGCTTCGCCGTGAAGGCGCGGAATCGGCGGCCGGTGGGTTGCACAGCGGCCGGCGCCGCGTCATTGACCAAGGTCACGTGTTGTTGCTCCTTTGACTTGAGGGAAGGCGTGCGACACGCCTTACTCGCCCCAGGTGGGCGGGTGGACGGTCGCTGTCAGGTTTGTCACTCCTTCACGGTCGGCTACGGCGCCGCAGCTAGCGGCGCCGTTACGCTCCCCACCCCATTGAACCCTGAATCTCCCGTTTCTTACGAATCTGATACCCGGGTAGACGCTTATCGATACGCAGACGCGGAGAGCGCTGACCCCTCAACGTCGCAGAGGCTCCAGAAGTGTCAGCTCGACACGCACCGAAGACAAGATCTCTGTAAGCGGTCTGCGACATACTGTGCGGGACAAATCCCGCTACGCGACAGAAGTCACTGTGCTCCCACGGTGGCACTGCCGCCCCACGTGGAGAGATCGTGGGTAAACACCGCAAACGGCAACGCCGACCACGGCACCACCCCCGCCGGATCAGCCGCCGGATCGCGCTGGTCTCGGCCGGCCTGCTGATCCCGCTGACCGGTGGCGCCGTGGTGTTCGCCGCCACCGACGACCCCGGACGGCCCGCGGCCCGGTCGCCCAGAACCCGGGACGGCGCGCGGCCCCGGGCGGCGGTCGACGCCGGGTCGCGTCCCGCGCCCGGTACGACCTCATCACCTTCCGCGCCGCTCCCCCGTACGCCCGCCCCGTCCGCGTCCCCCTCGGCGGCGTCCGGCCCGCGGATCGCGTTCGCGCCGTACGCCGACGTGCTCGCCTGGCCACCGCTCACGCTCCCCAAGGGCGTGAAGAACTACACGATGGGGTCCGTGTCGGCGGGCGGCGGCTGCTCGGCCGCCTGGGGCGGGCTGTCCCCGGTCGACGCGGCGTTCGCGGTCAAGCGGATCAAGGACGTGCCCGGCAAGGTCATCGTGTCCTTCGGCGGCCCCCACGGCGTGGAACTCGCGCAGAGCTGCGACAGCGTCGATGACCTGGTCAAGCAGTACCGCAAGGCCGTGGACGCCACCGATCCCGCCGGGCTCGACTTCTACCTGACCGAGAGCGACCTGTCCGACACCGAGGCCGTGCGGCGCCGTACGTCGGCTCTGGTCCGGCTCCAGCACGACCACGCCCTGCCGTTCTCGATCACGCTGCCGTTGCACCGGTCCGGCCTCTCGCCCGCCGGGATCGACGCGCTGCGCTCCGCCGACTCGGCCGGACTGCAGGTCTCCCTGGTCAACCTCGTCCCCGCGGACGGCGGGGGCCAGTCGGTCACCGGCTCCGCCACCGCCGCGCACGGTCAGCTCCAGCGGCTGTACCGCCAGAGCGACGCCCAGGTGTGGCAGCGCATGGGCCTCACGCCGATCATCGGCGTCGCGGGAGTGGGCGCGCAGTTCCGGCCACCCGACGCTCAGGAGCTGGTCAGCTGGGCCACCGCCCACGGCCTGGGGCGGCTGTCGATGTGGTCGGTCACCCGCGACACTCCCTGCACGGCGGACACGAGCGTCACGAGCGACACGTGCAGCGGCCTGGACGAGGACGGCGGAGTCTTCACAAAGATCTTCCGGGGCTTCTGACCCCGTACCGCGCGCGCGTTGGAGCAGGTCACAGTGCCGAGCGGTCGTCGCCCGGCCCCCGGGGTACCTATGCTTGGACTCTGGGGGGCCTGGAATGACTGTGCGCTCGAACGGGGGTTCGCGCGAGCCGGAGACGGTGCCGGCGTTCGCGTGGTGGCTTGCCGTCCTCGCCGGGGTCACGTACGCCTCGTGGGTCCTGCAGTTCCCGCTCAACCCGGGGCTCGACCCGGTCAACGGCTACGTGAGTGAGCTGTCAGCGAGCGACCAGCCGTTCCACTACCTCTTCGCGGCCGGCGACTTCGTCGCCGGACTGCTGACGATCGTGGTCGTGTTCGCGGTGCTCCGGTCCGTACGCCCGCGTGGCTGCGCGCTGGCGGGCTGGCTGGCGCTGGTGGTGTTCGGCGTGTTCTCGATCGCCGACTCGCTCTTCGCCATGGACTGCGCGCCGAACTCCGACACGACCTGCGCCCTGCGAGAACGCGCCGGCAAGGTGTCGTTCGCCCATCAGTTCCACAGCCTGACGAGCGTGTGCGTGGTGACCGCGGGCATCGTCAGCCTCATCGCGCTGACCATCGCGGCCCGCCGGAGCCGACGCCTGCCGGTGATCGCGCGGTGGAGCTGGCTGCTGTTGGTGATCGAGACCGTGGCGGCGGCGGCGACGCTTCCCCTGATGTACTTCGGTGTCCTGCTCGGCGTCATCGAACGCGTTCAGGTGGCCATGATCTCGGTCTGGCTGTTCGTCATCGCCGCGCAGCTCCACAGCGACCGGCGGCGCTCCCGCCCGGCCCGCCCGGCCCGCCCGGCCCCGGCCCGCACCGCGCCGGCTCCGTGGACCGAGCGTCCGCGGCGGACGGCGGAACGGCGGAGCGGGCCGGATGACGGTGCCTGGCACAAGGCCGCGCGACGGTGAACGGACAGCTGCCCGGCCGGTTCGTCGACATCGACGGTGACCGCCTGCACGTCGTTGACGAGGGGGAGGGCACGCCTCCGGTACTGATCAGTTCCGGCGCCGGCGGCGCGTGGTTCGACTGGATTCCGGTGACCGAACGGCTGCGCGCCCGGCATCGGGTGGTCGGCTTCGACCGGCCGGGGCTCGGCGGCAGTCCTCCCGTACGCCGGGTCGCCGGGCTGCGTGAGGAGGCGGACCGCCTCGCCGGACTCGCGCGCTGGGCCGGGCCCCCGGTGATCGTGGTCGCGCACTCGCTCGCCGGGTTCCACGCCGAGGCGTTCGCCCGGATCCATCCCGGACTGGTGCAGGGCATGGTGCTCGTCGACCCCAGCGCCGAACCGGACGAGCCGCGGCACGCCCGGCGGTTCAACCGGCTCGCGCCCGCGGCCGGGATCGCCGGGTGGGCCGCCGGGCTGACCGGGCTCCCCCGGTTCGCCGGACCGCGCATCCGCGGCCTGGTGATGCGGCGCATCACCGAGCGCGGCGACACCGCGCCGGCCGCGTTCGCCCGCGCCGTCTACACCCGGCCGCACGTGCTCGGCGCGATCCTCGCCGAACACGCCACCTACCGGCAGCTGGCCGCCGACCTCCTCGCCCTGCGCGAGTCAACCGGGTTTCCCCCCATCCCGCTCCAGGTGATCACTGCGCTGGGCGACGCCGGGCCGGGCTGGGAGCGCGCCCATGCCGAGCTGGCCTCGCTCAGCCCGTACGGACGGCAGGTCGTGCTCTCCGGCGCCGGGCACATGGTGCAGATCGACCGGCCGGAGGTCGTCGCCGAGGCGGTCGAGCGGCTGTGAGGCACCTCCTGCTCCTCTGCCTCGCGCTCCTTCTCGTCGCGGGGTGCACGAACCCGGTGCGCAAGGTCTCAGAGAGCTCGCTCCGCAACGCGACGGCCCGTGGGGTGACGGAGGAGATGCGCGGGCTCGGCTACACGATCAAGCGGGGCATGCGATGCCGGACGCTGTCCGCGGACACCCTGTCCGTCGTACGGGTGCAGTGCCTCGGCCGTACCGCACGCGACGAGCCGGTACGGGTGGACGCGGTCGCCTCCGACGCGGGCTCCGCGCACCCGCGCCAGGAGTTCGTGGTCACGGTCAGCGGCCGTGAGGTCGTCCGTACCCACTGCCTCGGCCAGGGCTGCCAGGACCATGACCGGTGAACGGGCACGTCGATGATCACGGTACGTTTCGCGCATGCAGCGTCGAGCCGCCCGTGCGGGCCGCCGCGTGAACACCGGCACCGAGAGCAAGCGCATCGTCGTGGACGCGATGGGCGGGGACAACGCGCCGGACGAGGTGGTGGCCGGCACGGTCCTGGCCGCGCGCGAGCACGGCGTACGGCCCATCCTCGTCGGGCACGCGCCGAAGATCCGCGAGATCCTGGCCGCCCACGAGGCGATCGGTGAGATCCCGGTCGTGGGCGCCGAGGACGTCGTCAGGATGGACGAGGGCGCGCTGGCGGGCCTGCGCCGGCCGCGTTCGTCAGTGGCCGTCGCGTGCCGGGTGATCCGCCGGGGGCACGCGTCGGCGCTGGTCTCGGCCGGATCGACCGGCGGTGTGGTCGCGACGTCCCGGCTGCGGCTACGCGGGCAACCCGGCGTCGCGCGGCCCGCGATCGCCGTCGTCCTGCCCACCCGGCCCCGGCCGACCGTCCTGCTCGACGCGGGCGCCACCGCCGACGCGAAGCCGGAGATGCTGGTGCAGTTCGCGATGCTCGGCACCGCGTACGCCCGGATCAGGCTCGGCGTCGAGTCACCTCGCGTCGGGCTGCTGACCATCGGCGAGGAGGCGGGCAAGGGCAACAAGCTGACCCGCCGGGCGTACGAGCTGCTGGCCGGCGACGTGGAGGGCGTGCGGTTCGCCGGCAACGTCGAGGGCTCTGACCTGCTCACCGGCGAGGTCGACGTCGTGGTGACCGACGGGTTCACCGGCAACGTGGCGCTCAAGACGGTCGAGGGGGCCGTACGGCTCGTGGTGAGCGAGATGCGCGAGGCGGTAACCGCCAGCCGTACCGCCAAGTTCGGCGCGCTGCTGCAACGGCGGCGGCTGCGGCTGCTGCGGGACCGGCTGGACTCTGAGACGTACGGCGGCGGGGTGCTGCTGGGCCTGAACGGCACGGTCGTGATCGCCCATGGCTCCTCGCGGGCGCCCGGCGTGGCCGCGGCCTGCGTCCTGGCCCAGGACCTGGCGGACAGCCGGATCATCGAGCGGATCGGCGAGGGCATCGCCGCGACCCGCCCGCACCGGCTGCCACGTCGCGAGGATTCGCGCTGATCTTCGTGGCCTCCCCGTGGTTAACTCGCCGGTAACCAAGACACGGGAGGTCGGCATGGAACGGGCGTACGACGTCGTGCTGATGGGCGCGACAGGGTTCACCGGCGGGCTCACCGCGGA
>Ga0247774_1000790_pt1 | contig 15968 bp, 10 predicted proteins | sample UWRJL001104B6_FD_179933 | JGI IMG/M metagenome (GOLD analysis project Ga0247774, IMG submission 179933) | Plant litter microbial communities from Arlington Agricultural Research Station in Wisconsin, United States - UWRJ-L001-104B-6 | ecosystem: Environmental > Terrestrial > Plant litter >... | reverse complement strand
TATAGGAGTCGTTAAACTTCTCTAAGCCCAACCTTATTTAAAGCACCAACTTACCCCCATTAAGAGCAACAACTTCGAATAGTTAGTAAGTAGCAATATAAAGCGCGTATTTTCGATATACAGTTAAAGATTTACTTACGCGTTAAGTGGATACGGATTAAGATCAGCGAAACTCGATCCTTTTAGCGGCCAAGGCATATCCTTATCGGCTTACCGCCCATAGGTTACGCCTTTTAGCCGATTTAGCATAGGCGGGTCTCCCTTACTAACGTAAATAATAATATCAAAACGTAACGCCGTCCCATAACCACCCCACCCCCGCGTTTTCTTTTTATTAAACTTTTTAAGCTCCTTAGTCGTAATCTCGAAGTTAATAGAAATTAAATCGCATATATTAGCGCGGAGTACCTTATAGATTACATAAATACTATTTAATTAAACTTTCTGCTTCCAATTCGCCAACCCGCTAGCCGTATAGCATACCCTCTAGCTAATCTAAAGCTAGCTATACCTAAACCTAATTCTATTATTATAAGCATAAAACTAGTTAACGCTAAATAAACTATATCTTTTAATTAGTTTATAGTAATTATTTTTACTTTCTATTTTAATCTTAATATAAGCAGCTAGTGCTTCCGTAAAGAAATAACTAGTAATATTAGTTTATAGACCTAAAGTAGAGCTCTTAGTATAATAGAGTTAACTATAAAATAGGTAGAGTTTATTATTAAGTTTACTCTAGGCTAATAGATAATAGCGAGTTATAGCTCGAATAATTAAAACGGAAAATCAAAATCCTTACTACCGGAATCACTAGCGCACCCTCCCCGCTACCATTCTTATATTCGATTCTAAACTTCGGCTATCCCATCTATCCTACGGGATAAGGAAGAAGCCGAAGGTAATTCTGCTATCGATATTTAGGCCGCAATGCTATATAACGATAGAGCTAGTTGGTCTCTGATTTAGCAAGTAGTCGGTAAAGAATTCCAGGATCGCGGTTAAAGTAAATTGCTTATAGATTCGTAAAGCTAGGTAAATACTAACTACTAAACTTTTAAAAGAAAGTAAAGAATAGTTTCAATACTATTTTCTAAATTTAAAGTTAAGAAGTATTTAAAAAGATATATAGCCGTAGTAAATACTTAGCTAGATAAATCTAATTTATTATTAGTTATTGCTTAATAATTTACACTAGAACGATTTAGTTAATATAGAATGGGTTTAGTAATAAGAAAGAAGGGCCTTTGCTTTAGGTTCTAATAGCCGGTCATTTATAATTATAGGAATAGCCGTCTTAATAAAGATATCTAACGAAGGTCCCGAAATAGGTTTAAAAAGGGAAAAATAGATAATCTTTAAATCGAGATAGCTAAGGAATATACCTATATTATAGAATATCGTCTAGTTCGATAGTTTACTGCCTACTTGCTCTAGTGCTTTAGGATAAAGGGACTTCGCCCAAGATTGCCTAGGAAGAAAAGGAGGCCTAGTTCTAAAAGATGAGACTCGGTGGACCTGGAGGAGGCAAATAAGCCACACTATGGAACCTGATTCGAGAAATTTGGCAAAAATAGTAGAATTGATTCCGGTAGTTAGGTATAAGCAAGATTAGTTTATAGGGATAACGGTTGTTATAAATAGGAAGCTAAACCGAGATAAGAAATTTATTGCTGTTATTAGCGTATATTTATGACCTTATATAACCAACTATAAATTAGATACCGCTATCGATATCTATACTACGTCTCATACTTCCATAGCTCTCTAGTTACCAAGTTTTCTTTGGATAGCGGTATAATAATAATAACCTCGAATCCTTAGCTAGGGTAGAATAGGCTTTGGGCTAGGCAGGGAGCTCTAGGATACGCTTAGAAAATAGAGTTATAATAGAGGGCTAACTCGAGGATATAATAAATATTACTAAGAGACCTCTTATATCGAAAATCTACCAAAAAAGGCCCGTTTCCTATAAAATAATATAAATAACCTAATAGCCTAAACGCCTTATATAACGCAAAGTTTATAAGAGCTAATACTTCCGCCCTTATATTAATAAATTATATAATATCAGTTTTAAGAAATTTCGTGTTTTTATTTATAAACTTTACGTAATTAAAAAACCAACGCGCCCGTATAAGCCTATTATTCTCTTTGGAAATCGCTAGCAATAATTTATATTCGGCCAACTTTACTTCGAAATTGGTCAATAATATACCCCGCTCTCGCCTTCTAGGATATATAACCTGGGTTAATATACTATCAGGCCACCAAGCATGGTCGGAGTTACCCCATTTACCGCCCACCACGCTGGAAATCGACTTATCCTTTCCGCGGAATAGCACCACGCACCGCCGTGCATACCCGTTCCCTATTATATTCGCCGTCCAAAGCGCGAAAAATATCTGGCCCTACTATCTTCGTCTTTCGTATATGGTGTACGATACCGACCTCGACGAGGCGAATCCAGGCGCAGCGGGAACACATAGCATAGGGGAAATCGGTGAAGACACCCTGGGCCTTTCCAGCTCTTACACATCGGGCGAGATACCGGGCGGCGATAATCCATACTTCTCCATTAGGTGGACCAGACTCATGCTCAACTCGACGGGCACCGACTTTTACGTCAAGTGGAAAGCGAATCATTAATACCTACAAACTGCTCCGCGAACGACGACCTCGCCACAGCAAAGGGCTCTTTCCTCGAAGGAGCCGCCCCCCGTTATTCAGGCGACCCGTTTATCGCGGGTAAAATGCATTTTAAGGTGTCGGATGATGCACCAATGGATATTGCATAGCCTAACGATACCTGTCCAGATGTCACGGTGATGCTCATCGAAGGCCCGGGTGGGAGCCCGACTAATTCTCTCAGAATCGGCGGCACGATTACTGACACAAAGTGCATCTTCTTTGATGAAGAGAATCTGCGACCAGAGCCTAACTCCTGTGCCGCGAAGGCAGATAGCGCCATGGCGGCGAGGGCTACGCAGAAGTTCCTGGACATGATGGGCTGCGAACCCAACGATGCGTGGCCTGCCGACAGCCAAGGACATTGCTTCGAATTACCTGGGCGTTGCTCTCCAGGAAGGTGTCTAGATCAGGACCCGGAGAGTATGGGAGGGCGTCCGAACCTAACAAATAGCCTGATTCTTGTTGTAGCTGTTGGATTGATGGTGGGAGGCCTTAGTTTTTGGCCCCATTGACGACCGGTGGATTGTTTGCAGGCAAACTGTTGGAAGGAAGCGAGCATAGTGACCATATCAAGTACACAATGGCCTTCAAGTTTGCCTTATCGATTCTCGACTGGCTGATACCGATCGATTATGCTCCACAGCAGAGCGACTATATCAATCGACGACAGCCGGGGACGGGGCAGTGGTTCCTAGATTCGGCAGAGTTTAGGGCCTGGGTGGATACTGAGAAGCAGATGCCGTTCTGTCCGGGCATTTCTGGGCGAGAAAGACGATGCTAACTTTAATTATGATCGACAACCTCTATAGGCGATTCTAAAACGATAAGGGAATCGGTATTGCATACCTCTATTGCAATTTCTGGCGGCAAGAGGAGCAGAAAGCAGGCGACCTACTCGCAAGTTTGGTGAAGCAGCTGGCTTGAGGCCGTCCTTCTCTACCAGACAGCATAAAATCTCTCCATGATAGCTACAAAGATAAGCGGACGCGGCTATTATCCGACGAACTCTCGAGAACTTTCCAGTCTATAGCCGCTCTATATTCAAAGGTCTTTATCGCTGTCGACGCGCTCGATGAATGCCAAGCATCTATTGGCTACCGCTTGAGAATACTGACGGAGATCTTTTACCTCGAGGAAAAATATGAAATAAATCTCTTCGTAACTTCGAGATATATCCTAGAAATCACGGATAAATTCTAAGGGGGTATATTGCTGGAGATTCGAGCTAACGAAGAGGACGTGCGGAGACATGTAAATGGCTATATATCGCGCCTACCGTCCTTTGTCGAACGTAGCTTAGCTATGCAGAAGGAAGTTAGGACTGGGATCGTTAGCGCCGCCGACGGCATATTTCTATTTTGCCTAGCTCCACCTTTACTTACTGATTAGGAAGAGATCCCCTAAGACTATTCGAATCGCGCTTGAAAAACTACCTACCGGCTCGGAGGTATACGATTATGCGAATAACGACGTAATGGAGCGTATTGAAGGGCAGGTCGGTGATCAGAAAGAGCTCGCTAAGCAAGTGTTATTATGGAACACGCGCGCAAAGAGCCACTTACTACCACGAAACTTTGGCATGCGCTTACTGTAGAAGTCGGTAATATAGAACTTGACGAAAAGAACCCTCCATAGACCGAAGATATGGTCTCAGTATGTGCCGGGCTGGTCATAGTCGACGAAGAAAGCCGTATTATCCGATTGGTTTACTTCACTATATAAGCGTAGTTCTATCGGACGTAAAAACAGTGGTTTCCGACTGCGGAGGAGGATATCATAGCAATTTGCGTAATATATATTTCCTTTAACCAATTCGAATCTGGGCTCTGTGGAAGCGACGACAAGTTCGAGCGACGGGAGCAAAGCAACCCGCTATACGGCTATGCAGCACAGAACTGTGGACACCATGCACGGCAGGCTTGGAAGTTGACCGCGGAGATTGTCGGGTTTCTTAAGAACTCTGCTTTAGTTGAGGCATCAAATCAAGCCCTGTTTGTGAACAATCAAGGGCTCCGATATTGGGATTATAGCGAGAAACTTCCGAGGCAGATGATGGGTATTCACCTGGCGACATATTTTGGGGTGGTGGAAGTCGTTACAGAATTGGTTGGGATGGGATTTAATATAGACTTGATGGACAGCTACCGTCGGACGCCGCTTAGCTGGGCCGCCGGGAACGGCCATGATGCCGTGGTGAAGCTGCTTCTCGAGAAGGGGCCGAAATCTAATCGAAGGACGACGGCAACGGTCAGACACCGCTTAGTTGGGCCACCGAGAACGGCCATGATGCCATGTTGAAGCTGCTTCTCGAGAACGGCGCTGAAATTGAATCAACGACGGTCAGACGCCGCTTAGCTATATCCTCTGGCCGGGCATAATGCTATTGTCCAACTTTGCAGCCGGAGCTAAGAGCATAGCGTCATAGCTAAACTAAACTCTCTTTCTTTTTCTCCTTTCCTATTTTAATATCTTTGCAAATAAGGGGCCTGGGGAATCTGGTCTTTATATAGCCTAGAAATTTGCCTCTTCGTTTCTAGATTCTTCCAACTTAGAATAGTCGGTAAATTTGCACTATTTCGTCTGAACCTATTGGCAAATATACCCCAGAATATTCGAAAAACGAACCATAGGATCTTTGACCTCGCATAGATTATACATGGAATTGGTTTTCTATCTCCTGGTTTTGCCACTCCTCGAGTCTTCATAACATAATGCAAATATTATCTCTCAACGGCTACTGGGAAACCGACTTTTATCTTAAAAGCCGAAGACCGATCATGTCGACGTTGCAACTGAACAAGTTATGATTTGGTTGGTTTACCTTTAAAAAGATTGAGACACTGGGACCAGCTACCCTACTCCAGTAACCACCAGGTAGCGGCCCGACTTACTCCATTTGTGCACCAAATTATCAGCGTTAACTAGCTTTTCGATATCTCATCGAAAAGTGCCGAGAAAAATGTCTCTTTGGAAGGCCATGTCTTGCACTGTCGATTCACGAGGCCTCGGTAAGCAAGCTATAACGGCTGGTCTGTATACTACTATATGATACCTTCCCCGTGGGAATAGGCACGGTGTAAGCGCCAATGGAGCCGAAAACGGCGACCAGACAAGCAGCAGTGAATGAAGCGGAAGCCGACTTAGCTAACGACTGTACTTCTCCGCGACAAGCATACCCAGCAAAGCCATACAAGCCATAACCCTTACCCTACCCTACTAAACCTACTAAAAAGTTAACTAAAAAACAACCCATCACCCATTTCGCCTTTCACTAACTAGAAACTAAGGAGGTAAGCTTACTAAATATTGTCAGCTGGCAGGATGTGAGGACAGCCCGACATCGGGGCAGACAGCTGCGTGACTCATTTAGCACGTGAAGCATTCGGTTTCATAAGGGCAGCCAATGAAGGGGGCATGAGCCTAATTTCCCACCCAATGAAACGGCACTGACACCTGGAGGAGAGAACGTCATGGACGAGCGCGACCGCGTTCCTGCCCATTAATAGACGGATTAATACTCGCAATCGACAGCCGACAGCAAAGCGAAATTTGTTGACTTGACAAGCCCGAAACTGAGAACTGCACAACCAATTTTCCACGACGAGTACATTTCAGAGCGCTGGACGTTATTTTCACGAATCGCAAGGCCGAAAGAAGATTCACGGCGACAACGAAACGACACGGACCTTTCCGAAGACGTTGCTCCTCCCTCGATCTCGACACCTGGAAAGTTCGATACGCAGTCGCTGTTGATCGAGCCCTCCTCCGAAATTCCAGATATCCGTAGATACTCAGTATTCTGTGTACATCTAGAAGGCTACAATCTTCGAGGACGGCTTGACCATGCCTTTATCTCCTTTGCTAGACGACCTTGGGTAGTGAACATAAATATCAAACAAGCAGACTGTCAACCTGCAGCGATCCGCCCGCGCTGCATGGAATCGACCCGACGGTGATCCGCGACGAAGATCCACAATTTAACCCGCGACTTCTCGTCCGCCACTCGAACTCTTAACTCGCCTTGACGTCAGGTTAGCTGGGCCGCCTAGCGCCTGGCTGCGGCTGCAAAGATGGCACCAGGAGGGATTCCCGCGGGAGGGGGCAATATCAAGGTCGTAGTTCGTGTACGGCCTTTCAACGGAAGAGGCATGTCTCCCACGTTCTTCTTGTCTTCAGGCGACCTTGTGTCCGAGGCGCGTGGCGGTATATAGGCAATAGTGCTAACGCTCTGCAGAAATCGATCGAGGTTCAAAATGTGTCGTCGAGATGAAGGACAACCAGACGGTCCTGACTCCACCCTCCGATGCTTCACACACGGGAAAGGGAGCCAAGGACACGGCGCAGAAAGTTTTCGCGTTCGACAAGTCGTACTGGTCGTTTAGCCGTGACGATGCAAACTATGCTGGACAAAATAATCTCTTTGACGACCTCGGGAAGCCGCTCTTGGACAACGCCTTCCAGGGATACAACAACTGTATCTTTGCATACGGCCAGACTGGTTCTGGCAAATCTTATTCTATGATGGGTTACGGTAAAGAAGTGGGCATCATTCCCAACATCTGCCAGGACATGTTTAGGAGGATCGAAGCCATGCAATCCGACAAGACGCTGCGGTGTACGGTCGAGGTGTCATACCTCGAAATTTACAACGAGAGAGTACGCGACTTGCTTAACCCGAGCACTAAAGGCAACTTGAAAGTCCGCGAACATCCCTCAACCGGCCCTTACGTGGAAGATTTGGCAAAGCTGGCTGTCAGCAGCTTCCCGGAGATTGAAAACTTGATGGACGAAGGAAACAAGGCCAGAACTGTTGCCGCCACCAACATGAACGAAACATCAAGTCGAAGTCACGCCGTTTTCACCCTCATGTTAACGCAGAAGAAGTACGACGTCGAGACCAAGATGGAGATGGAAAAGGTGGCAAAGATCAGTCTTGTCGACTTGGCAGGTTCAGAAAGAGCGACGTCGACTGGTGCAACTGGTGCAAGGCTGAAGGAAGGTGCTGAGATTAACCGTTCCCTGTCGACGCTTGGTCGTGTCATCGCTGCGTTGGCCGATCTTTCCACGGGAAAAAAGAAGAAAGGCGTCACGGCACAAGTCCCATACCGAGACAGTGTCTTGACATGGCTTTTGAAAGATTCTCTTGGCGGAAACAGCATGACGGCCATGATTGCCGCCATTAGTCCCGCCGACATTAACTTTGACGAAACGCTTAGCACGCTTCGATATGCCGACTCTGCCAAGCGTATCAAGAACCACGCTGTCATCAACGAGGACGCCAACGCCCGCATGATCAGAGAGCTCAAGGAAGAGTTGGCTCTCTTGCGGAGCAAGCTTGGAGGCGGAGGGGTTGGCGTAGGTGGGGCTGCTATGCCCGCCGGGGAGTCGTATCCCGAGGGGACCCCACTGGAGATGCAGATGGTCACCATCACCGCCCCTGATGGCTCGACCAAGACGGTTTCCAAGGCTGAGATTGCCGAACAGCTCACGCAGAGTGAGAAACTTTTGACGGATCTCAATCAGACATGGGAGCAGAAACTGGCGAAGACGGAGGAAATTCATAAAGAAAGAGAGGCTGCGCTGCAAGAGCTCGGCATCAGCATCGAAAAGGGATTCGTGGGCATCAGCACCCCGAAGAAGATACCAAATTTGGTCAACTTGTCAGATGACGCGTTGCTGGACGAATGCCTGGTCTACCCCCTGAAGCCGGGTATTACCACGGTTGGCAATGTCGATACGAATGCCGACCATCAGGCCAACATCCGCCTGACAGGCACGAGAATTCTTCACGACCACTGCGCATTCGAGAACGCAACCGACGGGACGGTGACGCTGATCCCTAGGCCTGATGCGTCCGTCATGGTCAACGGGCGGAGGATAACAGAGCCTAAGCAGCTTCATTCGGGTTACCGGGTTATTCTGGGTGATTTTCACATTTTTCGCTTTAACCACCCGATGGAGGCGAAAGCTGAGCGGGCCGAGCGTGGAGATGCTAGCCACAGTTTGCTCCGACAGTCGATCCATGCCAACCAGCTGCAAGCACTCGAACGCACATCGCCAACCCCGAGTCCACGACCCGGCCACGAACGGAGTCACAGTAGGGCTATGTCTGAGGCGGGTGACTTGAGTAGGCCTGAGTCGCCCGCTCCGTTCCGGACTGGTCGAGACTCGGATTGGTCGTTTGCACGACGGGAGGCGGCGGGTGCTATCCTGGGGACTGATCAGAACTTCAACAGTCTCACGGATGAAGAGCTCAACGCCTTGTTCGAAGATGTGCAGCGGGCTCGTGCAGAGCGTGTCAACGGCCGCGAGGGAGACGAGGACTCTGAATCTTGCACGTCGTATCCAATCCGCGAAAAGTATTTGTCGACTGGTACCATCGACAACTTCTCTCTCGACACTGCCCTGACGATGCCGTCAACCCCAAAACATGGCGAAGTGGACGAAAAGTCTCGGGAGATGCGGGAAGAGCTCCAGGCCCAGCTCGAGAAGCAAAAAGAGGAGTACGAAGCGCAGATCAAGGCGGCCGAGGCCTCCAACGTCGAAGTCGAGGAGGTCAAGAAGGAAAAGACAAGGATGGCGGAGGAGTTTAAACAGCTCAAGGCGACCTTCCAGGCGGAATTAGCAATCCAGCGCAAACATTTTGAAGAACAGCTCGAGAAGATGGATCCGCTGAAACGACGGAAAGCAAATCCGAAGCTATCTGACGAAGAAATTGGCCTTGCTAAGAAGGTGATTCGCGTCTGGAAGGGTCGTCGGGTCGTCCAAATGGCGGAAGCAGTTCTTCGATATGCTGCTACGCTCAAGGAAGCCCAGATTATGAGCAACGAGCTAGACGAACAGATCCTGTTCCAGTTTGCTATCGTTGATGTGGGACACACGCTCTGCTCGTCGTATGACATGATGATTAACGACGTTACCCTTGAGGACGATGCTGCCCTGGTCGATGCTCCCAAGCCCTGCATTGGAGTTCGGCTGATTGACTACAAGAGCAACATCATCCGATTATGGAGCTTGGATAAGCTTCATGATCGTGTTCGCCAGATGCGTCAGGTTCATCAGTACCTTGACCAACCCGAGTTTGCACGGCATATCGAGCAGGAAAATCCCTTTGTCGAGCCGTCCATGCCCCACTACAGCTTGATCGGCGAAACCGACGTCCCGCTGAAAGCAGTTTTCGAAAGCCGAGTGCAGGATTTTACGCTAGACGTTTTGTCTCCTTACACGGCGCAGGCGATTGGCAGGATCCGACTCTCGTTGGAGCCCTCTCATGCTCACGCACCGAACGACATGCTTAAGTTCAATGTTGTAATGCATGAGATGGCTGGCTTTGCTGAGAGGGAGGGAACCAATGTGCATGCGCAGCTCTTTATTCCAGGCGTCTCGGAAGAAGATGGCATCACGACGACGCAGATGATCAAGGACTTTGACGAGGGACCGATACGATTCGGCGGCTGCCATAGCATGAGCATTCCGCTGTCGTCGCCGCAAGACATGGCCTTAAGAGTGGCCATATTCGCCATGGTCTCCAGCTTGCATCTGGACAGACTGCGCAGCTGGGACGAGGTTCGAGATGCAATGCCGTCGATTCAAGGCCAGGAACCTGCAGCTAGGATTGCCGAGTCTCAATTCTATACACCAGAGAAGCACGATCTTCTGGCGCAGCTTCAGGTGCTCGAGCTCAACGAGGAAGCCGAGTACGACCCCGTTGATGTGGTGAAGCTGAAGGACCTCGATGTCGGGTGCTTCCAGATCCATCAGGGCATGCAGCGACAGGTGCTCATCAACCTCACGCATAGTTCCGGCGATACTCTCTCGTGGGATGATGTTTTATCGATTCGCCTTGGGGGCATTCAACTGGTGGATGCAGCCGGCAAGAGCTCTGACGCGGGGCCAAGCTCGTCGTCGTCGCCTGAAGTGGTTCTTACCTTTGTGGCCAAGCCCATCTTCCGCGAGAATGCGAATGGTACCAAGACGGTGCAGGCTGTTGGCATCTGGGACTCTAGCCAACATGGCTCGCCACTTCTCAACAAGGCAACCAAGGAGGGGTATAGGGTACAGATGACGCTGTCTTGGGAGATTGGGTCGAGCACGCTTGCTGAGCCCATGAATTTCTCGAGCAACATCTACCTGCAAGTCTTGTCGAGAACACACGTGCGCCAGACATCGATGCTGGGCAGCTTTTTCCAAGCTGCCAAGGTTGTCAAGTCTTGTACTTCCTTGTTCACCCTAACATTGCGCCCTGCTCCAATAAAACGGGTGGAGGACCTGTGGAGGATGAGCAGCCAGCACGACTATGTCAAGGGTGAGGAGCATCTTAGTCCCTGGACCCCGCGAGGCGTGTCTCTCGTCAAGGATTACATTTTTTCCCGGAAGCGACGCCAGATGATGGTCGACATTGGCGCGGTCCAGAACCTGCTGCGGAAGATTGGTCTCCCAGAGCCCAAGAAGGAAAAGACAGACGAAGAAACGCCATCACAACCAGAGCCACCACCGCACATCGATGACGACGATTTATTGAATGATACCCCAGAGCCGTCACAGACAGTGGTTGAAGATGAGCCGGAGCGGGAGCCAGAGCCGGATCAAGAAGAGGTTGAGACCGAGGCCGAGGATGACGAACCAACCTTGACTATCCAGAGCCTAGTTAATGGTGGCAAGGAACCGGAAATGGCCATCGAAATGAACCCAGAAGCAGCGTTGTTCGGCGACGACGAAAAGGAGCTGCTTTCAAAATGCATCAAGCTTTGGCAAAGATACCCAAATCCTCTATTGCGGATCTTGTCCCAGGAAAACACCAGCCCTCCACCAAATGGTGTCACGACGGAATCCCCTACGCCGAGCCTCATCACCACCATCGTCCGCGTCCACAAGAATCCGAGGACCATCAAGGCAGGTTTTCTCCTCATCCCCAACACAGACTCGACCCGCTGGGTCAAGCGCTTCGTTGAGCTCCGCCGACCTTATCTTCACGTCTACTCGGCGACGACGGGTGATGAAGTGGCCATCGTCTCTCTCCGCAACTCGCGCTGCGACTCACAGCCCGGCATCCTTGCTCTTCTCCACGGTGGGACCGTCCACGACGGTGAGGAGGATGCCGGACCGAGCCAGAACGGTGGCACCGCCCCTACGCAGGTTACGCAGACTGGACATAGGCGGACGTCGTCGGGCCGCGTCATCAGCACCATCTGGACTGGTATGGCGGGGACTAGTCCGTCCAGGGGTCAGCAGGGTACGCGATCCCTCAACGAAAAGCTGCGTAGGGGCGTTTTTGCCATCTATGCTACCGACAACACATGGCTGTTTGCCGCGAAGAGTGAGCGAGATAAGGGCGATTGGATCACAGCCATTGATCAGAGCTACATGGCGGAAGCGGCGGGCTACGATGAGAGGTATCTCGGAAGTGGGGCTACGAGCCCTATGGGGTCTGGAGTTGGTAGGTACCCGAGTAGTGACACGGGTAGCAACTACTAGAGATCATTGCTTGGGAGTGGGATGGGATGAATGGAAGAATGACCGGATCGGACAAAGTAGTTTGGAAAGAACGCCAAACAGCGCCACGGGAACAGGATTTTCCTCCAAGATCACACACATCCCGGAGAGGAGGTCATGAATATGTCCTGTTCCAATTCTTCCCCAGTCTGCTACTCATTTCCTTGCTGTATCATGTCTGTGTCCACTGTGGTGTTGAGGTCGTGGTCGTTTTGAAAAGTCAGACCCCCTTTTGGGATTCGGATACCCCTCTTTTGGGTCATTCGGAAAGTTTCCGTTACGAGTTCACAAATTGACATGACAACACACTTAACATCACCCTTTTTTTTTTTTTTTTCGTATTTCATTTGTCAAAACTTGTTACCCGAGACATGGATATGAAGCTGCTGTACCAACGTTTTTTGTATCATCATGTTGTATGCCCCTTTATACCCCAGCGAAGAGATCCCAACATTTATACCCCGATACACCAGTCTATGAAGGAAAGTGAATAATGACCACCTATGGCCGAGTTGGAGGGTGGTAGCACTAGATATATTTCTTTTGTCGAAAAAGTAAAGTCAGGACTGTTTCTCAAGACCCCCGGCGAGTAAGAGCGTGCCTGATGAGAACAGGGGCTGTCGCCGATACGGTATTAGGTAGTAGTGCTGTCAGCTACTCTAAATTGAGATTATGAATACTCTTCTGTTCCCTGCTCGCGTTACGAACCTCCGAGTCTTTTCTTGACTACGTACATCCGACCAATGTTGCCTTGTCTTGAGATGCAAGTGGTTGCGAGATTCTGGGGATCCTCTATCGACATCTCACAGCTCTTCTTCGTACTTCCTCCCTTTTGCGGCCGTCGGGGATCCTAACTTGAAGTTTGGGTGTTCTTGCCTCCAATAGGGTTGGACTTTTTGATTCACAATAGGGCCAATTGTCATCGCATATCAAGGAGTCTATTGTGTTCAAAGAGATTCACGGATGCCCCTATGAAAAAATGCCATGGCCGCTTCGATGAAGTGACAGACGTGACTCGGGGGTGGACCAGGCTAGCGCAAGGCGAATTTTGACTCGCTCGACAGATGACATGAAGATGAATGTCAAGCCTTCATGCCGTGTCCCGAAATTTTACTCTGAATACTCACAACCACAGATCTCCCCCCGTCCTTTTCAGTCTAGACAATCTACGGCACCCCCCAACAACCTGGACTCTCAAAGGAACCACGCAGATCCATATCTACTGTTTAAGTAAGGCCCAGATCCTTCTCCACCATCCCCCTACAAATCGGATGGTAGAAGTGCTTATGCAGCGCAAACGTCTCGAGCGCCAACGGCCTATCCACTTTGTTCAGGCCGCGGAACAGGGGTCTCACAAACTTCATCCTCCCGACGCGGCCCAGAAGCTCGGCGACGCCCTTGAGGCAGGTTGCATCTTGGCAGTCAAGGGCAATCTGGTAGTACGCCGTCTTGAGCTCCACGTTTTGGGACGCCACGAGATCATACGTGTCTCCAAGCAGCCTGGCTCGCTTGGTGCCGAGAGGCGGATCGAATTTCTGGACGGCCTCGAGGAAGACCAGCTTTTGGTTGCCGGAGAAGGACTTGACATCTTCAGGGGAGGGGGTAAAGGACTAGTTTAGAAGTGACGTTGTTAGGTCGCTCATTTTTTCCACACGCGGTTATGAGCGTAATGGTTATTCGAGAGGGGGAAAAGTTACCTGATCCTGCCACTTTTCTGCGAGGGCGTAGCACTCATCCACGTACGAAGTGTCAAAGTCGGGCTTTGGCGGCAGCCCAGGCTTGTAGAAACGGCCCTCCCAGTCAATCTCTGCAATCTTCTTCTTGATCTCCTCATCCCCCGTCTCCTCGAAGAAATCGAGGAAGGTCTTCTTGAACTCAAACGAGTCGAGCGACTTGCCCGCCCATGTCGAGAAATAATGCGGGATGAACTTGTCAAAGCTGTCGCGGCCCACAAGCTTCTCAAGGTAGTACAGGAAGTGGAATCCCTTCTCGTAGGGGACGGTACTGAAGGCGTCGTCCGGGTCAATGCCCTTGTGGTTGACGATGAGCTTGGTGTACTCATGATCCTCGCCGAAGAGTGCGACGGAATCCTCTAGTGCCTTCCAGCCGATGATGGCAGAAAAGTCACGCTCCGGCTCACCGTGAATGGCCGCGCCGATTCGCCGTTCGAGGTACACGGTCCAGCCCTCGTTCAACCAGAAGTGCTCCCAGCTGCAGCTCGTAACCAGGTTCCCGCTCCAGCTGTGGGCAAGTTCGTGGGCAATGACATCGACATTTTGGCGGTCGCCACTGATGATGGTGGGGGTGGCGAAGGTATAGATGGGGTTCTCCATCCCTTCGGCAACGGGTTAGCAAGATCTCTTTTCTCCCATTGGTAAGTGCACACTCACCTCCGTAGGGGAAGCTCGGTGGCAGGACCAAGACATTGTATTCTCCCCACCTGTAGGGGAAGACAATCTTCTCAGCCACCTCCATAAACTTCTCCATATCCTTCTCAAGTTCCCACTTTGCCCCCTCGAGCTCATCTGGTCCCGTTGCAACCTTGCTCCTCGGGCCTATCTGCGCCGTCTTGATATCGCCCGAAGCAAGTGCAAATAGATACGAGGGAATTGGCACATCCTGCTCGAACCGGTACAGCGTTTGCCCCGACCCTGCGTCCTCGGTGTCCTTCAGAATGCCGCTTGCGACTACGGGTAGCCCGGAGGTGATGTTAAACGAGTACGTAGATTTTACATCCGGCGTATCCTGGCACGGGAAAAGCGACCGGGCGTGTATTGCCTGGCACTGCGAAAACATGTAGGGGTGCTTCCTGTTCGAGGTCTGCTCCGGCGTGAGCCACTGCAGGGCGGTGCACTCCTTCGTCGTGCTCATCTCGATGCTCAGCTTCACCACACCGCCCTCAACCGCCGCCGCTTCCTCTCCATCGGGAAGAGAAATGTGTAGCGGCGATCCATACGCCGAGACGCGGTCTCTAAGCTCCCACTTCACGTCAGAACCACCCACCGTCACGGATTTGACCGCTACAAAACTCGAGTCGAGGACGATTTCCTGGCTCCGGTTTCCGGGCCGGGAGATGAGCTCATAGTCTATCTTCCCCCTCAGGAGCTTCTCTTCGAAGTCGATGGACAAGCTGGCGGTTGTGTGCTTAGTGAGCCACGAGCCGTAGTTGGAAAGCGTGTTTGGGTCTCGCACGGCGGTGGCCATTGTACGAAGTGGAGCTGCTTGGAGCGGACGGGATACGAATGACGAAATTGCCTTGGTGCTAGCCCGCAGAAGATGGCTGATCATTACAGACAAAAGGCCAAATGCAGTCACGATATGGACTGACGTTGATGAAATTCAAAACCTGTTGATGACGCTCGTCGTGATAGTTTGTCATCATATTCCTCCTGCCTTCCCCATCGGGCCGACAGTGTCTAGCCGCGTCAGCAGCAGGACCATTTTGGTTTCCCATAAGCTGCGCCAGTTGCAATCAGCTGCCAAAACCTTTGAACCAACTCAGGTCTTTGCCCCCATTGAAATGAGAAGCCATTCCTGACGTGCAAATGCCTCTCCCTTCATTCCTCGACAAAAACCGCTAAGACACGGTTCCATCTTGGAGCCTCAAAACCGAGGGTTTAACGACACAGCTCAACGCCATTCATCACATTTTCCTTCTCCGTCAGTCATGGGGGAACAGGAACAGGGCAACTTCCCGCGCAAAATCGGCCCGCTCACGCAAAATGCCCGTCAGCAAAAGAGCGCACGCGCACAGAGCCAACTGAACCCCTAGTCTGAAACAGCCC